>Ga0123340_1006639_pt1 | contig 11047 bp, 7 predicted proteins | sample SirMexnodulemix_FD_89961 | JGI IMG/M metagenome (GOLD analysis project Ga0123340, IMG submission 89961) | Root nodule microbial communities of legume samples collected from Mexico - Siratro Mexico nodule mix | ecosystem: Host-associated > Plants > Roots > Nodule | place: Mexico: Nepantla... | reverse complement strand
ATTTGATACTATGTGATATTTAAATAATTATATTTTTTTCTAATATTTGATATTAAAAAAGAAAAAAATATTTTTAGTATTAAATTATTAATTATATGATATTTACTTTGTTATGATTTTACAGTATAGGAATGGATAAACAAAATGTCACATCTGCCCCACCCTATTAACAAATTCATTCATTTTTTTTTAAACAGTCATAACTTCATTCATATTTAAAAATATTTTAAATATTTTTACTCTTTATTTAAATTTAATAAATATTTGCTGATAACCATTAATAACAGTAAATAGATATAAAATTCAAGAATAATCACTTAACACATACATGATTAATGTAATATAAATCTTTGGAATTTGGGTAAAATAAATATCTTAGAGAAAAAAAATGAAATATCCAGATCCAAAAGTCACTTGTAAAATTAGAGATGTTCTTTCTGGGATATTACATTACATGTTTGACCAACATTATTAGTCTTCTTTTCCCGTTAAAATAATTAACTGTCACTGTTAAACTTAGAATTAAATTTTTTTTGAGTAATTTCATCATTGAAAAAAATTAAAATACTAAATTGGTCCTCCAATTGACATTTAATTAATTTTCAAATTATAATTTTTAACTATTGCATGATATTGGTATTTCATTCAATAAATAATTTAAAAAAATAGTCCAGATTTCTCACCTTTGCAAAATAAAATTTAGACTTATATAAGTTGTAAGTGTTATGATTTTTTAAATTGAATATCCAACAAAAAAATTCATATAATGAATGGCTTTTCAACAAAAAATGTTTTGTTTAGAATTTTATCATTACAACTTTTCATGAAAATAATAATATGGTCAAATAATTTGTAAACCTAAAGACCACATAACTATTTTGACAGATAATGATAATTACAGCTACGCTAAATAAAACAACATTTTTTTTTCATTGAGAATTCTATATATAAATTTTTTTGTTGGATACTAAATATTTATTTAAATCTAAAATTTATATTTGAAAAAGTTATTTAGTATAATATAGCGTATACATTTACAAGTGTATTTGAAATAGCTTTCCTGTACTGTAATGTGCAAAAGTACTAGTTATAATATAATATTCATCGAACTTAGTATAACCTGGGTTTTATTCAACTGAGGGAGGCTTCTGGGAACTGTGCACCTATCAGATACAACCTGTTCATCATTTTATGTTGATTTTCCTTTTCACAATAATATAATACGTAACATGATTTGATTTGCTCCTTTGCTTCATGAAACTGCTTCATTTACTGGCTGATCTGTGGGAGAAAAACATGGGGTCATGAAAGCCTTTAATTCAATCTCTTTTAGCTGTGATATATTCACAATTTTATCTTTCGTGTCAAAGTGGTGTTGATTGATAATCCAATTCCTCATTATGTGCTCTTTTACTGTTCCCAGTTTTCATTGGTTGTTGGTTGATCAATTACTGAATACTAGAAGAAAGGTGGTAAACTTCTGTAAGCGAATTTTTGAGAGAAAGTTGTTCTCAAGAACCATGCCCCTTTTAATGTTATTTTCTGGCATAAGGTATTTCTTTTTTCAATTCAACAGTGATTCTTTATATCTGCACTGTTTTATGACTTTGATTCAACTTGGATGAAGATGAAGTTTTCCTTGTTTTACTAGTTGTGGTAGATATTAAATTCATGATATTATGCTACCAGGAATTCTCTGGCAGATGATGAACTAGGCTTGGAAATACTGCATATTTCACTCCCTACTACTCTGGCTTTGGCAGCAGATCCTATTGCTTCTCTAATTGATACTGCATTCATCGGCCACATAGGTTTGATTTACATTTTCCTACAAAACTGTCACACTTATACAGTTAACTTTTGTGAATATTTATGATGTTTGGTTCTGACTAATAATGCTACCTGTTTGGGGATTTTGGCTTTTCATATGCACAAGTGGTGTCTAAAGTCCAGTTTTAGGCTTACAATAAGATATTGGTTGGAGATTTGACCTTATGAAGTTTCATATTTGAGGAAAAACTTAGGTGCCCATATTGTGAATGCAGATAGAGTATTATGATCCATCCTAGTTGGATAAGGCCTTTGTTTTTTATGTTATATTATGAATGCTGCTGATGAAGAGGACACATGGTAAACAGTGCTGCAACTATGTGAAAGGTCATAATGGTAACATTTTCACCAGTCATAGACTTGAAATCTAGAAAGTAGGACTTGTCCTGGAGATTGAGGGGCCTATAGAAGTGTTACAAATGTAGCTAACTATGTTTATTGTCTTAATACTTCTCTTCTCTTGTGTCCTTGTGTTCATAAATAATCAAAAGCGATGGAACAATGATAACAGCAAAAGACTATCTCATTAGGGATGAAACAATGCTAAATATTTCCATAAACTGTTAGATCTATAGCGTTTACTGTACGAATTACCCTTTCATAATCTTTTAATCCATTTTCCAGTTATTAGCCTGTGATTTTACTGCATTAAGTTATATCATGAAATGCTATTTTGTAGGTCCTGTGGAGCTTGCTGCTGTGGGAGTCTCCATTGCTATTTTCAATCAAATCTCAAAAATTACAATAATTCCACTTGTCAGTGTTACAACCTCTTTGGTTGCTGAGGAAGATGCTGCTGAACAAAATCATCAGTCAGAAAAAGAAATTCTGCTTGAGGAATCTGTTATAAATGAGAGAGTAAAGGTGGATGTACACGACCAAGCAGAGAAAGCTGGTATATATATTTTTCAAGGATAAAAATAGCACTAAATTCCTGAATTTGTATTTTCTGGTTCATTCAATTGAGGCTTTTCTGGTTTACTCTGTAAGTATTAATTTTATTTTTACTTACATTTTGAAGGCAGCACTTTTTCAATAAGTGTTGATGAAAAGGCTACACTTGACCGTGGCAAAGCCTATATTCCATCAGCATCATCAGGAATAGTTATTGGCGGTGTGCTTGGGGTCCTACAAACTCTCTTTCTCATCTTTGCAGCAAAACCAATGTTGAATTACATGGGCGTTGATTCTGTGAGTACTTTCTGGACAAACCAATGAAATGAATCACTTTGGGCTGGCTTAATAATGTGTCTTTTAGTGAGTCATCTTTGGTTTTATTCCCTGACTTTCAAACTATTAGTTATACGTGTGTGTTAGAGATTCCACCTTGATCAAACCTAATATTATAAATTGATTTTGTAAAATTAAGTTAGATTTAAAATTTATTTCCTAATATAATATCAGAGTTATTTAAAGTCTATCTTAACTAGGTCTATCACAATCATATACCTGTTACAATTTTAAAAGTAGGGGACTAAAACCAAAGATGACCCATTTTCCATGTAAAAACACCATTAACCCTTTAATAATTGTTTGAAGTAACTAATTTTTTATTTTTTTGTTTATAGCTTTTGAAGACTTTAAATGACTGTCATATTACTTCTCATGCAGAATTCTCCTATGTTCAAACCAGCACAACAATACTTGACATTGAGATCATTCGGTGCACCAGCAGTTATTATTTCTATGGCAATTCAAGGAGTTTTTCGTGGAATCAAAGATACAAAAACTCCTTTGTATGCTACAGGTACTTCATGTTTTCTTTACATTGGATCAGTATATCTATCCAGTTCACTATGGTGATACTAGATCTATGTTAATTGCTAGTTCATAATGCGATTCTCTTTCAGATAAATCACTTCCTTTAGTGTACAAATTTTTAACATAATCTCCTAACTAAGATGTCCTTTTTCTGGATAAATGATCCCAATCAACAACATTGATGTATGAAAGGGAGAGAAAAAGCTCTGACGTGAAAAGTTGCGTTTAAATTAAAAACAAAGGGACTAATTAGCATTTTTTTTTATATTCTTTATGTTGTTTCATGTGCATCAATTCAAATTTCTTGAATCAGATCTTGATAGAGATTAGAGGATTAGTGGAGATCAATTAAAATTTATTTCTAAACAGAAAATAAGAACTACCTTATTCTCATTCAGTAACTTGTGAAACTTGATTGCAGTAATGGGAGATGCAACAAATATCCTTTTGGATCCATTGCTTATGTTCGTAGCGCGGTTGGGAGTCAGTGGGGCAGCCATTGCCCACATTTTCTCCCAGTGAGTTCAACTTTGAGATCCATTTATTATTAAGGATATATCCCACAGACAAGATATTCCAACTGAAGTCACATTGCACTCTTGTTTCACATTTCACTTACTGGTGACATGATTTAACAGGTACTTAATAGCCATAATGCTATTGTGGAGTTTGATGAAACAAGTTGTTCTTCTGCCTCCGACAATGCAAGACTTTCAATTTGCGAAGATTCTGAAAAATGGTTATGATTTTTACCTATTCCTTCTCTACTTTCAAAATCTCCTGCTTCCTAATTTCTTATAATTAAACAGCTGAACCTGCATGTTATTTTTATCTAAAGAGGCTTTAAAAATTTGATATGCAACATCACTTGTCTTCAGAAACTTACTTGACAGTTCTCGTTTAATAATTCCATCTTTATTGTGTGGACTGCTTTATGTTTATAACGTGAATCTGTTGAGTTATTGAATGTTCCTTTTCTTGGACAAAATAATCACAACAAAAATGGCTTAATTTGAAAAATAATGAGGATCTTGCAATACCTCTTATTACAGTTAACTATAAAATGACAAGAAAAACACAAGCATCCTAATTCTTTGGGCTGTCTGATCTGAATGTTAACAGTTCCCTTTTCGCTTGTCATAAATTTCAGGGAAAGAAACAGTGTTATGGGGATCCTAAACTTTTTTTCCTACAGCTTGAATTTGATCAATTTCTTGAGTGTTCTGTTAATATTTTTTATACATTCTTAAGGACAAGTTTCTAACTCCGTTTTCTTCCCTTGTTGTAGGGTTTCTGTTGTTGGTTAAAGTTGCAGCTGTGACTTTCTGTGTGACCTTGTCTGCATCCCTAGCAGCAAGGAAAGGATCAACAACTATGGCTGCATTTCAAATCTGCTTACAAATTTGGATGGCAACATCTTTGCTTGCTGATGGATTGGCTGTTGCTGGACAAGTATGTAATTGATAATTTGCCCAAAAACCTATTTCAAAAAGTTTCTTTGAAATACCAAAATAAGTACACTATTATCCATACTTGATTTATATTTAAGGAAAAAAAAACATGACAAATGATAGTCCATCACCATACGCATAAATGTTATCAGCAAAAGATTGTGTATTCACCATCATTAAAAAAGTACAAATCTGTCCAAAATCATACTAATTCATCTACTTAACAAACATTACCACTAACACAAGCAAACATAGCTATAACAGTAAAAACAAAGGTAATTTTGAAGAGTTTTACGGTCCGTTAATTTTGCAATTAATTGCATGCATTCCTATGTTCTCCTTATGATATCTATCATCATTCACGTATCAATCTTCACTCCGGAAATTTTTATTTACCAAACGAAAGTTCCTTTCATACATTGAAGTCAATATAGATAATATTTAGATTCTTTTCAGGCTATCATTGCAAGTGAATTTGCTAAAAGGGATTACAAAAAGGTCATCGAATCTGCCTCCCGTGTGCTGCAGGTATTTCAACTTGTTACTTTAATATTTTTATTTAGCTATTCATGCTCTGAATTCACCTGTCTTAAGTAATTTTATTATGCAGCTTGGCTTGATTCTTGGGCTTGTACTCTCAGTCCTCCTTATAAGTCTACTGCCCTTTGGCTCTAAGTTATTTACAAATGACAGCAATGTTCTACAACTTATCAGTATTGGCATTCCAGTAAGTAATATCAATACGATATAAAATAACTAACAATATAATGATTTCCTATTTGCTTATCTGTTTTCCCTCTCTTTTACTTGATGAATACTTGGTCAGTATGTTGCTGCTACTCAACCTATCAATGCTTTGGCATTTGTTTTTGATGGAATCAACTATGGGGCATCAGATTTCACATACTCCGCCTACTCAATGGTAAGTTAATTAGGAAGATTGCTTCTTCTGTAGACTCAAGCAAGTATCTTGGATTGTGTTCATGATTCATTAATACTGATCAGCCTTTTGCCTTTGAAAACAAGGAAAAAGGATATTCTGAATATTGGCCTGCAATCTAATTCTTGTTATCTTTTCCTTTTTCGTAATTTTCACTTTGAAAGAATTATTGCAATGTTCATCCAGCCCCCAACTCCTCCTTTCTGCTGTGAATCAGTTTATTATGGCTTATGTACTTGATATTACTCCCAGATTATGGTGGCATTGGTGAGCATATGTAGTTTATATCTGCTGTCCTCAAGCTTTGGCTTTACTGGTATCTGGATTGCGTTGTCTATTTACATGGCTCTAAGGATATTTGCAGGGTTTTGGAGGTAACTTCTGCTACAAATAAAAGACACCCCCTGAGCAATACTTTTGACATTTTTCTTTCATTTCTTTTGAGACCACTCTTCTTTTCAAACAAAAAGAAATTGAAAAAAATTACTAACATAACAAATTATAACGTTGGATTAAAAGATGTAAACATTTATGAACTTTTTGATATGCAGGATTGGTACTGCATCAGGACCTTGGAGCTTCCTTACTGAAAACTCTAATTGGCTCCAGTAGTTTCATGCGGCTTTTTACCATTATGAGTTTTGGTATTCTGATTCTAACGTGCACAGCAAGCAACATTAAAGAGATACCCCATCATGGAGTACCACTACTTCAGCTATTTCTTCCTCTTCTAGGGGTGGTGGCTCTTTTGAAATGATTGTTATTATTTGAAGTGATTTTTTGCCTCCACATGAATACACGTGTATATATGTATATGAAATACAATGTTTGTGCATAGATGAGATTTTAGGAAAGAAAGAGCAAACTATATCTGTATTTTTAATTGAATATAAAATGTTTTGGTTCTCAATTTGAAGTTCATGAAGTATCTAAATTGTTTATGGATAAGGATGCAAAGAAGTGTTGATCTCATGCTTGGGACTAGATAAGTGATCAAGGGATCTAAGGATCGTTAATTCGTTATGGAATAATCATTTAGTTGAAGAGAATGATTTTGTGTGAATATTCAAAAGATTTTGCATCTGGAGTTTCTTGTGAGTACCCCCGTTCAACTCACATCTATTGGGAAAGTGAAGGAAAGTTTGAACTAAGTCACAGATATAGTTAAAAAATGGTTTTATTCCCAACAAATATTGAAACTATTCTATTCCGGCGTTATTATTTTCAATCCAATGCTATTACTCATCTCATGCAAATCAGAGCCATAAACATTAATATCAAAACCTATTTTTGGCCTAATTGACATGATTATTTTTTTTAGAAAGGTAAAAAATGTTTCATGATTGTTAATGAAGAAAGCATATATACCATAAAACCTAAACACATAATCCTAGCACGGGTGAAAAGAAGAGCAGAAAAGAGAAAGAGAACAATTCTGGATTTTACTGCATAACCACACTTTACTCCAGACTTCAGAAATATCACTTCATCATCATTCTCCAGCATATTATCACGAAAATTTCGTGTATTCAGTGTACTATTAGACGAAATTAAGTTTTAAGTCTACTGTAAAAAAATTATATTTATGTAAATAACATTTTTTTTAAAATTAAAAATTTCCTAAAAACTAATTTAAAAAAAAAAAGATATTATCATCTTCTTATATAAAAATATCTATATGTCAATTTATGATTCAGCTGTCCATCTAAGCAAATAGGGGTGTGCCAGACCAACCCATTGTATTTATGATGCAGCCATTATGAAACTACAGATCATAGACTTGTACGAGTAACTCTCCACCATTGGACTTGTACATCGAAACACTCATATCTAGCCAAAATATCACAACCACTTCTTGGAGCTCTTATTTCTCACATCTTAAACCTCATACACCACTTCTCCTTGCATTCCCTCATATCTCCCAAAACAAAATCATGGCCGTATCACTTCTTTTCAGCTTAGCAGAAACACTCATAGGGAAGCTTGCTTCTGCTGCCCGTTCAAGAAGCTTCTTTGGCGCTTGGTGTGCATAGCCAGCTACAACAGATGAAAGCAACTATGGCACTCATCGGAGCTGTGCTCTTAGATGCTCAGCAAAAGAATTCGCAGAGCAGTGCACTGAGCGAATGGCTGACACAGGTCAAGCACGTGTTTTCTGATGCTGAAGACATTGTCGATGATTTTGAGTGTGAAGCCTTGCGGAAACACGTCGTCAACACCTATGGTGGCTTCTCAGGGAAGGTACGCCGTTACTTGTCAACAAGTAATCCTCTTGTCTATCGTCTTAGAATGGCGCATCACATTCAAGACATCAACACCAGGTTGGCCAAGCTTGCAGATCAAAGCAACATGTTTGGCCTTCAAATCATTCACCATGATACACGTGTCGTGCACGTTAGGGAAATGACTCATTCTCATGTAAACCCTTGCAGTGTCACAGGAAGGGAACATGACAAAAATCAAATAGTAAAACTTTTGGTGGAAGATGGTCTTCACCAAAGTCTTTCTGTTATTCCCATTGTGGGAATGGGAGGCTTGGGAAAACCACACTTGCTAAGTTGGTCTTCAATGACACCAACATTGATCAATGTTTTGCGTTGAAGATGTGGGTGTGTGTTTCTAATGATTTTGAACTTAGGAATGTGCTTGTTAAAATCCTCAACTCTGCACCAAACCCAACTAAGGAAAACTTCAATAACTTTGAGACGGAGCAACTTCAAAATCGTTTGAGAAATACACTTGAAGATAAGAGGTTTTGCTTGTGTTGGATGACGTGTGGAATGAGGATCGTACAAGATGGGATGAGTTGAAGGAAATAATAGATATAGGTGTTGAAGGGTGTAAAATCTTAGTGACCACTCGTAGCCACTTGACAGCTACCATGATGTGCACCAAATCCTCCAACTCTTACCTTCTAGAACGCCTTTCTGATGAGGATTCCTTCTCTCTATTTGTCAAAACGGCTTTTAAAGAAGGGAAAGAGGAAAGATATCCACAGTTGTTGGAGATTGGGAAAGAAATTGTGAACAAGTGTGGAGGATTACCATTGGCAGTGAAAACTTTAGCCAGTTCACTATTCTCTGTGGTTGACAAAACCAAGTGGGAGTCTATGAGGGACAACAAGATTTGGAATTTGCCACAAAAAGAAAAAGACATTTTGCCTGCTCTTGAAATAAGTTACAATCAACTGCCTTCACATTTGAAACCTTGTTTTGTTTGCTTCTCCCTTTTTTCTGAGGGTTCTGAATTTTCTAGTTTTTATCTTGCTAAGTTGTGGGAGGCACTTGGTTTTCTTCCACAACCAAATGAAAATGAGACAATGGATGATGTTGCCATTCAATTTTTGCATGAGCTATGGTCAAGGTCTTTTCTAACAGATTTCACTGAATTGAGCCATGGTTACAGTTTTAAATTACATGATTTAGTGCATGATCTTGCTATGTATGCTGCCAAAGGTGAGTTTCAAACAATATAGCCCCGCAATTCAAAAATATCTCCCAATGCCCGACATTTAGCATTCATTGAGAATAATTTGCTAGACCGAGCTGTCATTCCCACATGTCTGAGAACTATAATTTTTCCTGATGAAGCTTCCAATGAACCTTTCATGAATACATTGGTGTCAAGGTGCAAATACTTGAGGTTTTTGGAATTAAGTAACTCTAACTACGAGAGTTTACCTCCCTCCATTGGAAAGTTGAAACATTTAAGATTTCTATCTCTCTTTGGGAATAAAAAGCTTAAGGGACTCCCTCCCTCAGTATGCAACCTGCAAAATTTGGAAACTCTGAACTTTAATGGATGCACAGAGCTACAAGAATTGCCCAAAGGGATAAGAAAACTTATCAGCCTACGCCGCCTACATATAACCACAAAGCAACTTCATTTTCCGGACAAAGAAATCGCGAATTTGACTTCTTTAGAGACTTTAACATTCCATTCTTGTGATAATTTGGAGTCATTATTGGAAGGTGTACAACTTTCTAGTCTGAAAAATTTGTCTTTACATGACTGCGGGAATCTAAAGTCTTTGTCCTTTCATGTGATAACAAATTTGGAGAATTTGGTTATCGACAATTGTTGTGAGTGGGAATTGTCAATGGGGTTTGGCTACCAAATCCCTGAGTTAAGGATAAAGTCTCTTGGTCTCAAAAGTTTGCAACAGTTGCTCACTTTGCCTCAGTGGTTGCAAGGATCTGTGAACACACTACATTCCTTGGTAATTGCTGACTGCAACAATCTTAAGGAGCTTCCAGAATGGCTGTCATCTATGATCTGTCTCAAACTGCTTGTAATTGAATACTGTCCATACCTGCAATCACTGCCTGATAACCTCACAAATCTTGAAAATTTACTGATTAATAGCTGTCCTGAATTATGCAAAAGATACCAGCTGGGGGTTGGACAGGATTGCCACAAAATATCTCACATCAAAAAAGTTTTTGTTGGTGAATTGGAAGAGTGATGACAATTCTTTGATAAGAGAAAGTTTAAGGTATTGATTTTTTGTTTTTTTCAGCAGATTTTTGTTTTAGACAACCTTTTTTTCTATTTTGTTTGTTAAGGATGTTGACTGAATTGTTTCTCTCAGTCCGTATAGTATACCACTTTATTGAAAAAATAAATTCCCTTAAGGAATTTTATGAACTTTTGTTTGCAGGAGTGGTACTGGATCAGGACCTTGGAGCTTGGTTAGGGAATGTATGAAATATTGTATATAGCAGCAGTTTTCTTGCAGTTATTTTTCTGTTAAAAAGATTAGTTTGAATATATGAGAATTAGCTGTTATTGATAGTTGTATTTGTACCTTGCTGTGATTGTTTGTTACCAAATATGACAAATAAAACAATTCTGAGAACATTTTATACTTTTTTATTTTCTATCGAATTCAATTACAAGAATCAAACTATAAAACTCTGACATTCAGTAAAAATGAAAAATTTAGGCTACATATTAAAAAAAAAAAAAATCATCATCTTAAAATTTCTAAATTAAAGATTTTGTTGATAACTTATAGGTATTGAATTTTTTCTGTAGAAAAATTATATATATATATATATATATT
>Ga0123340_1006637_pt1 | contig 11051 bp, 7 predicted proteins | sample SirMexnodulemix_FD_89961 | JGI IMG/M metagenome (GOLD analysis project Ga0123340, IMG submission 89961) | Root nodule microbial communities of legume samples collected from Mexico - Siratro Mexico nodule mix | ecosystem: Host-associated > Plants > Roots > Nodule | place: Mexico: Nepantla... | reverse complement strand
CTATTATATTAGGTTAAGTCAATTATAAAATAATTCTAAAAGTTTAACTGGACCAAACATATTCTAATATACGCTCATTATAGAAAAATTGACCCATGAAAGAAATAGTATAGCATGGACTCATGAAAACAATAGATGTGTCGGCTTAACCGAACTTTGATTATTATGTGTATTATAAATTTTAACTTTACTCATCTTGTTGATATTAGAGAGACAAGAAAAAAAATAAATTAAGAAATAAATGCATTGTATTCTATTGTGACTATTGTATATCTTTATTATATATATGTTTTTATTTAGTAATATTTCATGAGATATGATTAGTTATATTGGGTAGGTATTGATTGTTGATTGTATTAGTGGATCTTGTATAGATTTGAACGAATCTGTAGAAGAAAGTTTAAGAAATATATTTTAATTTTATGAAAAATAAAAAAGTGGGGTATTTTGTCATGGCGTTAGAGTCATACCCATATACACCCAACATATTGAATCATGGCTGAAGAACCCAATGATGGCACCCGTCAACGAAAAACTATCTCAACTTACGACATAACCACTCTTGACAATCCTGACAATTCTGGTCTCTTGATTACACAGGTACAATTGAGGGGCGAAAATTATGATGAATTGGCTCGTTCCTTAAGAACGGCTTTTGAGAATGAGGAAGAAATTTTGCTTTATTGATGGGTCAATCAAGAAGCCAATGGATGACTCAACGGATCTTCAAGATTGGTGGACCATTAATTCCTTTCCTTATTGGTGTCCTGGATTTGAAACACCATTGAATCATTTCTCCGCTCAACGATCTCACATGTCGAGATAGCACAAGACTTATGGAATGATATTTGTGACCGATTTTCATCGTTCAATGGACCAAGAATTCAACAAATAAAATTAAATCTTGCTGAGTGCAAACAAAAAAGGAATAAGCATTTTCAAAATGAAATCAACAACGCATATGAGATGACATTATGAAAACAAAACCCATGATGGTGTTTTGTGACATCCAAGTGATGGAAAATCTTGGAAACACTTTGATAATGTATATCCTAATTTTACAGTTGACCCATGTTATGTAAGATTAGGTTTATGTTTTGATGGGTTCACTCTTATATTCAAGATTCAGCATCCCCATATTCTTGTTGGTTGGTGTTTGTTACTTCCTACAACCTACTTCATGAAATGTGTATGACCAAGTCGTACATGTTTCTTAGTTGCCTCATACCCAGTCTGACTAAGCCAACAAAATTAATAGATGTGTATTGTAACCGTTGATTGATGACTTGCGAGTACTGTGGAATGGGGGCATCTTCACTTATGACATCTCCACCAAAGAGAACTTTATCATGTGAACATGTTTGATGTGGACAATCAATGATTTTTCAGTATATGTATGTTGTCTGGTTGGGGAACGAAAGGGAAGTTAGCTTGTCCTTATTGTATGGAGGACACAAAAGCATGCACCTTAAGACATGGGGGAAAAATTCTTGGTTTGACTGTCATTAACAATTCTTGCTAGCAAATCATCCATTTAGAAAAGATTCTTTAAAAATAAAGTTAAATCGGATGGCCCATCTTATTTCTTGAATGTGAACCAATTATGAGAGTTTATTTGTGACTTTCCAAAAGTGAATGATGGTCCATTTGAAACGATTCATGGGTATAAACAATATCATAATTGGACAAAAAAGTTTATATTTTGGGATCTCCTATATTGGAAGGGCAATTTGTTAGGCACAACCTTAATTTTATGCACATTGAGAAATTTTTTTTTTGATAATATCTTCAACATTGTGATGAACGATAAGGGTAAGACGAAAGAGAATCAAAAGGCAAGAATAGATATTGTTGAATTGTGTGCCTGTGGAGACTTGGAGTTGGTTCAATTACATATTGGAAAGTTAGCAAAGTCAAAAGGACAATTACATGAAATGAAAAATGTTAAAGTAATTCATAAATGGATCAACAAGTTGAAGATCAAATAGTCATGCCTCAAACATTGCAAGGTGAGCAAAAAATCGTTAGGGAAGTTTGCACGACATGAAAAGTCATGTTTGTCATGTTTTTGTGGAGTGTCTACTCCCAATTCTTTTCAGTTATTGCTAGAATTTGTGTGGAAAGCCCTTGTTGAATTGAGTCAATTTTTTAAGGATCTATGTTCTAATACAATGAGGATGGATGATTTAATTTGAATGTAAGAAAATAAGTCAATAATCCTATGTAAGTTGGAAAGAATATTCCCACCAGGTCTTTTTATTCAATGAAACACCTTGTCAATCATCTTTCTATGAAAGCAATCCTGGATGGTCCTGTTCACTGTTCACTACTGATGGATGTATCATTTTGAAAGGCGACCATTTTCTTATTTATGTCAATATTAACCATTGAAGGGCGCCTCATAATTTCGTTTGTGGTGCATATTGATGAGAGATACAAAGCGATCAGTAAATAATTTAGCACGGGTAGAAGGATCAACATGTGTATTCTACCTACACCAAAGATAACATATTTATGCTTGTTTTAAAAGTGTTTGCTTGTTGGGCAATACAAGTTTGAGGAATGATCCTCGACCCAATTTAAATGAGGAAGTTCAATACACATTGTCAATTTTGAATAAATGGGGATGCCCAAGTGATTCCAGCAAAGATCCTTGGCTGGATGATAAAGAATTTTCTTATACCCATGTTTATATCTTCATCAATTCGAATGAGGTCAAACAAATACTTGAGTAATTTTAACTGCACATAATTAATTTAAACTCAATTATGATAGCATATGTACTTTACTGACTACTTCAATGTCTTTTTGAAGATTGTTCTTACAAGTTAACTCCATCAATGATTATGAGACATTTATATATATACATAAAAAAAATTTTGAATGGTTCAAGAGCTATGTAAGTTTAATGTTAAGCCTTACCTGCTTTTATTTCATAATTTGCTCAAAATAAATCCAATGTTTTTATACACTACAACATAGGTTCATGATGAAAGGAATGGGGTAAGGGATCCAAACTTGATAGCGTTAGCTTGGGGACTTAATTCATAAGCAACATAGTGGAACATATACTTCGTCAACAAGTATAAGTTTCATACAAAGGCTTGGAGTGATGAAAAAAAAACCAACAATGCCTTGTATGTGAAAGGTGTCATAAATAGAGAAGACAACTTTTATGACATAATTCGTTATACTTATGAATTGGAGTATGTTGACTTGACTAAGAAGATCCCCCTTTGCTATTCTTCATTTTTATAGGCTAGAGTAACTTGGATTCCTCAAAATGAGTAATAGATAAGAGAGGTCTATGAGTCCAAAGTCAAAAAGAAACTTTGTGACATGTTGACCAAAGCTCGAACAAATGACTCTCGACCTACATGGATTGGTGAATAAACATGAGGTAAATTTCTGAACATTGGGATACCCAAAAGTTCAAAGAAAAATCATTTCATAATAAAATTAATCGGTTTTCAACTCAGGATAGAACATTGCATTCAACAGGCCGTAAATCACATTTAATGTTGCATTGTGCTTGGTAAGTATTACTAATCACTTAGGTGTATCTAATTCAATTTACTTCTCTAATATATATAATTTCTAATTGTATAACTTTTACTAAGAATGTAAATATGGTCATCTTGTTGAACCTAATGAATTCTTTATTGTCACTCACACCAACAAAAAGGGTGTTTGGGTTGATACTCATGCTCATGAGACTTAATAAGTTATTGGTTTAAATTTTTCTTAATTTATTATTATCTTGATTTAGTTTTATTAACATTTGAATATTGTAATCATTGAGTGAAAAAACTACCATGAGTGGTTGAAGGCCACAAGTAGAGAGTTTTGAAGGTTCAACCATTGATGCCCATCATCTAGATGCAACAACCAATCTTCAGGCTTGGAAGGATGCTACATGATGGTAGAGTGGAGGTCTAGTTTATGGCATAACAAACTTGGTTGGTAACTTCTGTCAAGGAATATATTCCCTCACTCAGCCCTCCTTGCTTGCTTCTTCCACATCCTATTGAGATCAGGGAACTGAAAATGAACAACTTCGTCACAATGATGAGAAAACAAGGCAAACAACTCTGTTGGCGAGTTAGGTAGCTTAATTGGCAAATTTGGAAGTTCAACTGGCAAATCAAAAGACTGCACAGTTGGAGGACGCCATGAAGATGATACAGTAACAACTTGCCATGATGATGGAACGACAAGGTGTTGACGCTTCACCAAGTATCAATCAAGTCCATCCTAACTATACTTAAGGCCATGATGACTAACTACTTCCTAGAAGTTCATCCCAAAATTTAAGTCATTATTTCATTCATGTATTAAATGTTATATTTATTAAAATGATTTACATTTTTCATAGACAATCAAATGGATGATCGCTTTTGAACTGCATGGAAAGCTTCTCTTGTAATTTGTAAAAATGATTTTATCATTTTTAATATCACTACAAAAAAAATTAAATTACTGACGAAATTTTATTGACGAAACTTTATCTATCGGTAAAATATCATTATCGATGATTTTATTGATGGATTTCTGAATCTGTCAGTAATTACTGACAGATTTACCGACGGATTTATCTTAAATCCGTCGATAATTACCGACAGATCAGAAATCTGTCAAAAATTCGTCGATAATTATCGATAAACTCATAAATTTATCGATAAATTTACATATAATCAATTTACCAACAAATTTTAGATGTTTCTAATAGATTTATCTCGTTAGTAATTTTTATTTTTTTATATTGTATATTCTATACTTTTACTTTCAATTAAATATTATAAACCTTTATATTTGTTGATGTAATTGTGTAAATTTTACTTAACTATTGGGTCGTATTGCCTTTCGATTTACTTGCAGTATAACAATACAATTTAGTTAATTTCATATTTTATTTCAATTAATATTTTTAATGCAAATAAGACTTCAAATTAAATTGATCTTTTATACATCATTCGTTTTGGAATTTCATTTAAATACGTCTAATGCTGGTTTGAAATTGGTATTAAAATCTAACTGCAGATGGTTTTTATCCAAATTACAAATGTTTTTTTTTTTTTTAATTTGCTCAGTGTCTGCTTTTAAGTGGGTTAAAACCATTCTAATAGGATTTTTTTTTTTTTATCTCTTGCATCTGTCTGACCAACAGTATCTACAGTTAAAATTTAAATAAAAAATTAATTTTTGAACAATATTCATTTTTATTTTTATTTTTAATTTTTGTTTGATGTCAGCTCAATCGATTCTATACTAAAAATTTTTAATTATTTCATGTCTTTTTAACGTCAACCTATGGTATTTGCTTCCGTCTAGTTACCCATGTTATACGTTCTAGGATTTGGGCGTCCACTTTTGACTGACACAATATCAGTATTTTTGCGTCCGGTTTTATCCATTTGCTTCATAATTAATTAAGTATATTATTATTACCTTATTTTACCGCTTATGCAGTATAATATCTACTCTACTCAAATATTAAGAATTAATCACAGTTAAAAAATTTCCCAACTTATCTCAAGTGAAAATGTTTTGAAATAATGCAAAGCAAAATATATGCTCCAAGTCCAATGCAACTGTTAAAGTAAACTACAGTGGTTGTGACATGAGCTTGAAATCCAACAATAATTGACTGAAATCTGTGAAGCAACAACATTCAAAGCATGCAGAAAAAACTATTCTTTACGACATTTCACAGGATTGCAATTTTGTTTTTCCCCAGCCTAATTAACAATTAGGTTATAGTTTCTTGACACCTTGAGTCCTTTACCAAAGGATAAAGATAAAGTGTCAAAGGAAAAAGCAAAAGAAGAAGAACTGGCAGGTATATCTGGAAGTCCTTTTGCTTTCTTCCCTTCTGTACTGGGACCAATATGAACTTTGAGCATTTTTCCTCTTTTGTGTTTGATATAAACACTTGTGAAAACAATGCATCATTTACTCATCTTTTGCAACCAAAACTGCATAAAAGGTTTCTATACATTAACTTGTACCAAAGTCTAAACATATTTTAACTTTATAATAACCTAAGTATATCTTGTTATTTAAATTGCTCTAACATTCTTCATCAGAATTTCCCCCCAAGAAGAATAACATCTTTTTCTTTTCAACACCACTATAGTTTCCCGCTCTTGAATACCCTCCAAGGCAGAAAATAGTTACCATATATACTCCCATACAACATCACTATTTGCTTCACAGATCACAAAGATTTTCCAAGTTCATCCAACATGGGAAACTGTTTATTGGGGGGCATGTCAGATCCTGAAGCAGTGATCAAAGTCACAACATCAGATGGTGGCATCATGGAATTCTATGCTCCAATCACTGTGAGTTTCATCACCAATGAGTTCCCGGGGCATGGCATATTCCTAAGTCATGAACTGTTTTGCAAACCACTTAGCCAATTTGATGAGTTGATGACTGGCCAGTCATACCACTTACTGCCACTTAACAAACAGCCGGACCACCCTCCGGCTGGCGGCTACATCGGTGGTGACAACTGCGCCGCCATTCGACAAGGGCATGTTCGTTCTCATAGTGTTCCCACAACACCCTACCCTCCTCCATACAGAATGTCCTTGGACTACCAACACCACCATGGAGTGAGGTTTCTCAACAAAACCTCTATGGAACCTTTGTCTTGTAGGACTAGTACTAGTAATAGTAGTAAATGCAGCATTATTAGTAGTGGTAGTAGTAAAAGCAGCAGGTTCTGGAAAGTGAAGTTGGTGATAAGTCCTCAACAGTTGATGGAGATTTTGTCACAAGAGGGTAGAACCAAGGAGTTGATAGAGAGTGTTAGGATTGTAGCCAAATGTGGGGTTGCTGCAGGTGGCATTTTACCTGCATCTGCTGCAGCAAGTGTAGTGTCTGATCAGTGGAGCCTCTCCAGCAGTGGTAGGAGTGCCTGTGATTCTTCTAAGATTGATGCATTGGTCGTTGACAATTAGTATAATTTATGAAAAAATTTCGCAAATCGATTTTGTTAGAAATCCTACGTCGACTAAAGATAAGTTGATGAACTATATAAGGTTGAATTAGGTTTAAAGTTTTTATTATTTTTAAATTTTCCTCTGTTAGAATTTTTTCATATATGTTTCTTTGTTGATTTTGTATGCTTGTAAAAGTTCAGGCACATTCTGTAATATCATACATATTGTATAGTGAGTTGTTGTGTACTAGTGGTGGTGGCATGTTCAAGGCACAAATGTGTGAACGTTTTGCTTATTTTTTTTTCACTGTTTGGAAGAATGCCAAATCAAGCAGAATTTTGCTACAGAAATTGATTGCCAACTGATCTATAGCTTACAGCTATTCTATAGTTGAACTTCTGCAGAAATGGTGCTTAGATTTGAACCTAAAATGATTAAGTGATATATCAGTGAATGTTGTCAACATTTTTAGAAATTTTTTAATATCCTATTTTCTCTTTTATTGAGTTATGTTGCATGCTTTTAACATATTCCTTTTAATAATGATATACTGATAATTCTTACATTACTTTAAAGAGGATATTAAAAGCACATTAAAAAGCACTAAAATTTTAATACACTCCATTAGTATGACATTCCACCCTTGCTTTGCAAAGAATGTGTTGAAAAGATTGATCAACCCAATAAAAAAAATTATACAATACCATGTTCTAGTATTCATTTTTAAAGTAAATGTTCCTAGGTTGACCATTTTATTGATCTATACCATCATTCTATAACTGTTTTTATTAACTTTTACTGAATAATTTAATTAAATATCTCAATTTAATATTTTATTATAAAAACTAGTTATTCTTTAATTATTTTAAAAAAAATATGACTATGAATTAAATGTAGTTTGCATTGTTAGATAGATCAATATAAAAAATATCTTGTATATCTCTTCTTTAGCTTTATTTTCTTACATTGCATTTTCTTTTATTACCAGTATTAGCTCAAGAAGAAGAACTCTTGTGAAAATGCCTAACTTGGGAAGGATAATTATGGTGAAAACGCATGTTTAAAATGCTTTAGTCTAGTAAATCAGTTATAAAGTTGCATCTATTGTAATTTATCTGATCACTTGATATACAAAACTTCGTCAGAATAATCATTAAACAATATTTTTAAAAAGTTTTTTAAAATTAACTAAAATATAATCCAATGTTCCTTCTTGCATTTCTCTGTTTTCTATAAACTTTCTCAATGCCTTCTCAGACATAAAGATATGGGTAATATATGAGTATCCTGAATTTGTTTATCATTTTAATTTTACTTTTTTAAACATAGACACCGACATATTTACTTCATTTTTTAAAGCATCAATACATCTTTAGTGTATAAAGATTACCTCCATTTTAGTTCTCCTAAATCCAAAGTCATTTTTTTTGAAAAACTTCTCAATGTCAAGTTTGGAAACCATATCTCCAACTTCTTAAACCTATGATGTCAATTGTTGAATTAATAACAATAACAAGCAAGAACACAAAAATAGAATAAAAAGACACTTTACTAACACTCATACATGTATTTATATATAGAACTTAACCTATGGGAATAACAAAAAAACTATTAAGACAACTAAGTTTAATAAATATTACACCACACATTCTGTTACACCACTACTAGAAGATTTGTAGCAAACAGATTTTCTACTCCTTTCCATCAAAAGATCTCGTCGTCTAATTGAGTTTCTCAATAAACAATTTGTTCTACATAATTTATAGCTAATCATCAACCATTAATATTTCATCTTCCACTTATATTTCATGTTGCATTTAGATTTTATATTGCCTTATGCTTTGATTAACTTTTAACTGTTTCTTTCTATTGTAATTTAAATCATTTTTAGGTTTTAAGGTTACATTTTACTACCCTTTTCTTCAAATATATTTTTTTTTTCTATTTTTCCTTTATCATTTCATCATTTAGATAATATATTCGTAATATGAGTTTTAGGTTCACGTTTACTTAAAAAAATCACAAAATTAAGTATAAAAATAATTTCATCAAATTTAAATTGTTTATTGCTATTTCCAATTTTTAAAATTTTTTAATAAGTCTAACTAAGCATTTTATATGTTCTTTAGTTCATTCAAATTGAATTTTTAGCACGTTAATAAAAAAATTCAATAACTAATTTGTGTTTTATTGAATTTATTTTGACTATAGAAAACACAAATATTGTCATCTTACATTTATTTTTAAAATTAAACTTCATTTTGCAATTCTTTTTTAGTGAAAATTGGATTTAGGATTTTCTTTTAACCAAAATAAATGTCAATTATGGACTCTTTTTGTTTAGATTAACAATTTTAAAAGTTTTCAATTTTGGGTATTTCTTTTCATAAACGTAAAATACTAAATAAAAACACTAGAACTAAAATTATTTGCAAAAAGGTAAATATTGTTGAAATTAAATTAAATTGTTTCTCAGAAAAAAAAATAACTTAAATTAGGAAAAAGAAGAAAACGTGAAGAATTATTGAGATTCAATGAATAATACGAAAGTAATGAAAAAAAAAATCATTTTGGAACATAAGAAGGGCAAAAAAAAAATGTAAATGAGAAGAAATAAATAATTTACCAAGGTGTTATAAAGAATTTAAATAAATGAAATGAAAGATTGAAAAACAAATACACTTTTTTTAATTAATAATTGCAATTTCAACCTGACGAAAAGTTCTAGTCACTTTTTATATTGTTAGCCTTAAAATACTACCTTTAATCTCTATTTTATATAGTAAACACCACAATTACTTTCCTCCAACATGTTAACATGAGTCTTAAGAGAAGAAATATTCACAAATAGTTTTCATTTTCTGCAATTTCTTATGTTATCTCTAACACCTCTTTTTCGATTCCTCAAAAATAACTTTTTTTTTTTTTCTAAAAAAATAATTTCCTTTTCGATTCATCATAATCCTATCAAGATATGAACATTACTTTTTCTTGATAAAAAATTTCTTAACCTTAATCTCTTATTAATAAATATTACGTTAGTGATTATCACCTCAAAAAATATGATGACATCCAATAAATTCTTTTTTACCTTTCATTTTAATTGAAAATAGCCTTTAAACACTTCTCTTTCTTCAATTTTTATATCCACTTACAAGAGGTAAAAAAAAAAAAAAAAATAACATTTATTGAAGGCTGGAAATTTCGTGTAATGATATCTAACAAGCAAGATTGCTAAAACAATTGTAGTAATTAAGATAAGGTTGGGAAGAGTTTCTACATAAAATTGTTAGTAGAGAAAAGAATAAAAAATTGAAATAAAATTTTCATAAATTAAAATTATTTTATCAATATATTAAAATTAAAATATTTTAAAAACTATATTATATATTTTAAACATTAACTTAATATAACTTAGTATAAATATTGACAAATAGAATTCCTTTGCTTAGACAACCTTGTTTGTAGTCCTAATATCTTATTCAAACCATTGACCATTTTTTTTCTAACATATTTTATGTGGTCTTTTAATCCGATGCCCTATTGAAAAAAATAAGGGAAAAATCTAATTAGTTTGTGAGGCATATAAACTCCATATATAACCTTAAAAAATATGCTACCTTCTACATAAACTTTTTGAGTCTTTAATACAACGAATTAACTATTGGACCACCCTTCCAGTCAACCAACAAATCATATTATAGAATAAGTTACAATTTGTTTTTTTAATCACATTTGTCAAAAAGACACTTGAACTTATTAATGCCAAAACTTTGAAAATGAAACTATATAGATAAAATAAATTAAATAAATACTTCAACAGTTTTAATATTAAATATTATTATTTTCTACAAAAGTAACGTCAGTTATAATTTAAAAAAATGCAAAGAAAATTAGAATACACCCATTTATGGATTAAAACTTTCATAATTCCCAAAAATTATGGATGTCATATTTTATTTTATGTCTGTTGTTTTATTTCAATAAAATTCAATTAAGATAAAAGTGCTTATTATTAGAAAATGTGTTCTTAACGTTTTTCAATTTTAAATTTAAAGATTAAACTCCCTCCAGCTTATATATATATATATATATATGAAT
>Ga0123340_1006635_pt1 | contig 11053 bp, 8 predicted proteins | sample SirMexnodulemix_FD_89961 | JGI IMG/M metagenome (GOLD analysis project Ga0123340, IMG submission 89961) | Root nodule microbial communities of legume samples collected from Mexico - Siratro Mexico nodule mix | ecosystem: Host-associated > Plants > Roots > Nodule | place: Mexico: Nepantla... | reverse complement strand
TATATATATAAAATAATGAGTAAGCAAATTAAAATTTCTTCTAATGCTAATAACATGTATACAATCTACATAAAGATAGATTGGGTGAAAAGATATGTGTCAGTATGAAAATTACACAAACACACTTATTAATGAAAAGAAGGGAACCAGTCTTAGATAGAACATAAATAAGAAAATGCTCACAAGAATTGAATATAAAATTAGGGTGTTCCAAATGTGAAGTAAACCAGTTAAATATTAGGATGGTCTGGTAGTAAAATTCTAGATTTTTTTATGAAAGGGAGCAGAGGGATTAGTAATATGATATATATAGTTTGTTTGGTAATAATATGTTGATAGTGCAACTCTGAAGGTATAAATAATTTAGATATGGGTATGCTAAAAATGCAATTGTTGCATATAAGACCATAAAATTGGAGGTTGACTTGGTGAAATTAAAATGATGAAATTACTAAGAGGGTACATAGGTCACTGATAGGGTGAAAACTAGGAAACATTTTGCTCATTGCTATGCAAGTACAAAGATGAAAAGGCAAAAGGATAAAAAAAATGAAAACCATTGGCAGAGGAAATTTCTATAGCAACAAGAGATATTCCTACAATATGGAAATTATAAAAAATTGTTAATGCAAATGTTAATATAACACTAGAAGGTAAACGCAGTATATGAAGTGGAATATTGTTGGGATAGGCTGAAACACAAACTACAACTCCAAAAACCAAAACCAAGATAATATGGAGCATTGAAGACAATGCAAGATTGGTTGGATGTTATTGAAAGATTCAAAGTGCTTTTGATTCAGCATCTCAGAGTATCTATTGGGGAAGATCCTAAACATTTAGTATCTTGATAAGTTGGAGGAAAATCTTATATGAATATAGCTTCTTTTCTATGACTTTGGCGTACTAATTAGAGAGCAGAGTATGCACACTAAGTCAATTTTTCTAATTTATTGAACTATGAATAAATTTGCACAAACATTTTTTCATAAATATTGTTATATATTTATATCTTTTTTATTACCAATAAGAAATAACAAGAATTTCAATTACAAAGAGTTCAATGCACCCCAACATAAGCTAAAAAAAGTCATAAAATAGTTACCACGTTATTTATCCACAAGAAGCATGACCATAATTTCTCATAAAAGAATTTGATGTAATCAACCAAATGATTATATTAAATAAATTTAACAATTCTTTGAGCATAAGAAGGATATACATAAGAGTGAAAACAAATTAAAGATGTGAAAATTTGATATGAAAACAACATTATCCTTCTCAATTAACTTATAAGTCGGAATCACCTCAAATTTAATATTCGAAATATTTTATCTAATAAAAAAAATTTATTATCAAATTTTAAGGAATTATCTAACTATACATTCTTCACACAAAATACACTATAATCGAGGCAGTGATAACATATAGTTGTTATGATCATGATTTAAAAATGTTAAAATTTTTTATATAGAAATTTCATCACTGTTATAAAGAAGAATGTCTTTGACTTAATTTTAAATGTATTTCACAAATAACTTTATTAAAGAAATACGGAAAACTTTTATTATCTCCTTAGAGAATTGCATATAGAGACAGTAATGCACCCTCATTATAAAGATTATGATTTGTGGGTAACCTAATATACCTTAACCTATATAATATCATAAATTTGGATGATGCAATGGACTAGTAAATTGATTTGTTGATAAAACACTAGTCTTGTTTCACGGATGAGATAAAAATAAATGAATTAAGAGTTAACCTACACAATTAGTGGAAGGATCCCATATAGTGTAGTCCTTCTTATCAATAAATCTAAAATACAATTTTTTTCCTCAACTCAATATGCTTTGGAATGATACTATCAATAATGTGTAGCATGTTATGGAAAACTCATGCATTGTAGTTTTGAGACAAAGACATTATGTGAAATTCCAAATACATTCACAATGAGATCATCAAGACACCATAATCTTTTCAAAAATTTATTCTAAACCATCCCTAAGAACCCAATCCATTTTTTTATTACTACAGTACTAAGATATATGAATACCATAAACATAAGGATTATCTAAAGTCATATACACTATTAATCACAAATTACAATTTTGAAAGGCAATATATGGGATTCAATAGTCAATTATGAAAGAAAAGAGAATATTTCCATCCTCCTAGAGATAAGCATGAGTAAGACTTTAAGATAATCGATTCCATAATGGTTTTATTATATGATATCTATTCTCTAAAAATCATATTACTCCTATCTAACTAGATTGACCAAGTCACAACAAACCAAACCAAATGTCATGCCTTTAAAGTTTTTTTACCAAATAGAGCATGACAAAATTAGAGAAAACAAATTTTATTATCCACATTATATAGGTCCTTAAATACTCAATAGAAATAGTATAGTTTCCAAACAACATGTAACAACTCACAAGAGAACATGACATGATCAACATTCTCTTCATGCAATTTTACATAAATGACATATTAACTTTATAGGATCTGGTGCCATATTTATCTTCTTCAAATTGTCCTTGGTTGTCAATTTATGATGAATCATCCCTAAGTAAGAAAAAGAGATACATTTAATGTTATCTTGATAGTCCACAACATGTTGAAGAACATCTTGTCTGAACCTTGTTAATGTTGACAAATATTGAGAATGCAAATTTGAATAAGTAAACATCATATTTTGTAGTTGTTTCCTTTTGGTATGATAATTAATATTTTCATGAATGAATTGGTTAAGCAATTGTTTCTCCCACACAAAAAAAATCTCTTCTCCACTGAAAAATCTACCGCCACACCTCTAACCAGTCCCTCATGTTTCTCACTGAAAAGAATTATTGTAGTGAATTATTATACAAATTCCTTTATTGAACCGACACAATTACCTTTCCTAGGTCTAGCCACCACATGGACTCCTTCGTCACTCTTCTTAAACCTATATTTTGTTTTCAACACTTTACACCACATGGACTCCTTCTGAAAGATGCAAGGCTCTTTGAGAAGCATCACACCTATCAACCACTAGCAACAAAATATCAAAATGAAAATCAACACCAACACTATGCAAATAGTAGCCCAAGTTCAGATGTGGAGAATGTATTACTCATTGGAGTTCTAGAAACAAAAACATATACATCTCGTATCCGGTCTATGTGTGTTAAATAGTGATCAACATCTACATTGCATTATTCTATGGTCTGTTATGTCTGGATTCCAAATATAGGTTCTTTAATACTTTTTTGGAAACATGGGTTTTATGAAACTTTGTATAGCCCCTCAACCACCACTCTTCCTCCTCGATAAATCAGTCGATTGACATTAGGGTATTATGTGTGATGTTTTTATGCCCCTCTGGATTCATTTTGAATATAAAGGGTGGCAATGGAGGAATTATGTTGGTTTTAATGGGTCTGATGTATACAAATGTTAGTATATCATATACCTTAAGACCTAAATAGAATTGTTTTGATGTTTTGAAATGAGACAATCCTTTGCCTCAATATTTATAATATTCTTTATTGTTGATAAAAAAAAACACCTCAAACTATATTTGTTTTTATGTCTTCAAATTCCTCGTTCACTTTCCTACAAGAGCTAGATTGAATTGAGATATGTCTTTAATCTCCAAACCTCTTTCTTCTTTTGGTCCACATACTCTTTCTCAAATAACCTGCAATTTTGACACTAGCTTTCCCTTTTTTCCATAGAAAGTTTCTTTGTACTTTTATAATTCTACTCTCCACACCCTTAAATAACTTAAAGAAAGACAAATAATACAAAGGTAATGATGATAATACAAATTTTATCATAATAATCTACCACCAAAAGGAAAATGTGTACGTTTAATGAGGGATAATTTCCTTTCCTGTTTGTTGATAACAAAAGCTCACATTGATTATTTTCTTGTGGTTGCCCTAATTGGAATTTCTAAATACGTGAAAGAAATTCTCATACATCCACAATTAATAATCATTGCAAAACTCTGTATAATCCTTTCTTCCATGGATACACCAAGTTTTACCTTGTGGAAGTTGAAATTCAAGTCTAACACAAGTTTGAAGCTTCTGCATTTGTTTTTCTTATCAGCACATTCCTCATTATTAGTTCTATGAAGAATAGTGTGTCATTTACAACTTAGAGTAAGAAAATATTTGGCACCTCATCAACCATTCAAAATCATAAGAATAGATTAAGTTTGTGGCTTGCCTCATGATCCCATTAGACATTTCTGCAACCATTAGGAACAAAAAATATGTTTGGGGTCCCTTGTCTTAATCAATTCTTTATATTGAATTCCTATTAAGACTAACATCCTTGATGATTTTATACATCTCTAAATCCAATTTATCTAATGTCACTAAATCTCATTTTATCCATTATGCTATACCAAAAAAAGTTCCAACTCGTTAAGTTGCAGGCTTTTATAAGACTGATATTGAAGACAAAACATGATTATTTTTTTTTTCTTCACTTCATCCACCATTTCATTTTTTTAACAATGATAAGAAAGAAATAAATATGGAAACACTTGAGTGTTCTAACCCGTATACAAAACAACATAACTACATTACTTATAAATATAGATAATAAACTAAATGATTATCAAATATTATAAACATATAAGATTATCAAAATTTATTTAGAAGACTCGTCTCCTTACCTATACTTGTCTAACCCACTATATAATAAGATCGATACAACATTCCTAGACGAATCACAACCAAACATATTCCTAAAAAATCATCCGGAATCCTTGGCCATAATTTTTACGCTCTAACTTTGATAATGAATGTAAGTTTGAAATTAGCATCTCGCGGAGCATGTTTTCCCCTACTAATATGTAGATTGACATTATCCCACCTTCATAACAATTTTGTAAATCTTGTCCATCAATTGGTTTGCAATCACCTATGTCTTGTGGATCTCTTTTTTAGGTATAAGGGGTGATGAAAGAAGAATTTGAAATGTAATATTTATGAAATTCTTTAAACATGCTCGTTATATTAGGTTTTAACAATTCCCAAAAAGGTTTTTATAAACTAAAAATTTATATCACCTGATGCGAGACTTTTGTTTCCATCATAGTTCCAAACTACACTCTATTTCATCTTCTCCAAAGCTGTCAATCAATGCATAAAGCTTCTCATCGTCAAGACTTTTAAAAGGGACACATTGAAGTTTAAGTTGCCAGATTGTTTTCTAAAATTTCCCTTCATAAAATTTATTGACCTCTTATTTACCCTTTTAGGTTCTTCTTCACACTGCCATTCCACCCGTATTACCCTAACTGTGTCAGCTCTTCCCCTCCAATTTATTAATGAATGGAAGTTTCCAAAATTCTAGTAATATTTCTTTGATTTTAAACACATCCGAATCGAAAGTAATATTTTCATTAAAACAAAACACATTTCATTAAAACAAAACACATTTATCTAATCTAAAAAATCTGTAAACATATAATTATCCATAGATAAAATCAAATACAAAATTCACAACGTAAAACAAAGTTAAAATCTAACACATATTATTTTATATTTGATCTATTCAGATTAAATACATATAAAAAAGTTTACAGAATTTACACTTATGCGAAATAATTAAGAACATTCCAAATGCGCCAAACCATATATAACGGATTGGGAGCCACTAGCAATGATCTGGAAGCCAACGAAGCCAACACATTGGTGAAGCCGAGTTCGGCTCCACTGAATTGATAAATAAGAATGTGATTTTTTATGTTATCTTTATACCAGAAGGTGTATTTGGAGAGGTGTCACTGTCGTATTGCCTACGGTCGGTTGGTGGGCCCTGCTTTCTCGAGGAAGCTTTAACAACAGATTTTATTTCTTTAATAATATAATGCAGAAAAGGAAAAAGAAATACACACTGCGTCAGATTTTAAAAATAAAGAAATATTGCGGACCAACCAACCAGGGCTCGCGTGCTGTTTATGCAACTCAAAAAGAATTATTATTTTTATTATCATTTTCCAAAACCTTAACATGATGCAGCCCTTCTGTGTTACTAATTTATTTGCACTTTTTGAAGAGCACCAGCAGCAACTGCAGCACTGCTTCGTCGAGCACCTCATTTTAACACAAGATGTGGACCAACTAACTTTACGCAACACTTAGATTTCTTAAAGCCCTAGTGTATTTTAATCAGCAGAAATAATTAACAAAATCAATGGAGCACGTATTGGGAACACAAACACATGTTTATATAAGAACGACAGTTTCAGGATAAATGTTGAATATTGTCTCAGACCACATTAAAAAACCTCTGTGCGAAATTGCTAATACATGTGTGTGTTTTTATTAGCTTGTTGAATTAAAGTTGAACACACCAACCGTGGAAAGAGTATTAAGTTCCTTTTTCAACTTATTTTGGACATATTAACTTTAATTAATCCCAATGAGTGAACTAGAAGTTTAGCTCACCTTTTGAAACCAATCGATCAATCTTAGCTCGTACTATTCATGATCGATTTGTTGTTGCTAATAAACGATTATATAAATACAATGAGTCAATTCTTTTGGGAGAAAGCATCGTAACACGAGCTCAAGAGGAAGAAATTAACGATACTGTATTACTTATTACTAAATAACCTAAATCTGATGGTGTGCACCACGCAGTGGTTTGGATTAGCACGCGGATTTGAAACATTCAACAGTAAAGATTAAAAAAGAATGGTTAAAGATCTAGAATGAATTTTCTAATTTTTCTAGTGTGAATTTGAATCCTCTTAATTCCACTTTTCATTTGTCTCAGAAATTTTTAATTCAAAATCTAGTGAAGTAACTACAATTGTTTGCGATTTGGATCATCTAGCTAGGTGGTCTTTTCTTGGCTCTTTTTAACAGTTGGAAATTAGTCAACTAATTACAACAGTTTTAATGTAAAAACTGTGTGTAGTTTGATTCTGTATACTAATTCTTTAAGCTGTTTTTTATTAAATTCCGTATACTATTGACATCTTATTGGAAATGTCTTCTTATTTGATCACTTCTTTTGGTAAAAAAAAAATGGATTAGAAAAATGGGGACAAAGGGATTGTGTAACTTTTGGAGGGAGGGAGGATGTTATAGTTGCAACCATTAAGGGTCACCACTTAAACAAAGCAAAATAAAAACCTTATAATCGATTGTCTATCATTATCATAATTTCTATTCATTATATATTTGAAAGTCTTTTGCATCTTAAAGAACCCAATTCCATTCGTCCTCAGGATTTGATCTTTGTTGTGTTTTCCCTTCTCCAGTTCTTGCCACCTCAAACTTTAACACCACATCATTCTTTTTAGGTCTCTATCAGTTGCTGGTGGGTGGACTTAGACCTAGAGGTTGACATCTCTTTCTCTCTCATTCTCAAGCCGTTTTAGCGCCACCCTTTTATCACTCAGCTTACAGCAATCTAGCTCCAAAACGAACAAGGAGAGAGAGAGATAGGGATTCATGAATGCTTTATTAGGGTTCTCATATTTGCTTCCTTTCATCCACTACTTCTCCTGAAACCTCTCCTTTTCTTTCCCTTTTCTCTCTTCTCATTCTCTCAATAATCCTCGGGATCTGATCTCTTTCTCATCTTGCGGATAGAAACTACTACTAGATGCAGTTGGTGAAAGCAAAGCAGTTTTGAGGACAAAGAAGAAGGAGATTGAGTTCAATTCCCGAGGAAAACAATTAACTTTCTATACTTTGCTTTTCCTGTCTGTTTTGTCCGCTTGTGTCTCCCTGCCTTTCTTTCAGTGCTGTTTTTTTTGTCTGGTTCTGTTGGATTTCCTTTGACCAAGTTACGACAAAAAGGTTGTTGATGAAAGAGAGCTTGAACAACTTTCTCATCAACCCTATATACCTCGAGATTTAGTGCTCCGAACCAAGTTTTTTGTTTCATCAGATCCGTTCAGGAATTCTACTTGGAGTCTATACATAGTCATATCCTCAGAGGGAGCAATATATCAAGGTTGTTCTTTGCCCTTAATTTTTTTAAAATCGTCTTTATGTAGTGGTTTATACGTTTCTATACATCGATCTGTTATATCATATGGGGTTTGGCTTCTTGCTTTTTAGTTCTTGCTCTTTACTATATATTTATCATATGAATGTTTCTAAATAATTAGCAGTGTTGAAATGGTGGATCAATTAATATATTCTATTTTTCAACTTTTAACAAACAAGTAAGACAAGAAAAGACAGACAAAGGAGAAGCCCGAGTCAAATGGTAAGTCATAAAATCTTTGACAAGACTGCGATCTGTGTTTGGGTGGTGATTGTATCGCATCGACACCAACCTCCAAATCATGGTTTAACCCCCTCACGCCGGTCTTCTTTTTCGTTTCACACCTAACCATAGAAGTCTATTTGCATATATATCCAAGTGTGAACCGAACAAACCACTGTTTCTGGTAATTGATGATGTTTTTCTTTAACTATAATCGCTTGAACAAGAAACTTCTAAGTCGTGCTATTACGCCATTATGAAAATGTGACTACATTTGAGTGCTCTATCGACCTCTTTGTACTGAAAAAGCTGAATGTTTGGTGCTACAGCATACAACATCATTCACTACTTCATACTACCCCATAATTGCTTTGTAAAAAGTGTGTCCTCTCTGCCGTCTGCCACAGATTAATTTAGTTTTTCTTCTTTAAGGAAAATGAGTCAACGTTTCACAAGGTAAAGTTCTGGAATATCTCCTATGGCTTCTTCGTGAAGCGATTACTCAGACCATCGATAGTTTTCTTTTCTTTTCGTTTTTTCTATCATTTCTTTATTCATTTTTTTAACTTGAATTTGATGTGTGTGAGTGTGGGAATATCTTCTTCAGTACTTAGTATTGTTTAATTTTCATTTCATTCTTCTTTTATTTCGTCTGCTTTCTGAGTTCATTCCTTGGATCTAATTAATCAAACCCAGCTGGAAGTATCGCATTCGATGTTGAAAATATGAACTTGGGAAAGACGAGAAATTTCATGTATAGTTAAAAATTTGATGGCGTAAAGTTGTTTAATTTTGGAGCAGATTTGTTTGACGAAGACTGGGGATGCTTAGAAGTTGTTTCTCATTGTCCAAGTATGAGTGAAGAATGTTAATCCAATGATTTTTCAATCCCTAATGCTGGATTATAAATTATTATACGTACGATGTTGCCTCTGCCATTAGTAATTTTGTTGATTCAATACATGTTATATTTTATGGCCTTTTTTATAGCATGAAGTCTTAATTTTGTCAAATAAAGATATATTACATACTGCACAGTAATTCAGTGGAAGGATAATTAAAATGTTTGTTTTCCAGTACAATTTTACAATTAATTCATATTGACTTCGTATTACTCGTTTTCTTTTCCTCTTTCTTTGAAAGTTACAAGGGACGTGTTTTATAACTACCCAGTTTTTCTTTCTTGCTTGTTATTATACTGACTTATCGGTAACACAATCTTGGACACGTTCCCGTTAGCTGAATTATGAATGACTGTGACTAGTCTCTATTGTTTATGGCTATATATAGCACTATGGTTTCCTTATCAATCTTGTTGCTTTATATAAAACGTTCATTAGATAGATATAGAAACAAAGCAACTGTTTTTACGTAGTGTCTAAGGCATGAATTACTCTTCTCCATTTGCTTTGCTTTTCTACTTTTCGTTTGTACTCTTTAACTCGTTACTTTCTTTATTTAGACTCGTTAAACTATCTTGAACCTTCATTCAGCTCTATCGGTACTCATGTTCTACTTTTTTCTTTTTTTACTCTGATTAGTACAAAGCACGTCTGATGTTTTGTCAGAAGGATTGGATCACTCTATGTTCTTATTCTTGATCATGTACTCTCTACCAAACGATCAATGAATCATATATATATATATATATATATATATATGTTGCTATAGCATTGCTGCTTATTATCATTATGGACTAGTCAACGAAATGTTAAATTATATATATACGAGAAAAATGTGTTAAACGTCATGTTTATTTACGAGAGAGTTATTAACTTTGTTTTTTTTTTTTTTTCTCAAATAGTACAGGTTTTAATTCTTTGAGAGCGGAATGAACACATTTTCGCATGTACCTCCAGGCTTTCGGTTTCATCCGACCGATGAAGAGCTCGTAGGTTACTACCTTAGGAAGAAGGTAGCGTCTAAAAGGATTGATCTAGATGTCATCAAAGATGTAGATCTGTATAAAATTGAACCATGGGATCTCCAAGGTACGTAATTCTTAGAGTTATAATTAAGTAAGGCATTGCATATAAATAATAGGTAGATGCATGCATAAAAGAACATGTATGTTATATAGTATGCAAAAAAATAGTATACGGTGATGATGATTTGTTACTATGATGTAAACAGAGTTATGCAAAATAGGAACAGATGAACAAAGTGACTGGTATTTCTTCAGTCATAAAGATAAGAAATACCCAACTGGAACTCGAACGAATAGAGCTACAAAAGCAGGATTCTGGAAAGCCACGGGAAGAGACAAGGCAATATACTCTAAGCATTGCCTGATTGGCATGAGAAAGACTCTTGTCTTTTACAAAGGAAGAGCCCCAAATGGACAGAAGTCTGATTGGATCATGCATGAGTACAGGCTCGAAACTAATGAAAATGGAACTCCTCCGGTAATTTCCTTTCAAATTCAAATACATTTTTTACGTTTGGTTTCTATTGATAAGTTATTGATTTATTATCCTTACTCTTAGTCAATAATTTTTACCATCAGGTTATTGGTTGTTATAATTTTCATCAATAATATATCATAAAGTTTTTATTTAAATAATAAACTATTCGACCAAAATTCAAATACAAATATTATAATAATCAAAATCGGGATTTATTTTTTTCTTTTTTGTTATTTTTCTACTGATTCTCTGCATGCTGTCAACTCCATATAGTTTCATCAATTACTATTCGAAAAAGATATTATTTCATAATATTTTCAAGTATTCTGTAAATTGTCTAACAAGTAACACAAAATTATTCTGCATGCATGAAATCAAGCAAAACTCGTGTTTGTGTGTGTGTGTATATA
>Ga0123340_1006634_pt1 | contig 11053 bp, 9 predicted proteins | sample SirMexnodulemix_FD_89961 | JGI IMG/M metagenome (GOLD analysis project Ga0123340, IMG submission 89961) | Root nodule microbial communities of legume samples collected from Mexico - Siratro Mexico nodule mix | ecosystem: Host-associated > Plants > Roots > Nodule | place: Mexico: Nepantla... | reverse complement strand
TATCAATATTGTTTGTCCATGCATTGTTTTCAATGGAGAAGAGATTTTGGGAGCATTTATTAATATCTCCCCACTGCACCCTAAATGACTGGTTCTCTATTCAATTTTGAATCAAATATATGATATTTTTACAGGTGAAATCGAAATTTGGGATTATTAGTTTATATGCTGATGCAACTGATGGTTTGATAACCCATGGATGGATAACAAAGATTGAAGTTCATGGATGCTTTGTACGGTTTTACAATGGGGTGCAAGGATATGCTGCTAGGCAAGTCTCAAATTTGTCTATATACTTGTATCATAATCACAGTCATTTATATTTTGATAGTTGCTTAAATCGTGTGACTGTAGCATCTGAAATTTCGTCTTCATTATTTCACTATTTCGTCTTCGACTAATTTCTTCATTCCGGCGTCATTGGTATAACATGAGATTTTATGTTTGAGGCCATTTTTCCTTTATCATGATAAAATTATATATAAAAGTCGTTTTGTGCCCAAAAAAAATTCTATCTATTTTGGAATTGCACGGGGGTTACAAATATATTTTCTGTAATATAATTTTTCTTCTCTTTATCTAACCGTTCTTTTCAATATTTCGTATGGTTTTGAAGGATGTTTTATTGTTTAATTTTGATCCATGTTGATGTTTAAATTGGATATTCTCTTTTGGGAACTCATTTTGGCCCTCAATACTGTTGTTTTTGGGGCCTTTCTTTTATGGTCAATGTTGAGATTATGCTTCCCCTTTTTAGAATGTAAAATAATAATAATACCTAACTTTGTGAGACCCACTCATCCTGGGAAGTCTATCCATTTCCATCTGCCCTCCTTGCTTTTCACTTCGTTGAACTTTGAAGTTTGAATAATGAACCCCCAACCTGTTCTTTTGTTTTTGCTACTCCGAACCTCAAATTTTATTGAATGTTTGATGTCTCCTATTTGAAAAAATATGGACGAATTTCTAATATTGTTAGTTTTGTTGACCTTTAAACCTAAGTCATTTTATTGTTAATTATAAATATATTGGTCATAAATTTAGGGCTTGTGCACTTACTACCCAAGAATAATGATTATGAAGGGTATTCGCATGACTCTGTTGGAGCCCCCGTATTGTTTACTTGACAATCAACTTTCATATTCTCTTGTGAGTGGAAAGAGTACCTGCGAGTTTCTTGCTATCTTAGTTGGCCCAATTTTAAATTGGAACAAGTCTCTAATTTCAGGCCTTTATTTATAGTTGTGTATTGCCTTCCTAAGATTATGTCGTGGCCTCTTGGAAACTACTGACTATATTATTTAATAAATTCCCATTTTGATGTGGATATTGATTTTATTCTCTCAAAAGGCCTATATTATGCAATATATTCATTGTTCTGATTTGATGTAAGAGCAGATTTGAACTTGGATTGGAGCCAGGTGCTGATCTAGGTACTGTGTATAATGTTGGACAAGTTGTCAAATGCCGGTCATAAGTTCCATTCCTGCTTCACGGAGGATCAAATCTTAGTTTCGTAATAAAGGCCACAAGGTTTGTATTTTTCCATTTTCTGCTTGTTAAGATCCTGAATCTGGAAATGTCTGCTAAATTTTTCAAGTGTGTAAATTGATAATCAAATTGTTACCAATGTGAATTAAAATGACAGGGTATCTGAAGATGATGTGGTTACCTTGGGCAGCCTTGTTTCAGGAGTTGTTGATATAGTTACATCCAATAATGTAGTTGTTTATGTTAATGCAAGTGGTTTCTCAAGGGGTACAATATCCCTGGGGCACTTGGCAGATCATCATGGTAAACATCTCCTTATGGTTGGTAAAGGCTTTTCCATTTTCTGCTTAATCTTAATATAATTGCTAATAATAACTTCTTGTTCTGTAGGGCAAGCTATTCTGATGAACAAACTATTGAAACCTGGATATAATTTTGATCAACTACTGGTTCTAGGTACAATTAAAATGTTGAGGACATTCTATGTAGTATCCCATGTCATGACAAGGTTGATGCCTGTACAAAACTATTAACCAGGAATTGTTAATGATTCTGCGTTTTAGTTTACAATTATAAGTAAAACTCTGATGTTTTTGTTTATAAATATACTTTACCTAAAGTATCAGAAAAATAGGATATCAATTGTTTACATAGTGACATCAAAATTATTCATAATTTTATTGCCTTTGTGCTGTGTGTGAAACAGAAACTTTAACATAATTTCTAATGTTACTCATTAGATATGAATGGGATGTACGCTTATTGTTCTGTATTTTTCTTTTCCGTGTCATTTATCAAGTTGATAACTTTCATTATAAACCTACAATTATTAATTTTATTTTTTATTTCAATGTAGATATGTTAAGGGAAACAATTTGATTCTATCTGCCAAAAGCTCTCTTGTTATCTTTTGTTGGTTGGCTATTATAAAGCTATTTTTGTTATACCTAGTATGTAACAGCTAGGAGGCCTTATTTGTGATTTCTCAGAGTTGTATTGTCAATTACTCTTTCTCTACATATATGTATACACACACGGCAGCGGAGTGTAGGAAAACATTGTTTTTCAATCTGTAACCTTCAACTAGGTAGTAGGGTGGGTTCAATCCCTGTCCTCCCTCCATTATTGTGCTGAATTCCCGCAACCACTGTCATATCGCTGGAAACGGCTGTTGTTGGAACCCTCTTCCTTCCTGAAGACTTAGGGTTTGTGTGCCTTGTCAAGCACAACCTAACCCATGTGGTTTCACGTCCAAACTATGGCCCTCATGTTCTCATGTGTCGATATCACAATCTGTCCTGTCACACACGTGCATATAACATGTCAGTATGCCACAGTTGGAATGTCACCACATCTCTTCTACAGGTCTTGCCAGAGCTTCCTGTGTCTGTTGCAGGCATCATCTTCCTGTAAGATTGTACTTAGTATGGCAGGTTGGCTTGTACATGAACTTCCTATATATTTTCTCTTTGACCGGATCTGTTATGGCCACTATTGGTTCTGTTGGGTCTGTTTCAGTCCTGTTTTTTCCATCTCTAGAACAACCACCATCACCACATTGAAACTGAAGTAAAAAGTTATTTTGGGATCAATAGAGAATAATACTCAATGGAAGGAGCTTGATTTTCAGCCATGTGCTGTGCTCTGGCAGTTTGTGGAACCACATTTTGAAACCCTTCTCTTCTTTTGGGAGAAGGGCATACATTATTTTTGCTAATGTAATACTATGTCTGTACAACTCAATAGAGAGATTAGCTTCTCGCAAACAGACGAACCATGGTATGATTAATCATCCTAGTTGTAATGGAAACACTGAAATTGTTATTAGATGTAATCAACTTGCAAATATTTCTACTAAATCATTAAATGACCTCAAGTTCAGTTTATAATGTTCCGTGCTTGGTACATACAATTTATTTGCTCCAAAAAGGGAGAATCTTTAGTAATGATTATGTTTTGTTGTATAGCTTCTATAAAGCTGTTTTCTTATCCCTAGTATGTCATAGACAATAACCCTTATTTATGATTAGTTGTATATTGTCAATTACTTAGATACACACACATCAGTGGAGTGTAGGAACACATACTGATTTTCAAACTTGTCGAACATATATGAATTGCTTCCAGCACTTTTTTGAAAGTCACATTTTTTTTTAAATTTACTTTTTAGTTTCTTTCTTGTCATTGACTGCTGCTAAGTTTCTGTTCTTTACTCTATGAATTGTCTATGGAGCAGGGTTATATATGTAACTTAATCGAGTCTGGCTGCTTTGTTCGTTTCCTTGGTCAATTAACTGGCTTTGCTCCAAGAAATAAGGTATTTCAGACCTACCTTTTCTTTCTCTTTTACACATCTCACTATATCTTAGGCACATGATAATTTCGACCTCATTCTATTGGTTTTGTATAGGCTGCAGATGACCAGAAAGCTAATATTTTGGAAGCCTATTACATCGGGCAATCAGTTCGTAGCAACATATCCAATGTTAGTATATTGAAGTCTGTAAGTATGATTTTTATGAAACTTAGTGCTGGCTAAAACAGTGTAACTTCTTTTTTATTAAACATCAGGTTAGTAGTGAAACTGGTAGAGTAACACTCTCTCTAAAGCAGACTGCATGTTCTTCAACTGACGCATCATTTATTCAGGACTACTTTCTCACGGATGAAAAGGTATGAACAATTGCCAATTAAATCTAATATTACTGACCCGCAATCTTACACTTTATCATTCTACTTAGGGGTGTAATTGGGTGCACTTAACCCACGAATCCCTGCCCACCCCAACATTTTTTTAAGTTGGGTTTGCTTTTAGTGCATCCAATTAGAATTGTGTTGAGAACTAAGTTCATGGGTTTCAATCCCCATGAGCACAACTCAACTATATAATATAGATGCGTTTCTACTATACATAAAAACAGTTTTGTTTTTAATCGTAGGAATAATGTTCTATGAGTACTGTACTTAGATATTACATATCATACATGTTATTATTATTTAATTGTGTTTGTCTCCCTACCTAGAGACCTCATTACTAAGTTGTTAAACAAATTAATGGCATTTATTTTATGATTACTATTTAGATTATTCAATATCTTGAGAATTACTGTTGAGATTAATCAACCCAACCATCTGGGTTGCTAAATATAAAAAGGTAATATCCAACTCAATTGTGTTTAATTGGGTTGGGTTGAAAATTGAACTAGATTTAACCCTACCTGGACAATTTATGTCCCTAATTCTATATGTTCGATTTTTTGCATGCTAGCTTAAAGACATCTATTTTTGTGCTGTTTCCAGTGGTTGGTAAACATGTTAGGCCTTGTTGACTTACTTTAGGTCCAGGCCGTTTTTTTTCAATTTTAGAAGTAGATATGTATAGTACTTCTGTACGTTTTTATATATTTAGGTGGTTATGTTATTCTGATTAGAAAATGATATAGAAGTGTTCACTCTGTAATGCAACTAGATCAGGGGATGCAGTTTTAATGCACTTGTAGAATTTTACTTTCTTCTAGTGGCATTTTTTTGAGGTTGTTATATGTAGCTAGCCCTTTTAATAAACCATATCTGCAAATTTTGATTTGCACCTCCTTTCTTTTTATTAAATTTTGGAAAATACAAAAGTAAAAATTTAGCAGGAATGATTTGACATTATTATTGATTCTTGGATAGTTAAACGATTCTTGGATGAGTTGTCATAGCAAACAATGTAATGCTGTATATTTTTTATAATCATCAGTTCTCTTTATTTGCCTCCTAGCATAATTTTTCTCTTCAGTTTTCCCTTCTGTAATTATTTTCAGGTCCTCTCTCTTTTCACTTGCTTCTAATCTTGTGTGCATCTTTGAATTAGATTGCCAAGATGCAAAATTTGGGTTCTGGTGCATCTGATTTGAAGTGGCTTGAAGGATTTAACATTGGTGCAGTTGCAAAAGGGAAAGTTAAGGATGTTACGGATGTTGGACTTGTTCTAACCTTTGAAAAGTATAATGACGTTTTTGGTTTTATTACCAATTATCAATATATGTTTTCTCCTTTCCACTTGTTTTTTAGTTTCTAACTAATATGTTTGAGTGATTCTTACTCAACTGCATGTTCTGCCTCTCACTGTATTATTCGTTAGTGGCTGGTACTGTTTTGGAGGGTGGCTCCGTAGTGGAAGCATTGGTTCTTGATGTTGCAAAGGCAGAACGGCTTGTTGATTTAACTCTAAAACCAGAGTTCTTTAACCGTTCTCAAGAAAGTTCCATAAGTCGTATCAACAAGAAAGTAAACATTTTATCTTGCTTCTCACCCATTTCCTGTCTTCTCGCACATAATCACATTTTGGTCCCACGGGGCAGAGAAAGACCTTAGTAAATTTTTTAGTACAAGTTATATGCTGTCAGGCTATGGAACCATCTTTATGTAATTACTATTTAAAAATGAAAATATCTGGTTACACTATTTCTTTCTTCTCTCCAATAAACATTCCCTTTTTAAATGAAAAGAAAGTAGTTTGGATTTTTTTCTTGCTACGATTAAGGTTCCATAATCGGCATTCAATTTTGTGTTGAGAAGGGCAACCTTGTGCGTGATGATTTTTTCCAATATTATTTCTTTATTTTGACCAAATCAATGAAATATCTTGATTCCAGAAACGTAGAAGGGAGGCATCCAATCTATTGTTTCTGTTCACTGCTTAAAATGATGCATTTCTGAGGGAATGTACTGAGACCGAAAATGGCAGGGTTATATCTGTGGAGCCTTTTTCAAATCGTGTTGAAGTTACACTGAAGACATCAAAAGTTCCCAATACATCCAAATCCGAGATTATTGATTTCAGTAAATTTCACGTTGGAGATATTATATCTGGCAGGATTAAGCGGGTTGAGTCATTTGGTTTATTCATTGCAATTGACAACACAAACATAGTATTTCTGCAACCTTGGAATAGAAAGTATTATGATTTAAAGAAAATGAAGTTTATATTCTATATATCTCTTCTATGCTTTTAGCATTTTTATAATTGTATGCATCGTATATTGTTATTTAGTTTAATTTGATGCTTTTATTAACTTGGTTATCTCAAATGCTTACAGCTTTATCCAGAAAAGTTTATTCGTGGTTGTGATTATATTTATAATTATGATTATGCCTCTTAAAAAAGGGACAGCGATCAACTTGGTTCTGTGAGCTCACTTGATTATGCTTCTTCAATTACCTAGGTTGGATTATGCCATGTATCAGAAATTTCTGATAATCAGATTGAGAATATTGAAGCAGACTATAAAGCTGGAGAGAGAGTAAATGCAAGAATATTAAAGGTAAATCAGATATAAAAAGCTTTAGATATGCTACTGGGTTCTATGTTCTTTCCAGGAGATTATATGCCTGTTGGTGCTAATGTGAACAGGAACTTCTAGCTGTAAATGTGATTGTTTTTATTTTTCTTTCTGTGTATATTTTACAATCGGAAATGCTTTGCATGAGACCTGTTGTATCCTGTAATATGTTTCTTCTATCCACTCAGATGAATATATTGACGATTCAGAAAGTTGCACCATAATAACGGTAGATCTAGCAGACAACCTAAAATCCACAAGGGAAAAATTGGAATCCAATGGAAATCTGGACAAGTTGCTTGAATATAATTTATAATGAATGAAAGCAGTTGTAAATTTGGTGAGGCATAACAAAGTTGATAAATAACTAGAACACTTCTAAATGGTTTGTTAACTTGTTCAAACTCTAATTTATATCTTAATTATCATTAAATTGACTGAAATATTGAATTCTTATTTGTTAGATGTCAGCTAGGCTTTCTTGCTTGATCAGTGTGTATTAAAGTAAATTGCTAATTACTTGCATTTCCGTAATTATCATCAGGTGGATGAAGAAAGACACAGAATTTCCTTGGGGAGGAAGAATTCATATATGAGGGATGAACATTACTTCAGATAGCATCCAAGGAAGGATCAGATGAACTTATTGCAGATGGAATGAAGTCTATAACTTCTATGCATAGTAGTTTGCTTGAAACCTCAACTATAGGTGTTGAGGATGAAATTAATCAATTCCCAATTCTTTCACGAGCAGAAGATAGGGGAGACATTCCACCACTTGACGTTTTCCTAGATGACTTTGATCAAATTGATGTAAATAATGCTAATAGTTACGAGCATGCAAATGAAGAGGTCATTATAAATGAAAAACATAAAAGGCATGAAAAGAATAAAGCAAAGGAAGAAAGGTCCATATAATGCGTAGTTATTGGGCATTTTCTTTTTATAAAATGCTAGCTCATTTGTTTTTTCTTCTTATTTTCTTTTTAATCTCTAAAATTTAGGAAGTATATTGTACAGGGAGAAGCAATAAGGGCAGCCGAGGAAAGATTACTGGAGGAGGATGTACCTAGAACTGCCGATGAGTTTGAAAAGCTGATTAGAAGCTCTCCAAATAGCAGTTTCATCTGGATAAAATACATGGATTTCATGATTTCTGTGGCTGCTGTTGAGAAAGCCCGTGCAATTGCCGAAAGGTATATCTGAAGAACTATAATTTTTTGTTTGGATCTTTGAATGATTATGAAATTCAAACTTGACGTTATTAAAGTTCATTGAATTTGGCTAATCCTGGGCTTTTTTTGGGTGTCGTAAACATAATCCTATGCTAATGCAGATCAATGGCAAAAGAGGGTTTTACCAGATCTCTTTTTGTTTATTCTAGCTTACTTTTTGGTCAATTATTGTCTATTAGACATTGAACCTTCTATCGAAGGAAGACTGTTTTCGCATAAGCAAGTAATCTTATAAGCTAACCTATTTTTAACAAATAATTATTAAAGAACCACATTTTTTATTTGTGTTCTGGTTTTAATATTTATATGGAATTGGTGATTTTGTTTACTATCTCATATGGAAAACTTTGAAAGTAGTAAACAAGTGAAAAGAACATGTTTTTGTAATTATTTTGTAAATAAAATTGAAAACTCGAGACAAGTTTTCAAACCCAACAGTTATATCAACCAAAGCTGCTATATCATCAAGATGGTAAACCCTAGAAGTTATATTGTTCAACAGTTACTTAAAACATTTAATTTTGACTATACTGCATAGACATGATAAGATTTGTTGTATCTGAAAGGCCTCCTTCATACTCTCTGAAGTATGAAGATTGAGCACTTAAATAAATAGATTCTTTTAAATGAGATGGGTTAAATGATGATTTCCATATGTTGTCATTGTTAATAAAATATTGAAATAGAGCGACTAGAGACTAGGCACATCAATTGCTTACTAATATCTTTATACATCATAAAAGTGGGGAAAAGTCATGATTCATGTAGTTTGTTGTTTCTTATGATTGTATTCTTTGAAGTTTTTGTTTGCAAACAGTGTATTTCTTCCCTTCAACCTGGCAGAATACATCCATGTGAATATCATATTACCATAGTCAGCTGACTTCACAATTTCTTACTCACATGAATCCATAATTTTGAAGAGCTTTGATGACCATAAATATCCGAGAAGAGAACGAGAAGCTTAACATCTGGAAGGCCTACTTTTATTTGGAAAATAAGTATGGCAACCCTAGAGAGGTGAGGAGAACGCGCAATTTCAGTTTTTGCTTGTTCACCGATGTTGTTATGTGGAATCCTTAATTAGTGTTTTTGTGTAGGAGGTCGTTATGAAAGTATTCCAAAGAGCTCTACAATACAATGATCACAAAAAGGTCTATCTAGCACTATTGGGAATGTACGAGAGGACCGAACAGCATAATTTAGCCGATGAACTTCTCAATAAAATGACAAAGAAGTTCAAGCATTCATGCAAGGTATTGTAACTTTTAAGTATAACATACTACTCTTTTGGTCTAGTTAAAATGTTTGTGGAACTTATTCTGCGCTGGGTTTTAGGTTTGGTTGAGGCGTATACAAAGTCTTTTGAAGCAAAACCAGGATGGAATCCAACCTATCATCGATCGAGCTTCGTTAAGCCTTCCGAAACATAAGCATATTAAATTTTTCTCTCAGACAGCTATTCTTGAATTCAAAGTTGGCGTTCCAGATCGAGGGCGATCCTTGTTTAAAAAATTTCGTCGGGAGTACCCAAAGAGAACAGACTTATGGAGTGTTTATCTTGATCAAGTACATTATTCTCTACCTCATTTTCTTTTTGTATTAATATTATTTTGATCCTAACATCCCTTTGTGTATTATTTTGATAGGAAATTCAACATAAGGACGAAGATATAATTCGTGCGCTGTTTGAAAGGGCTGTTAGTCTGAGTCTCCCACCTAAAAAAATGAAGGTATGTGACATTTGTATATTACTACTTCTGCTGATGTTTCGTGTTTTTCCGCTCGGACTCATTTGGACATTGTTGTCTTGATTGACAGTTCTTGTTCAAAAAGTTTTTTGAGAAAGCCCAAGGTGATGATGAACGTATTGAATCTGTGAAGAGGAAAGCAATGGAATACGTTGAGAGTACTCTGTCTTGATGTAAAGTCATCATTGCATTAGTTTTGAATTTTAAAACTTGCAGCCACCCTGCAGTCGAAGAAGCTGGATATCCTACGACACAGTTTGAGTTTGTTAAGGCATGATACCTGAACAGTATAAGTTTACCTATACTGTTCAGGTAACCGGATTTGATATTGGATGCCTTTGTAAATCCAGTGGTTCTAACAATTCCTGCTGGTGGTGCTGCTAATGTCCTTTTGCAGTATAAATTAAAGATGAGAGTTTTCAAGTTGAGTTGTGAATACAACAAATGAGGCCAAGAGAAAAAGCTTTGATGAAAGTGGAAATATTTAGGTTCCTGTATTGTCTGTATTCTGCCCTGTTTCTTCCATTGGGGCTGTAATTTTTGGTTTTACAAACTATCTTTCTTCAGCGCTGAGGTTGTGGCAGTGTTTGCTGAAACAAATTTTGCGAATGTAACCATTAATTTATCATTCAAATCATTAACCCGCAAGCTTAAATTTTGCTAATTATCTGAGTGAAAATATGTCAAATGGTCTGACAAAGCCTTGTAATTTAACCGAAAACAAGCTACTGATTTTTAAAAGATAAATCATTAATACATTTAGTTAACAACTGTCAGACTTTTGTCTTGTTCAAAAATCTTTTCAGCAAACTAGAATGTAAATAAATATTTGAATCTATCTCCTTTTGGAATGTAACTAGATGAGCTTGAGAAAAGGCATCCATCATGGGCTTTCAAGAATAATTTTTCAGTAGTATGATAATCAATGACAAAATGTAGCGAACAAGAAGATCAAAATCTTAATTTTTTATAAAAATTTTTTGAAATTTAATAATACTTTTAATTTTAATAGTTATAATAATTTTTGGTTATCATAAAAAAAGTTGGATACACATGTTTCCTCTGGTTCTTGTTAATGTATTTACAAATTCTAAAGTGTTTTTATTTCTTACCCTAAATATTTTATTTTCTTCTTTTTGTGAGCTTGATTAATTCAGTTTATATAATTGCTTAAACATATGTTGAACACTGAACATTTACACAATAAATTTGAATCTTTAATTTCAAACGAGAATTCATACTTTTATAG
>Ga0123340_1006632_pt1 | contig 11054 bp, 4 predicted proteins | sample SirMexnodulemix_FD_89961 | JGI IMG/M metagenome (GOLD analysis project Ga0123340, IMG submission 89961) | Root nodule microbial communities of legume samples collected from Mexico - Siratro Mexico nodule mix | ecosystem: Host-associated > Plants > Roots > Nodule | place: Mexico: Nepantla... | reverse complement strand
GCGGAGTTTTGTTTTAGAGTTAGATTTGAGTTTATATTTGTTTTTTTAAATCCCCAAACTTTTTTTTTTTGAAGCTGTAAATATACGGTTTTTTTTTTTTTTCTAAATTTTCAAATTGAAGTGTAGAAAGTGGATAGTAAAAACATATGTAATTTGATATTGAGTTGATAAGTGTATCATTTGAATATCTCCTGCAGAACTTTATCATACAAAATAAAGATTAAGCTCAAAATTTTATGTTCTTGAATGCATCACAAAATTAGAAGCTTATAAAACTACACCAAGATTGTCACAATAGATCTTCAGGATGGGATATGACACTAGTAGTTCACTTACACTACAAGAAAAAAGTTATTTAAAGACCAAGTTTTAGCTACCATATGAAACGACCGTTAATTGTGACTAAAATAGTCACCAAATTAAATTTTGGTTGCTAAATAACTGTAAAATAGAAGTAATTATTAAAGTAAATAGATGAGGGAGGTGATCTGGGACTTTCCAATATCTCTCTTCCATAAGTACTTTGTTGAACTAGATGAGCCTAATGGTAGGTAATTATCAAATAAGGTATAGGCTTTAATATTCGTGCAATGATTTATTCGTTGAAAAGAAATGTTGCAGTTTTTCTTAACAATTATAACACTAACTCAAAATAGGTGTAGTCCCAGTAAAGAAAATTTCCTAGGATTAACACTATTTCAAAATTTAATTCTTCATCTATTTCTATGATTGCAATCCTTGGTGATTTTCCTCGTGACTCTCACAATATGAATGACAAGGATGACTTAAACTCTGCAGAGTAATTTTATAATCTAAATATTGATGAAAACTTGGAGTTTGTGGTATAAGATAAGAACGATTCAATGATAATAATTGTATTGCATCAAATAAATGTTTCTAAGAAACTGGTCAAGGAACGGAAGGATTGAGCTCATGAGAAGACAATACAAGTCGTAAGAAAGCTAACAGTCATCTAATTAAGCTGAAAAATATTAAGAATAGAAAGTAGATACTATATCAATTTTATTGTATAATTAATGCAACATCTACTTTCTCAGCAATTACAAAGGTAACCAAAATAAGAAAAAAATATATTTACAAAACTGTCAGTGTAATGTTATATTAGTAAAGTAAATTTTTATTTTTGTACTTCTTATATAAGCAACAAAATGTTGGCAAGAAAAGAAAAATGAGAAGATAACTAATTGTAAAACAAAGGAATGAGAAATCAAATAAGAAACACAGAAAACTAGTGAGAGGAAGTGAAAAAAATAGAGAAAGAGATTGAGGAAAATTAGTGTAAAACAACAATAACGTTCTCTAAAACAATAGAGACTAACGGTTAAAGGTTTGTTGAGAGAGGTATCAATTTAGATAAAATTTTTGAAAAAAGGAGAAATGATAGAGTCTGTAGTTTTTTTTTTTTTTTTGAACAATGAAGAACGAAATTATAAGGAGTATTTAAGGGGTGCTTCAATCTTATTATAGAAAGGGAAAACAGCAGAAAGAAGATCCTAACAGCTGACCTCCAAGAACCAACACCGAGGCAACTAAGATTAAAGAGCCCCAATACTACCCTTCAACAAGCTAATAAAATGAAACACCAACAAAACATTGTTAGCACTAATGTTGCTATTGTATTCGATGAAGTTAACTTAGACCAAGAATATCACTTCGAGTTGGTCTAGTCTTAGTGTGTATGTGTGTGTGAGTGTGATCCAAACCATGAGCATACACCTTAAACCATTGGAATGAGCTTTAAGGATCTATTAAAGACTAAACATGTAAAATTGAAATTAAGTGGAACTTAGTCATTTTTAAAATCATTTCATCAAAGTACTTATAACAGATTGTTTTCAAAATTTAGTTTGCTGAAAATACTATTAACAGAAAATCAATTGCTTTATCTGTTTTCAATCAATTGATTTGTGACAATGAAACTATTTTAGCTATATAAAACAAAATTGGTATTCTCACTTAACACATATGACAGAGAAAGAGAAACATCAAACGAATCACTGAGAATTAGTGTAAATACTTGGAGAAACAATTGGTTTTGAAATGAGTTGATTCAAGAAGAATCAAGATTATGAATCTTTAAGCTCATCCTTGGTGAAAGAAAGTGTGCTCTGGTTCTACATCACAAAGGGAAGTTATTGCATTCAATTTCATTCACTAGTTTTCATTTGATATTGCAGTAATAGTTTCGGTTTTGATAAAACATTGTTTTTTTTAATTGTCTTTCTACGAGTGTACATGGTTTATGCTTGTAAAAGTGCAGTAGGGTTCTGCACAGTGTGTAAGTGTTCTTGTAGGGTGCAAGAGTAGGTTCTTGTAGGGTGCAAGAGGTTGTATTGGTTATATTGATTGAACTTGTTGGTTCTTTAATGAATTTCTTTGCCTGTTGGCAAAGAGACTGGATGTAGCTCTTGAGGAAGAGTAAACCAGTATAATTCTTGGTATTCTTAATATCTTTTAACCCTTTCTTGATTTGTGATTCGTTTCTGCATAATTTTCTTTATTGGTGCAAATTTTTCAACCAATTGTTTTCACGATTCAATTAGTTAACTTTTCAAGTGTTGCAACTTATATCATCTCTCTTTTGTGTTGTTATGTGATTTGTACAAGCATTCTACAATTCAAATAAATTCACCTTTGTATCACACAGTTTCTTTAGTATACATATTGATTAGACTTTTCACAAAAATTAATTCTTGAAAAATCAATTGATTGTTTCTCAAATTTAATCAACTGAGTAAATTGTTACTATAATTTTTTGAAAAACTGTGATTGATTGTTTTAGCATATCAATTGATTGATATTTGTCTTTTACAATCTGTGACAATTTCAACTGATTGTTTCTCGTGCTTAGTTGATTTCTGTTTGGAGGTTGGTTTTCCAAACTAAATCACTTTAAGCGATTATTTTCCTTATTCAATTGATTGAACTTTTTGGTAAAGAATTTCAAGATTTCATATTCACTTTTTTTCTTCTTTAATTAATTGTAGTGATTGGCATTGATTTTGACATGTATTAGTTAATTGATTGTTTCCCTAATTCAATTGATTGATTTTGTGTTGTACTGTTATGTGAGTTATTTTAGATAATTGTTTTAGTATTTCAATTGAATAATTATGTGATTAAACTGTCCTGCAAGATTATTCAATTGATTGTTTTAGCATTTGAATTGATTGATTGTGTTTTGAAGAATCGGTCTAGAACTTAGTGTGTGTGGCAAGTTTGATTCAATTCAGCATTATAGGCATTTTCAATCAAGGATAAGCTCCATGTTTTCAAATCTGATTTAACTAAAGGTTTTGAGAAATTACTAAAATCATATTTTTGAGTTTTGAACAACTGTTTTAACTAACTAGAGAAAAACAGTCACTATTTGACAAAACAAACGACTGAATTTTAAATGTCAGTTGCTATAAATAGTTGGCGCAAAATTTTGGAAAATAACGAAATCATTCTGAATCATTTCCAATCAAGTGCTCTGAGTTTTTCCAAGATAGAGAAAAAAACTCCTTAATAGTTTTTGTGATCAAGATCATTCGAAAAGCTCTTCAAGAATTGTTTTCTCAATACTGCTGGAACTTTTAATTGATTGCTTCTATTATATTGCTTATCTGATAATTCTGAATAAGCCTTCTATACTCTTGCTCTTATTACTTTTGCAATTTGTTTTTGTATAAAAGTGCTTCTGCCATTGTGGTTATCTAAAATCTTTCTTTGTACTGAAGTCTATTCTGTATTAAATTACCTGGTTGGTAATTTTGTGTGTATAGGGGGTACTGCACTGTTGTGAGCCTACTGAAGGGTTCAGTTAGGTATTTTTTGGGTTATACAGTGGATACTGTATAGTTCTTAGTTCTTAATCTGCAGTAGGTTTCAGCGGATTGTTTACTGTAGGGTGCAGGGTATTCTTGCGGGTTGCAAGATTGTTTTGTAAGCTGATATGTTAGATCTTTTTCATAGTGGAAATCCTTACAGTGATGTAAGGGACTGGACATAGCCCTTGTGGAAGGGTTGTCGCGACCACGTCGACGACGAATGATGATGATCCGAAAATATAAGAAAAAATGGTGAAAAGAAAGAGATGGAGTCGCCACCATAGTTTATTTTGGAAAACTATGGAAAAACCAAGAAAAAGGAAAAGGAAATGATCTGCGAACCAGAGATGAGCTCGGGAGTCGGTTACGTGTAGGGAAGGTAATAGCACCCCACAGCGCCTGTCCTAAGACAGTACTTTTAATAAAATGAGCAAAATCAAATGTGGTTTATTAAATGTTTATTTTTCCCAAAGATAAAATCCAAATAAGAACAAAAATAATATTTTTAAATTAAAGGACCCGACAAGGATCGACCTTGCTCTTACGTATCAACATCTATAAGTGGTAAAGAATCAGGGACTATGCAGTTCTAAAAGATAGATGAGTTGTTTGAGAATTTAATATTTATTATTCTTTTGAATTTTTATATATTTTTATTATTTGCAAATTAAATTTCATTTTGGAATATCATAGACGCGTGCGGCCCTTTTGATAATCCAAACGAAAATTGAAACTCTTTGAATTAAATTCCACATAACGCGTGCGGTCATTTGGAACTTAAATCAAGAATTGTTATTTTATTTATTATATATTTTTTAAAAGGAATCCCGCATGACGCGAGCGGTCATTTGAAATTTTAATCAAAATTTATTAAAAACAAGTTTTTTTTTTATATATGAATATAAGAAATAGGTTTTTAATTAATGGGGGTGTGGCAAGTATTTCCCTAATCAGAAATTTACTTATGAGTAAGGGTGTTTTGGGAATTAGAGAGAATTATGGGTGCAGGTTCAAAGATATGGGGTGCAGCGAGTAACCCCACTAATAAAAAATCCACTTAATTAAGGGCGTTTTGGGATTAGAAATAAATGGGACACAAGTCCAAAGGCACGGTGGTGCAGCAAGTAATTCCTAATTAGTACGGTGCAAAGATTGATTTATGGGACTCAACCCTAACATCAAAATCAGCCAAAACCTTTTTTAATTTATTATTAATAATTATATCTTTCATGAAGAATGGGTTGAGCCCAATTCATTTCTACACCCCGCCTTATTTGCTGCCATCACCAATGCTTCTTTATGCCAATTGCTTAAGCCCAAACTCAATTTCATTTTTACCCTAAATGATATTAGGGTTAAGGGAGGCCATGAGAGAGTGGTGACGACGCTTTAGGTGAAGACGACAGCAGCACCATCGATGGAGAAGAAAGGAGATTTGTCACGACGATCTAAGGGAACTTGGCGGCACAGGCAGCAGTATCCAAGCAATGGTTGTGTTTGGTGATGATTGACGATGGCGTTAAGGTTTGCTGTGAACATAGACAACAAGGTGGAAGGCGGTGACGGTGCACAAAGGTTCGTAGTGGTGGCGCACGGACACGGGGTAGTGCTGACGGCACCGTCGGCCAGAGAGAAGCCCTAGCTGTGGACTAAGGAACGAGAGAGAGAAATAGAATGCCAAGCCATTGCAATCCGATCTGAGAGATGCAAAACACGTGTTTAGGGCTTTGTAAGGGTTTAGTGGTGGTGGCTGATGCTTTGTGAGGGTTGCTGGAGGCTAGTGAGGGCGGTGAAGAAGACTGAGCATTCGGTGGAGATTGACGAGAATGGAGAGAGAGACTATGCAAAGTTTTATAGAGGAATTTGGCTAATAAAATGCAGAGGCAGCGTTGCAGAATTGTGCCAAAACAATAATGATTTCAGAATTGTGCCAAAGCAATAATGATTCCAGAAAACATAGAAAAATGGTATACTCATAATTTTATTCTCTATAACTAATTACGTTTCAATATGTTCTTATTTCAAAAAGCTAATTGAATCCTGTTGCCATTACTTATACAGGTTCAAATTAATGAATCATACAAATACACGACAGAGGAAACCAATCAGATAGGAAAAGAAGAACATACATCTTATATTTCTTGTTTCTGCAAACTCAACTTCTTCCTCTTTTCCTTTCTGAATCTTCTTTGTAATTGCTTCTTTAATCTTTTTTCTTTTGCAATTGAAACTGTATAATCTGATCCTTCTGGGCTCTCAAGATTTTCTAATGCTATATCTCATAGAAGAATAACCATGTATGCTCTCTGAAACTCACTATCTGTGCAAAAAAAAATGACCACTGTGTATCTTGCTGATATCTCTCCCTCTCTCTGAAAAAAATGACGACCCCCTGAATGCGTATATGTACTCCCTTAAAAAAAACGATTTCTAACTGTTATGCTTCCTCTTCTCTAGAATCTCCCCCTCCAATTTTTCCTGCTCCAATCTGTTATTTGGTAATCAGTGTTTCAAAATCTTCTCCATTCTTCCTCTGCCACGTGGCCACTAACCCTTTTTTAAAAACTCTTCACTCCTAGCTTGCCACGTGACAAACAATTTTGACTTTTTTTTTCTTTTCTTATCTGAATTTTAAACTTATTTTAAAAAAATATTTGAATTTTATTTTATCCACTTACTTCTTCAATTTTAATTAATATTAATTAGTCATTCCTTTTTTCTTCTTTTATAAAAAATTTTTTAAAAAAACATTTTCTTTTTTAACAAGAATTTTTTTAATCAATTTGGTTTAATTAATTTAATTTAAATTTAAAAAATAATATCTACAAAATAATGAATAAATCATTTATTAAATAAAATTTTATCGGTATATTTTTATCCGAACAAAATCGGGTATTGACAGCTGTCCCTATTTACTTAACTTTTACTTAATAACTTTGAAAATTGAAATTTCAAAGCTTTTAGAGTAAAAGATAAGTAAAGATAAAAATAACTGATTTTGTCCGTGATGAAAATATTTTCCGAAGCTTAAAACATAGAAAGATTCAAAAATGATGTAGTAAAGTTGACCTTTTGAGGACAAAAGGGTTATGCATCAAACATCGCTGAGATCTTTATCCAAATAGAGATTCGACCTTAGTCCTTTCTCCAAATAAAAAGTTAACTTTGAGTCACTTTTTCAATAGTAGAGATACAACTTTGAGTTCTTTTTTTAACTGTAATGACATTGAGTTATACTTTTCTGTGAAGATATGACTTTGAGTCTTTTTTCACTGGAGATACAACTTTGAGTTCTTTCTCCAAATAAAAGGTTGACTTTGAGTCACCTTTTCAATAGTAGAGATACAACTTTGAGTTCTTTCTCTAACTGTAACAACATATTGAGTCAAATGTTTTTGTGAAGATACGACTTTGAGTCCTTTCTTCACTGGAGATATAACTTTGAGTTCTTTCTCCAAACATTTTCGCTAGAATCTTGAGAGAGTCATGAAACCATTATCTGAAAATTCATCTTTTGATTTTTTGTTTTAAATGCATGTATGAATGCATAAGAATTTTTCTTGCTTTGAATGCATGTGTAAATGCGTGGGAATTTTTTTTTGCTTTGAATGCATGTATAAATGCATGAGAATTTTTTTTTCTTTTTTTTTGAATGCATGAGAATTTTTTTTTTAATGCATGTAAAAATGCATGAGAATTTTTTTTTTGGAATGCATGTATAAATGCATGAGAATTTTTTTTGAATGCATGTAAAAATGCATGAGAATTTTTTTTGAATGCATGTATAAATGCATGAGAATTTTTTTTTTGAATGCATGTATAAATGCATGAAATTTTTTTTTTTGAATGCATGTATAAATGCATGAGATTTTTTTTTTTGAATGCATATATAATTGCTTGAGAATTTTTTTATATCTAAATGTCTGACAATTTTGATTTTTCCATTGGGGAATGAATGTATATATGCATAAAATGCATGAAAAGTCTTGACTTTTATCCCTTTGTATGTTAATATACAAAATTTTGTCTTGTAAGATTGCATGATGCATGAGATTTTACTTTTTTGATTATTTGGAGATGCTTATATGAATGCATAAGATCTATTGATTTTGCTTTTATTTTGAATGCGTGAGAATTTTGATTATTTTAACAGACAAATTCTGAATCATTTTTTTCTTTATTGATTTCTCTAAACCAAATGTTTCTATGAAATCATTGAATTTATTGGGAATGAATTTTGATTTTGATTTTTCCTCATTTTGCAAAAGATATTCACAAATCTTAATGCCTGTCACAGAAATTGTGAACGTTATCAATTCTAATATTTTAATGCATACGTGTTAGAATAGGTGGATGAACAAAATATAGGAAAGAATGTTAAACTCCAAATAAGCAATGAAAATGCCCCAGTTTTGAAATATGAGAAATTGGGTTCAAAAGGTTGGCTTATGAACATTGGGTGATGGTTAGGAGAGTGCAACTCTTATTAAAAAAATGCACTGAATCATGCAAAGAGTGCCTCAGTCTTGCTTTTAGGGGTAACAAACCAATTTGAATTAACAATGACTCTCATGAGAAAGAATTGCCCCAGTGTTAATTTTATCAATGTTAATTGGTGTCACTTTTTTGTTACCAGAAGCATTCTAGTTTTTTCATTTTTTTTTTCGATACATGTTATTAGTCATTTTCCTTTATTACAAAGCTATTCTAAGTGAAAATCATTAACAATCATTCCCCAATCAATGTGGACTTTATTGGGCTTATAATGTGGCTAGAGGTTAAAGGGTTTTGAAGAAAAGGATATTAAAGGCCCAAAAGGTGTTTATTGGTTATAATTTTGGAATAAACATCATCAATTATTGGTTTGTAAACAGCCAAGGCCTTTTTTTTGAATTTCTTCTTTAATTTTTCCTTTTCTTTTCTTTGTTTTTCTCACTTTGTGAGAATAATTTTGTTTGTGAGTTGTCATCCTTTTATTTTGATGACACATTTTCATTTTTGAATTCCTTCTCTTTTCTTTTCTCTTTTTTCTGATTTGAGAATCTTTTGTTACACCTCTTTTTTTTTTATGAATTTTCTTCTAAGAAACTTTTGATATGCAGACTTGAACTGACTTTCACTTGATGATCCTTGTTCAAGGTATATATTTTAAAAGAATAAAAACATTTGTATTAGGCTCAAAGAAAGGTGCAATGGATGTTTTATGATTTTTAAACTTTAGGATGAGAAAAATGGCCATATATCATTTTGGGTCCTGATTGCTTTAATTTTCAAAAAGATTAGCTTTTGCGACAAACTTCAACGACTTTTAACATGTGTCAAATTTTTATATATATTTTCTACATGTCCTAACTTTTGCTTAGACTGCTCTTTGCGAGTTTTCAGTCTAACAGACTTTTTTTTTAATGCCTCTAGCAAATGAAGTTTTTGAAATTGGGACAAATAAAATCTAATTGCCTAATGTGAAAAATCTTTTTGACAATTTTTGCCATTGGAGTAAACCTTTCTCATTAAATAGGCTCAAAGGGTTTTATTAAGAACATATGCATTCAATATATTAAATAATTCAACTTGAATTTTTTTGTTTCATTTTTATGTCAGGCTTTAAGATTGTGCCACAAACTTTTCTTCATTTTCTATTATTTTATCAACAAACTCAATGATCCTATAAACATGATTTATTATGCAATCGTTTTTTTTATTCCTTTTATATTCCGTGACATCCTTCAGAATTTGAGAAATCTCGTAGCCTACCCGTGGTGTATACTTCTCTTAGCATAACAAAAATATACAAAGGAGAAATCAAAGGAAATTTTATTTTATCAAAAGAAATATGCAGATATAATTTTAATATCATTCAATGTTTCCAAATATTAGATTCCCCAATTTATGGAATCATATTATGCATAAAACTTTTTGACTGTGTCAGAGTTAACCGGTAATGGTAACTCTTCCCCATCCATCCTTGTAAGAATTAGTGTTCCTCCCGAGAAGACTTTCTTTACCACATATGGACCTTCATAGTTAGGCATCCATTTACCGCGACGATCTTTTTGAACTGATATGATTTTTTTAACCACCAGATCTCCTTCACAAAACATTCGCGGATGAACTTTTTTGTCAAATGCCTTTTTCATTCTCTTTTGATATAATTGTCCATGGCACACAGCGGCTAATCTCTTCTCATCAATGAAACTAAGCTGATCATATCTTGTTTGAACCCACTCAGCTTCTTCCAACTTGGTTTCCATCAATACTCTGAGTGAAGGTATTTCGACTTCAAATGGTAGTACTGCTTCCATTCCCTATACAAGAGAGAAAGGCGTTGCTCCTGTTGATGTTCTCACCGAAGTGCGATAACCATGCAAAGCAAACGTAACATCTCATGCTAATCTTTATATGTCACTACCATTTTCTGGATTATTTTCTTTATGTTCTTATTTGCCGCTTCAACCGCTCCATTCATCTTTGGTCGATAGGGGGAAGAATTATAATGCTTAATCTTGAACTCTTCACATAGCTCTGACATCATATGATTGTTCAAATTAGTGGCATTATCAGTAATAATTCTTTTAGGAATTCCATATCTGCAAATCAACTCTTTCCTTATAAATTTTGCCACCACTTTTCTGGTCACATTAGCATAGGAAACAACTTCAACCCACTTTGTAAAGTAATCTATGGCCACCACTATGAATCGGTGTCCATTTGATGCTTTTGGTTCAATAGCGCCAATGACATTTATACCCCACATGGAAAAAGGTCATGGCGCAGATAAAACATTCAAAGTAGTAGGCGACACATGAATATTGTCAGCATACACTTGACATTTATGACACTTTCTCACATGCAGACAACAATCATTTTCCATAGTCATCTAGAAATAACCAGCCCTTAGTATCTTCCTAGCCATAGAATGTCCATTCATATGTGTTCTGAAGGTTCCTTCATGTACTTCTTGCAATATCAACTTTGCCTCTTTTGAATCCACACATCGGAGTAGCATCATACAATGATTTCGTTTATACAACACATCTCCATTCAACACGAAACCAGAGGCTAACCTTCTCAACATTCTTTTATCATTGTCTGAGGCTAAATCGGGATATTCTCGACTCTTGAGGTATTGCTTGATATCAAAATACCACGGCTTGCCATCTGCTTCTTCTTCAATGAAATTACAGTATATTGGATTCTCATAACTTTGCATTTTAATCATCG
>Ga0123340_1006630_pt1 | contig 11055 bp, 6 predicted proteins | sample SirMexnodulemix_FD_89961 | JGI IMG/M metagenome (GOLD analysis project Ga0123340, IMG submission 89961) | Root nodule microbial communities of legume samples collected from Mexico - Siratro Mexico nodule mix | ecosystem: Host-associated > Plants > Roots > Nodule | place: Mexico: Nepantla... | reverse complement strand
TGTAACTGTTCTGATTCAGTAAATTCAAATAAAGATCCAGTCTGTGAAACAGAATTGCATTTTACTGAAAAATATCAAATTGTTTCAAAAAGTTTTGAAATCCAATTCACCCCCTCTTGTATTCCAGCCAAAACAGTTTCCAACAATGACATACGTCATCATTTGTATAACATTTTTAGAGAGCTATCATCCCTTAGTAGTGTCAACCTCTGACATGCTTACACTCTTAAAAAATGATCGAACGATAGAAGACCAACCATACTTGGAGAAATACTCTCGTATGTGATCATTTTGTCCAATCATACTCCTTTTTTAGGGGTAAGTCATCTTTGACTTTATTTGCAACCTAGTTTTGTGAGACTTAATATTTCAATTTGAACTGGTGTCATCAAATACTGATTTCTCAACTTTACCACTATTGTTGTTTGAGTTATATTTGCTTATCAACTTTGAGTTGCTCAGATGTATACATTCATTTACAAAACCCTCTGATTTTAGAAAACTCCTTGGAACTCAACAAACTATTGTTAGGAAATAAAAGAAAAGAAGATATTCTTACCTATAAAAGATGCCAACAACTCACTCAGAAAACACTCTAAATATAAAAAGCGAGAAGCATACAACAAAAGGTTAAATGAAATAATCCTTACTCAAATCGACTCATCCTATATTTATAAGGATAAATATGAAGGATTAACGTAATGTCGTAGCCTTTCCCAAATATTAGTTCATTTTCATATAACAATAATAAAGACACATCCCGTCTTTCAAATCACATAATTCCCATACACATTATATATTCCCATACACATTATATAAGGTTATAAACTCTTTGTCACTTTGCACTTATTCATATTTCATATTTCAGGTCAGTGCATGGTTTGAATCTAATAAAATGTTAGTAAATAAATATTTTTTTTCTTAATATACCTCCTCTAGCCTTAGATGTTATATATATTGATTTAGAAGTATTGCGGGCTATTATCTCAAGAACATCCCATCCTCATAAAGATTAAGCATAAGCATCCCATCATCACGAAGAGAGTTGCTTAAAGATATCTATATAAAACATTATCATTTATATATAAATTAAGTAACCGAGAATATTATGACGTACCGAGAGAAACCATAAATTCAAACAATGAAATTAAAATTCCAACTACTTCTTAGCACATGTTTAAACCGATAATCATATTACAAAATAACTAAAATGAGATTAAAAATGGTATAAAGTAATTATGTAGGTAAAAATCAATTAAAAATTGGATAAATAAACGCCCATTAGAATATGTATGACATAATTAGACACACGAAGACAAAAACTATTATTGTTTAATAACTAAATGTCAAGGAAAGTGTGAAATTATAGGAAAGTAAGAAGAAATACAATCTTGGTCTTTAACCTGACAATCCTCTATGTATGCATTATAGAAAATTTAACGTAAACTATTTATTTCACGTATTAAAAACATATATTATAAAAATAAACAACCATATCATATGTGATAATATATTGGTTGCTTTTTTTTATAAGTATACTCTAAAATTTATTTCTACTCTAACAAATATTACCATCATCTTTTTTTATTTATTTTGGGAACATTTCTTACATCTCATAATATTCTCGGAATGAGGAGTAATGATAGATTTTTTGTAGAATGTAGAAAAAAAAAACAATTGACCAACCCATTGGATTTCATTATACTTTGGTTAATTTCTTAAATTTTAATTTAAATTAAAAATTAATAAAAAAAAACCATAATTTCTTATGGCAAGCATATTGGTGATATAGAAATAGGCAACAAACTGAAACCGAACAAAGATAGCGAGGTTGTCGCTGTGAAATTGTCATGGCATATTTGAAAGTGGCAAGGTGATCGCTTTTAGTTACAGAGGGAACAAGATGGGTCCTCTAACGCCCACACCCACCATGGACATCATCTACGATCTCATTGAAGAGGCCAAGCTCCGTCTTCTCTGGTGGGCTCTTTGTATATTCGCCATTTCCTATTTCTTCACTCGTAAGTTATTCCTTTTTCCATCATGTTCTTTTCCTTACATTAACAATGATTCCTTGATGTTGCATTTGCTGTTTTTCTATCTGGGTTTTGCTTCAATACTCCAAATTTTGAGTCTTCGGTTGAAACTTGCCATTTTCCCATCTGGGTTTTGCCTTAAGATTGCAAATGTAGAGACGGTGATTCGGACTTGTCATTTTCTAGGAACAAACTTAGATGCATGCATACCCTTAAGTGCTTTTGGTGTTATAGTTTAATCAGAATTTGAGTTTGAACTTGTTAAGTCATGCTGATCCTCAATGCAAAGTGTTTATTATGCAGATTATTTAAGCAAAACTTCTATTCTGATAAGAGAACAACACTAAAAGTACTTAAGGAATTTCATCTAAGTTTTGTCATTTTTCCAATTACCTCAAAACTGCAAACTTAGAATCTTTTATTGATACTTGTCATTTTCGTATCCGGTACTTGGTTTATTTTTGTTTGTTATTTCGTTATAGGAGTTATGCTCTTGAGACTGCCAATTTTCATTTATTTGCCGTTGTTGTTTGTTCATCACAGATACAAGTAAATCTATGTGGATGAATCTTCCCATCTCCATTCTGTTTGTTGCTGCTCTGCGCATTCTTTTGAACAAGGTGGAATTCCGTTGGAAGGTTCAGCCACCAAGATTACAGCCTTATCTATCTCACTTGGAGAAAAATCAGTTGCCTCTGGATGATGAACGACTCTCTTCTTCACCTCACCCTCCCAAATGGAAGAAGATCGATTCTCCTGTTGTGGAGGCTGCCGTGAATGATTTCATTGATCTGATATTGAAGGATTTCGTGATAAATATGTGGTATTCTGACATTACTCCAGATATGGAGTTTCCTGAGCTGATACGAGACTTAATCATGGACGCTATTGCTGAGGTGTCAGTAAGAGTTAAAGAGATAAACCTTGTTGACTTGCTCACGAGGTACATGATTTACCTCTCTTTTATTATCTGCTCCCAGATGAAAGCAATTTGGGAAGTTCTTGAAATAAACAAAATCACTGGTTGTATTGTGTGTTATTTATAATTGTAGGGACATAGTTGATTTAATAGGGGATCATATAGACCTTTTCAGAAGAAATCAAGATGCTATAGGTGTTGATGTCATGTTAACCTTATCTTCTGAGGAGAGGGATGAAAGATTGAAGTTTCATCTGTTGAATTCTAAGGAGCTTCATCCAGCTCTAATATCTCCAGAGAGTGAGTACAAGGTGTGAGTGGAGTGTCTAGATGTTGTCTATTTTTTACTTTGGCAAAATATATCTCATACCTCATCTGATGAGATTTCTCTTTCTTTAGGTTCTCCAGAGGCTAATGAGTGGATTATTAGCCACAGTACTGAGAAAACGAGAAGCTCAATGTCCTGTCATTCGATGTATAGCTCGGGAACTTTTAACTTGTTTGATATTGCAACCTGTCATGAATTTGGCATGCCCTGCGTAAGTTGAATTCTGTCTTAAATTTCACTTCCTTTAAGTCTTTCTTGTCAGGGAGGTGGGCGTTAACAATTCAAAACCAGTTGAAGGGTTTCCTTTACCAATATTTTTAGATAGAAATCTGAAATTCTTAAAGTTTTTCTGTTTTTAGGGTGAGGTTTCTGATCAGACTTGGTATATATGCGACATAAAAAACCTTCCTAGTTGCTACCATGGTTTTGTTCTGGCTGTTGGTTGATAAGTTTCAAGGTTGAAATATGAAAGACTAGATCTTATTGTGTTACTGGTACGTCCTGGCAGTAGCTAGTCAACAAATTTGAACATCTATGGCCAAGAGGAAATATTATGGGCTTTAGGATATTAAGAGTGGGTTGAGGAATGGTTCTTTAAGTATGCATTAAGCATAAGAAGAAGAATACAATGTGCTGTTCCCATGATCCCATCTACTAATTGTGGGTCCTTTTTGAAATAATAGATTTGGGTGTCCTATCAGTCATCTTACACACGGTTGTTCTATCAAAGAGAAATGTCTAAACTAATGTGAATAACTTAACAAGTGTAGATAAGTTGACAAAAAGATTTACATGTATATAACTTAACAAGAGTTCAGCACAGCAAGTATCCAATAGCATAATCAAAACTTAAGCGAAGATGATATGTATGGAAAAATTGGATGTTTAAGAATACCGTTGTGTACAACTTAAATTCTAACTAATATTAACTATTTTGGAGAACCCTCTTTGATGAGAAAGATATCCCCACAACCATCGCCCGCCCCCCCTCTCTTCAAATGTAGTTTTGTTTGTTTGGGAGATTGGAGAGTCAAAGAAAGTACATGTTACCTCTGTTAAACTCACAAGTTGGCTAGTTTAAAGATATTAGGTGTTATTTAATCTAATCAATTGAAAACATTTTAATGCACAAATATTGTAGAGTGCCTCTTTTGTGTTGTCTCTGATTTTTGTAAAGATAGATGTGGTTTCCACATTAATGATTTTCTTAGTGGGTTTTGGTTTAGTCCCTTCACTTATGTATTTCTTTTAACTGTATTAAGAATACAGCATATCATTTGTACAGGTTCTACTGCTAACTTGGTCAGGACTGCAATCTGTATAGTGATGCAATAGAACTATTTCTTTTGATGAAAAAAGAAACCTATAACTGGTTATCTAAAACTGAAGTTTCGTTTACATTTAACTAATTTAATCCAATTTATTTCTCTCAATGATCAGGTATATCAATGAGCTGATTGAATCCCTTCTACTTCTCCTTAATGATGATGGTATAAGTTGGATGGGGGTCTGTGAACATTCAACCAATACAACTCATAATCATGGCCATTCTGGTGCTGGGGCTGCACATGATAACCATACAGCCTCCGCTGATTGGGCACAAATGCTTGAGGCTGCAACTCAGAGAAGAACTGAAGTTCTTACGCCTGAGAATTTGGAGAACATGTGGGCAAGAGGAAGGAATTATAGATGGAAACAGCACAAAAGTACCAAAACCGGGTCTCAGGACCCTTCAGTGAAGTGTCCTGTTACGGATGCAATTCCAGAAGGAATGTGTGCTCTGCATTATGTGGGTTCAGACCCTCTCCTAAATGTTGTAGGCACAAATAGGTCAGAGTCTTCACCAGATGCTGACAAGGAACTCTGTTCTGAAGTAGACCATCATGTTGATGAAGTGAAGGATATGAGGGATTTCACTTCTAAAAAATATAAAGATCTAAAGAGATCCAACAGTGGTTCTCTCCTGGGAAACCAACCTCATCTTAAGGTATGGTCCCCGAGGGCAGAGTTCCAGAACCCTGAATCTGAGAAACATGGTGAGGGATATCGCGGAAAGAGTGGTTTTGACATGGTTGTTAGACGAGAGGGACATTCTGTTCCGAAGCTTCGGTGCCGGGTATGCACATTTTTGTCTGATATTGTTGCGACTTTTGATTTGTACTATGTAAAATGTAAGTCAACTTGGAACCTATATAATATTCAGTCTTACAAATCCGAAGGGATTCAAGCCATGATAGGTGGGATATTTTTCTGTGGTTGCTTTTGTTAAGCTTGATTGTCATTTGTTGTCTACTTGCACACTACAGGTGATGGGAGCATATTTTGAGAAACTAGGATCCACTTCTTTTGCTGTATATTCAATTGCAGTGACTGACGGTCTAGAGAAAACTTGGTTTGTTAGAAGAAGGTAGAGGGTTTACTTTCGTTCATTTCTATAATAGTGGGAGTGCACAAGTTATGTTTGTTTGAATTTGGATAATTTCAGACGGGTTTACTTGGGTTTATACTGGTTTTAAATTGTAATGTTGGTGTTTAATGTTTTAACAATACAGTAATATACTAGGAACACCCAATTGTTTAAGTTGGAAAAAGAAGATAGAGAAAAGAAATATTTAATTAATTACTATCATGATAATTACATTCAACTCATCTGTTTGTAATGTAAGAATTACGTTATCTTAAATGGAAATAAAAATAATTTGAAATGAATGATTACATTCTAGCTCCTAATAACTATAGAGATATTAGGATCTTTTTTCCAATAATATCCTATTGACAACACTCCCCATCAACTTGGTAAATGAATATCAATCATTATCGACTTGCTTACAGGATCTTGGAATTTGTTCTGAAGTCCCTTAGTGAAGATGTTTTCTAATTGAAGCCCTGTAGGGACATGAGTTTTGACTACCAAACCTCTATCAAGGTTATCTTTGATGAAGTGTTTGTCAATTTCAATGTATTTGGTCTTATCATGTTTTATCGGATTATGAGCAATGCTCATAGTTGACTTATTATTGCAGTACAATTGCATAGGAATGTCAATCTTTATTTTAAGGTGATCTAATATGATATTTATCCAAAGTCCTTCACACACACCTTAAGCAAGGACTCAAAATTCAATTTCTAAACTTGAACGAGATACTTTATCTTGTTTTTTACTTCTCCACATGACCAAACTTTCTCCTAGAAACATACAGTACCTCTAAAGGTAGATTTTTTGTCAATAATGGAACATGTATAATCTGCATCAGTATATATCTTTAGAGTTAAAGTGTTTTTCTTTTTCTCTGAATAGTATTCTCTTTCCTAGGCTTGACTTCAAGTACTGAAGAAATTTTTCAACTACTTCAATAGGAATTCCTAAGGGTCTACATCCCAGCTTACTTGTTTCTTTGGGGAGATTAAGAACATATTTTCTTTGGGAGATGAAAATCCCTTTTCTTGAATAAGCAACTTCTATTCCAAGGAAATACTTAAGTTTTTCAAGGTGTTTCATCATAACTTGGGCTGCCAATTTTTCCTTTAATGCCAATTTATCTTTTCATCATCTCCTGCAATATTATGTCATCCACATAGACCAATAGTAGTGTAAGTTTACCTGTATTGGAGTGTTTTATGAATAAAGTATGATCTCCTAGGCTTTGCTTTGATCATAAGCCTCCTTTACGAGGCAACCTTATTCCTTCCATTATGAGTTTCACATCTTGGTGGAATCTCCATGTGCACTTCTTCTTAATCTCCATGAAGAAAAACATTTTTCACATCCAGTAAAGTCCCATCCAAAATGAGCAGCTAGAGCAAGAACAACTCAAGTTGTATTCATCTTTGGTATAGGATAAAAAAATTTCCTCATAGTCAATTCCATATGTTACAATCTTTTTGTCTTTTGGTTTGTCAACAATCTACCATGTTGAGTTTCTTTCTGGTGCATTCATCTCTTCTCCCATGGCTTGAGTCCAATGTTCACTTCTCATGGTTTCTTGGACTGAAGTAGGAATTTTCGTGGCATCAATGGCAAAAATAAAACTTCAATGTCTGTTAGAGAGATTGTCAATGCATACATAACAAGAAATAGGATATAACACAATCTTTTTTCTCTTTCTCAATCCAATTGATAAATTCTCACACACACTTACCTCTTCACTATTATCTTCAGGGTTCCTCACCTCTGAGTCAGACGACTTTTTTCTTGCTCTAGAGTCAAAGTGGGTTTCTGTCTTTGATAATTGTTTCCAAAGAATTTGTCTTCTTCATCTTTACCACTTGGTTCTATCTCACTTGTGGTGACTCCATCACTTCTTGCAAAGACAAATATGATAATTATAGGAAGGAGAGATCCTTTGCTTCAAGTGCTTTCTCCCCTTAAAGTGAAGGTCTAACAAAAAAATACTAGGTTTCATGAAAGTGACATACATTTTGATAAAGACACGACGACTCTGAGGGTGATAAGAATTGTGTCCCTTTTTCTTTAAAGGTTAACCAATAAAGACATATTTAAAAGCTCTAGGATCTAATTTACTGTGATTAGGATTATGAGTGTGAACAAAAATAACACAACCAAAGACTCGTAAACTTGAAACTAAGGGAGAAGAATGAACAAAAGAAAATAGATTCAATAGCATTAAGACACAAATTTTTAACTTGTTGATGAGATATGTATCAATCAACACAGTTTCTCCCTAGTATGCTTTAAGAACAAACATTTGGAAAGGAAGAGCTCTAGCTACTTCTAGGAGATGATGATTCTTCCTTTCTGCAATTCCATTTTGTTGTGGAGTGTTAACACATGTTAGTTCATGGGCAATATCATTAAGGAATAAAAATTTGGAGAATTCATGATTTACATGTACCATTATTGCACCTAATTCTTTAATGTTTTTATCAAATTGATTTTTGACAAGATGGAAAAAATTAATAAAGATTTGAAATACGTTAGACTTACTTTTCATGACATACGTCCTTGTAATATGGGTACAATCATCAACAAAAGTAACAAGCCATTTTTTCCCGAAGATAGATTCTAAACCAGGATCCCAAACATCATAGTGAATTGAAACAAAAGGAAAATCATTATTTTTCATATTCTTTTTTATTGTTTCTGGGATATGATGCACTATGGTCCTTTGATAGTTGACAAATATCACAATTGAAAGACTCAACAAACTCTTTGATAAACAAATGAGGGAACAAAAATTTGATAAGATTAAATGAAAGGTGTGCAAGTCTTCTTTGATGAAGCCATATGTGGGAATTTGCTCATGTTTCTATTGTTGCTACTTGACTTATGACTTCCTTTCTTCTGTATGTGTCCTTTGACTCTAACACATACAACTCCTTAGCAATTAAAATTGTCTTCCTCGTGCCAAGGTCTTAAAAGACATTGAGAGGAGAAAAATGTTATCAAACAATTCAAGTCTTTTGTAAGTTTTTGTATAGAGATAAGACTATGGGCCGATTGCGGGACATGTAAAACATCCTTTAATTGAATGAAAGATTCTAATGTTATATTCCTAGACCTATATATGTGTATCCTATCACCATTTGCAACAGTGAAAAGTTGTTCTTTATTCATTTTAAAATATGAATTAAAAAACATAAGAAACATAGTCATGTGATTTGTTGCTCCCGAATCAGGAATCCAAACATCCTTGGATACATGCCCAATTGTATCGAACAAGCTCTTAGCTCTCATGGACAAGGCACACGATCATAGGACTTACTCATAGATTCAATCATTGTTCTCAAACGATCAAGTTCCTCCTTATAGGCTTTCATGTCGAGATTAGTTGAGGAGGAGCACTAGGTTGGTTTGTTTATCCCCTGAAAATAAAGAACACTTATAATAGAGAAGGCAATTTTTTTCTCCCTCAAATTTGTACCCTAATTGGGTCATATTCATGGTTGAGACGATGTAGAAATTTAACTATTCTTGCTCTTTCAACAACTTCAACATATGTGGCAGCATCTACTTTGTGCATCTTCAAAATTTTACTCTTGATCTAATTCAATCAACAACCCATTAACAATTTGTGATATCGGGTAATTGAGAGAGAACGTTGTTTGGTATTAAACACCCTACTTTCATTGTCATAACAAGCAATAAAATCCTTTTTCAAAGAAAATGTGTTATTTAGGTCATCCCAATAAAACATATAATTTTGATTTACCTAAGGGACCATGGAATGGCACATCCAGGTCATGATCAGTGAATCTTCATTGTCTAAAATATCAAAATTAAGGTCATTTGACCCTAGTCCTCCATCATCAATGTGGTCTAATCTTGATCGTACATTTAGATTCCTCAAAGTGTACTAATTCAGCTGCAAATAATTTTGGCCATCAAACCGGTAGGGACCTACCACAGTTGGAAGATCATAGAAATAAACTTTGCTTGGACATTGAGAAAAAAATACACAAACTTTCAACCCTAACCGCTAGGAGGTCTGCTGCAGTGGCGACAGGTGAGCTTTGATACCAAGTTGAAAAAGGAAGAGGGAGAAAAGAGATATTTTATTAATTACTATCATGATAATTACATTCTCAACTCCTCTATTTATAACAATCATATTTTCTTGAAAGGAAATAAAATTGATGTGAAATGAATGAGTAGATTCTAGGGATATTTTTCCTAATAACTATAGAGATATTAGGATATTTTTATTTCAATAATCTCCTATTTGCATCGGTTTTTTGTTAAACCAATCTGTAATAATAGGGAATACATATGATGGAGTTCCAAAATTGATTTGTTCCTTGTTTATATTTGTGCTTCAACATCACTGGACATTCTTTAGGTGATTTTCAGATACAGGAATTTTGAGCGATTGCATCGACATCTAAAAGGTATTCCCAATTACTTGCTACATTTGCCTCCGAAAAGGATATTTTCCTCAAGCACAGAGGATGCCTTTGTCTATCAGCGTTGCATTCAGTTTGATAAATATCTCCAGGTATTTTGAGTCATTTTCTACAATCCTCAATATCTTCTGATGTGTTTTTTTTAACATCTATATCTATTCATTAAATATACTGTCTTGCTTCAGGATCTCCTATCAATAGCTAATATTGCTGAACAACATGAAGTGTGGGACTTTTTGAGTGTTTCCTCAAAGGTTTGTATCTTCTTGGTATTTCTTTTTGTAACATTAGATAAGTGACAATTATATCATTTTCTTTTGGTCCATATAGATGTGGAAAATGGCAATCTAAGCACCTTTCTCTTTCCTTTTTTTACATGAAGAACTACTCTTTTGGGAAATCTTCTTCAATGATGAGGACCCTGGCAGGTACATATCGTTTAGACATTTAGGACTTTTGTCATATTTGTTCAAGTGCTAGGTATATTATTTCATGTTACTGCTTTTTGCCTAATATGCCAATATCTTGACTAAGGATCTGTTTGGAATAGGTCTTCATTCTAGGAGAGAAATAAAAAGGAAAAATGAATTAAGTTTCTCTATAGGATAAAATTGTGTTGTACATGTTGAGAAATATCACATCGTCTATAGGCAAGAAATTGTCTCTAGGTTTTTGGAAGGGAGGTTGGTTAACCAGTAAAGATCTGCTGATGTTTCTATCTTTGTTTTCTGTTTCAGTTTAACTAAGGAATTTTACCTATTGTTACAAGCTATATTCCTGTTTTTTTTTTTTTTTTTTTTTTTAGTAAATGAGTTCCTGCCATAATGCTCATTTTTTTTTTTTTGGCGGTCATTGTAGATGTTGCCTTTTTTTTTTCAACATTTGACGTTGCCGCGGAAGGGGGAAGTTTG
>Ga0123340_1006629_pt1 | contig 11056 bp, 6 predicted proteins | sample SirMexnodulemix_FD_89961 | JGI IMG/M metagenome (GOLD analysis project Ga0123340, IMG submission 89961) | Root nodule microbial communities of legume samples collected from Mexico - Siratro Mexico nodule mix | ecosystem: Host-associated > Plants > Roots > Nodule | place: Mexico: Nepantla... | reverse complement strand
TTTTTTTTCTCCCCCCCCCCCTCTCTTTCCCCCCCCCTTGTTTTTCTTTTTTTTTTTTTTTTTTTTTTTCTTTCTTTTTCCCTGCCCTCTTTTTTTTTTTTTTTTTTTTTTTGACTCCGTTATTGTTTTTTTATGGACCGAGTAATCAACAATTCCTTAAAAAAAACCCCTACACAATTTGCCAAAAAAGCCCACACTTTCTTTGACATGGGCTTTGACAAGTGATTCGTTGGGACTCTCCTAATGAGGTCAGGTTCTCGTTGTGCCATTTCCTTTTGCATGCAAGTTTTCCAGCTTGCCTCTGTTACCCTCTATTGTGTGTCAGAGCTTACCGTTTTTGGAATAGGTGTTGCATTTGCACTCCAACATACTTTTTGGTTGTCCTCTGATGGATTAAATGCATTTTCGGCTTTTACCTCATTGAGATCCTTTGGTGTCCTTGCATTGTCCAGGTTCTCTGATGGCTTTACCATTGGTTTCTTTATCTTCAAAATAGGCATCTCTTCCAACCATCTCGCACCCCTCCTCGTCTTCTGATTGTAGGTTATCCCTAACAATAATTTCCACATGAAGAACTTGTATTTAAGAGAGCGTTATCTATACACCCCTCTAGTTATATCATGGTCCACCGCCGATATCTCTTTCTTTACACTATATATTGTTCCATTGATCATCACATCGTCTAAACCATCAACCTTCATATCGATTGGGAGCCTCATTCTTAGTCATGCAAACTCTAGTTGTTCCCTTGCATATGTGGCCGCATGAACATCCAGCAGTATTCCCATTGGCATTGTAATTTTTCGAAAGCAATTTGGCATCCAAAGAGACAGTGGTAGACTTATGCATCTAGTCCAAACAACTTTGTTTCCTATATACTCATTATCCGGGTTTTTTTTTCACAGTTTGGTGTATTTTTCTAGAGTAATTCCCAAAATGAGCAATTTTTTTTACCAAAATGGGAAAATCGTTCTAGTTGGGCACGATTTGAAACTGAAGAAATCGTGTTAGCTAGGCACGACTTCAGGCTGTCTAAATTTATAATATTAATATTATTCTTATTTATGATAAAGAAATTAATAATTTGACGTAAAAGAAAAATAATGACTAAGTGATTAAATATTTGATGTGGAGGTAACTAAACTGACTAAATAAAAATAATGGATTACATAAAATAATTATGGTCTATAGGGACATTTTCCCCTATTGTGACCTTCATTACAACAATAACTACATTTTTTTGCCTATTTCAAATTGGCTCATCCATTTCATTATATATTCGGGTTGTAATTGGTCTTCTTGATTCGCTTCATCTCAAGTCAGGGTCGGGTGTAAAATTTGAACCCGTATAAGGAGACCAACAATCTTGATTTCGAACTGGATGAAATTGTATCTCATAGGCCTTCTAAATGTTGTGGAGGGTGTAGACAGGGGCAACATACATGGTGAAATCTAAATGGCTATATGAACAAACTGCCATGACATGTGGACAAGGTAGCCTCAGAGCTTGAAATTCTTCACAATCACACCACCATTTATTTAATTTGACTGTGAAAAACATAGATCAAGGTCGTTGGGGAGTGGTCATCTTGTTGACATCAAAATCGCAGTTTTAGCGATTATATCTTTGAACATGGCACATAACAGATTGTTGTTCATTTTTTCGTAGGATGACAATAATATCTTTTGGATATATATGACTTGCTCGTAACATGCACTCAACCTTTGTGCCTTATTTAACAAATCAGTCTTTTATTGTTTCGAATGTTGTCTTCGCAAGAGCATATATCAGAAGTGATCGCACACCCCGTCAAAATGAAGTTTATGCATTATGCTAGGTTTGTTGTCATATGGCCAAATCTCTTGCCCCCGTCAAATGTTTGTGTCAATTTTTCTAGCGATATTTGATTGATCCAAGACACTACTTGCCGAAATTTTGATCGCATTGCAGATAATCTAGCCATGACAGTTGGTTGTTTCATCTCCTATGTTGTGACAATGTGAAAAATTAAATAAGGTAAAGGTTTGAATTTGAAATTAAAACTAAAGAAAGAAAACATACTGATGTTGATTAATTGTCGCTTCAACTCAGCATTTTTGAACTTCTTGTTGAAGTTGGAAGCAATGTGTCTTATGCAAAAGACTGAGAAAAGGCCATCTTCTTCCTAAGCAACATTTGGAGATTGCACTATTGGCAAAATGGTTGTTTCTCTGTCAATGATTAGGCAAATATTTGGTTGAGGAGTGACATATTCACGCAATAATTGAAAGAATCATATAATTGCTTCTTTTGTTTCTCCTTCAACAATGGCAAAGGCAAGTTAAAATTTGTTTCGGTTTCCATCTTGAGCTATTGTTTTCAAAAAAGTGTCATGATATTTGTCAGTCAAGAATACTTGCACTATAGGCTTACAATAGTTGAAGTCGTCAATGCAATGCTTGAACGCCCAAATTACCCGGTCTAGGATGTATAAGTGGAGTAATCCCCGACACCATCAACTACAATCAGATGACTGGTATATTGGGCAATAGTCCCTGGAAGTGATTCCTAAAGAGCTTGCAACCATCTCAGAAGATGGTTATACGATTACTCCCAATCTTTAAATTGCATTGCAAGAACCTTTTGTTTTGCCTTCTAAGCTTTCTTGTATGACACAGAGTAGTTATGACGGTTCTGGATTTCAGTAATCAGACTTTTAACAAGAATTGAGGGATTTGCCTTCACTTAATTGGCCACAATTGAAACAATTTGTGTTGAGTCCAAATTGATGTGGTCTTGAGATAAAACAGTAGTTAAGTACGTGTGAGAGGCTTCAATTTTTTTGATTTCCCACTGTTGACGAATTTTAATGAAATAAGCCCATCCATTAACATTCGTTTCTATGATTTATGCATCTTGTGATTTACCTATCTGTCTTGGACTCCACAACCACAAATTTGTAGCCCTATTCAATGTGATATTCTTTTATAGTGGATAAAGTGGCCTCAAAACTCGAATTGAATAGTTTGACCAGCTTTACTAAAGGATTGATTAAGATATGTTGATGATGTCGGAATAGGATTGTTGTCTTGTTCATCATCTTCACTAAAATCATGAACCATATCGAGATGATAGGCCCATTGTCACAAAATGTTGAACTTTCTCCGACACCCCACGAAGCCATTAGCAGATGGTGAAATTTTTTTAACCAATAATGGAGCGAAAATATTGCAGCTGGTGCATGTTCAATTGAAAAAATAGACATTTGTTATATATAAGCTTGTTGTATATTCATTCCACCCAACTTTTGAAATTTGAACTATTAAATTGCAATGATTGAATTCGGAACAACAACCAATTATAGTTTTTTTTTTCAATGCAATGCATTCTCTTCCAAATCATTCATACAAACTTTGAATTTGGAACAGGAACCTATTATGTTATTTGTCAACGCAATGCATGCTCTTTTAATTCATTCAGAAACACGTTTGTGATCTATCCAAGGATGGAGAATCTTACACACCTGAAATCGTAGCAGGCTGGGACGGCTTCAGAAGAACTAAAATCATGCCACCTGGGCACGATTTCTTTGCATGCAATGTAAAGAAATCATCGCCAGGTGGCATGATTTCAATTGTTCTGAAATTGTTCCAGCGTAGTATGATTTCAGTTTTTCCAAAATCAATCTCGTGTGGACGATTGTTGTGTACATGTTTGTTGACGTCATGGATGTAGGCACCGTGTGCTTTATTTTTGCAAAAGAAAACACGAAGTGTAGGTGTGCATAGGTTACCTCTAATTTTTTAGAAATCACATGTGAATGCAAAGATTATGAATATGGTTGGTGATGAATAGTATGTGGGCAGAAGACGTGAATTTCAATTTAAAGGCACCCACAGTCATACTTCACCTACGTCATCATTCATTCTTTCTTTCCATGTTGTTCTTTGTTCTTATTTGATTCTCCATCATCATGCCATCGTTTCACTCTTTCACTTCAAACACAAATTTTTGAAATGTTTTGCAGAGTAGGTTTCAATCTACGTTTCAGACCTTAAAATTTAGGTTGCAAATTATTCAAGTAAGCATGTGTAACTACTTATTTCAAATTTATATTAATCGTACTCTATCATGGACGTCAGTTTGCGTTAAATTTGATGATTGTTAAATTTAAACTATTGAATTGTAGTAATTGAATTTGAAACAACAATTAGTTATAATATTTTTCAATGGAATGCATGCTCTTTCAAACCATTCAGACAAACTTTGAATTTGGAACAGGAACCTATTATGTTCTTTGTCAATGTGATGCATACTCTTTCAATTCCTTCATAAACATGTTCATGGTTGTATCTAAGATGGATGGAGAATCTTACAAACCTGAAATCATGGTAGGTTGGGACGATTTCATAACAACTTAAATTGTGCCACCTAGGCATGATTTCAATGCACGCAATATCAAGAAATCGTGGACAGGTGCATTGATTTCAGTTGTTATGAAATTGTTCCAGCCTATTACGATTTCAGCTTTCCAGAAATCAATCCTGCATGGATGATTGTTGTGTACGTGTTTGTCGTCCTCATTGATGTAGGCGCAATGTGTGCCTTATTTTTGCATAAGAAAGCACATAGTGTATATGTAGGTTTCCTTTAATTTTTCAAAAATCACATGTGTCTGCAAATTTTTTAAATACGCGTGTTGATGAATAGTAGTGTGTTGGCAGAAGACTTGAATTTCAATTTAAAGGCACCCATAAACTTAATTCAGTGGTGTTATCACTCACTCTTTCTTTCATTGTTTTTCTTTGAATTTCCATCAACGTGCCATCGTTTCACTCTTTCACTTCAAACATAAATTTCTGGAATGTTAGCAGAGGAGGTTTCAGACCTTAAAATTTAGGTTGTAGTTGGTTCAAGTAAGCACGTGTAACTGTTTATTTCAAATTTTTATTGATTGCACTCTATCATGGATGTATGTTTGCGTTAAATTTGATGAATTGTAGTAATTTAATTTGGAACAACAACTAGTTACGATTTTTCTCAGTGCAATGCACGCTCTTTCAAATGATTCAGACAAACTTCAAATTTGGAACATGAACCTATTATGTTATTTGTCAATGCGATGCGTGCTCTTTCAATTCATTCGGAAACATGTTCGTGATCGTATCCAAGCTGAATGGAGAATCTTACACACCTGAAATCATGGTAGGTTGGGACGATTTCAAAACAATTGAAATTATGACACCTGAGCACGATTTCTTTGCGTGCAATGTAATGAAATCATTGCCAGGTGGCATGATTTCAGTTGTTCTAAAATTGTTCCAGTCTGGTTTGATTTCAGCTTTTCAGAAATCAATCCAGGTGGACGATTGTTGTGTACGTGTTTTATGTCTCCATTAATGTAGGCATTGAGTGTGTTTTATTTTTGCAGAAAAAAGCATGAAGTGGAATGCGTGTAGGTTTCCTTTAATTTTTTCAGAAGTCACATGTGCTTGCAAATATTTTGAATACGCGCAGTGATGAATAGTGTGTGGGGAAAATACTTAAATTTTAATTTAAAGGCACCCATAGCCTTACTTCAGTTGTGTCATCACTCATTATTTCTTTCACTGTTGTTCTTTGTTCTTCTTTGATTCTCCATCACCGTGTCATTATTTCACTCTTTCACTTCAAACACAGATTTCTAGAAGGTTTGTAAAGGATGTTTCAGTTTACATTTCAGACCTTAAAATTTAGGTTACAATTTGTTAAAGTATGCATGTGTAACTATTTATTTCGAATTTATATTAATCGTAATTTGCCATGGACATCTGTTTACATTAAATTTGATGACCATTGCACTGCATCTATATTGATATGTAAACACATGCCTTTGAATGTTGGATTATTATGATATAATAGATAATTGGTACTGTACTGCTTAAGTTGTTTGTTCATTGTCTCTTCATGATATGATAAAACCTTAATGGTGGTGGTCTGCAACTATAATAATATTGCAATGGGATACGCTTAAACGTTCAAAATTGCCACTGAATAGTTATTATTATATTATTACATGTTATTTTTTATTTATAAATGTTATTATATTATTATTATTATTATTATTTTAATTAAATTTGTTAGAATTATATCATTATCATCATCATCATCATTGTTATTATTATTATTATTATCATGTACAAAATAATCGTTATATTATTTACGAGACACGACTGCATACATGCAATGGTGTATTAGCCACACTATTCGCTACATTATCCCTCCAAGGCAACAAATTGATGACGATGTAAGTTCATATAAGTATACTTTTCATTATGTATTTGTATTTGTCTAAAATTTTCCATTTCATGCCTATAGTACAACACATCAGAAGATACTAAGCCCCTCCCCCGAAGTGGGTCTTCTTCTTCTCACATACAGCTTCATCACCATTCATTTGGTCAATCAAGTTACTCAAGTCTTCATCCCCCACCATAAACCACATTCATCCCCATCAACCCCACATGTCATTTGATAAACCACTTAGTCGCCTATGGTTTTCAAAATAAAGTTGAGTTCTCGTAATGTAGTATAGGATCAACCCAAGTCATTTTCCTAGGAAACTTAACACTCATCAAATTTAGTTATTAACTTATTCCTTTGGAAAACTTATCACACAATAGATTTTGTATTAGAAACTGGAATAGTAAAATAGATCAACCTAATGACAATATTAAATTACAATGAAACTAAACTATAACTACTAACACTGAATCAATCATTTGTTTATCCTAATTAAAATTTCAATCATGACTTTAACCCTAACTACTATAATCTTTTGAAAATATACACTAAAATGGACCAGTGAAAGTCAAATTTAGTATAGCAATTAACTCTAAAGCAAAGATATTGGAAGAAATGATCAACACGAAAAAAAAACTTTTACTACTAACATTTTAAAAATTGAAATCACTAAACAAGAAGAAATACAAAAGAATCAAAGTACAAATGTTCAACAAAGATGCATGCTAAAAATATACAATTAGTAAGAAAAGAATTGAATCAAACACGTGTTATCATCATTCCAATCACTTTTGAACTAGGTTCCATCCACATATAATGTATTCGCTTATCAAATATTTAGTTTTTCACCTCCACTAAATATGTTTGGAACTTCATCATTCACCCCTCCATCTACATTCCATTCTTCATCATCATACTATCACCTAAAATGGCAACTGATGGATATTCAACATGACAACGATAATGATGATCCACTACCACCTCCCCCCGAGGAAAAAAGACCCAAAACATAGAAGAAGACCGTGGGACATCATCACATAAATAAAAGTATGTTTTGTAAAAATTTATGTATTTTTCACTTATACTTGTCAATGTTTAATATAATTATAATTTAAATTTAAATATTTCGATCACGTCCTACAATTTCTTCAGGAAAATATTAAATTTAACCTCATATTACATTAATATATATTAATGAATCGTAAACTAAACAATTTCCATCACATCCTAAACTAAATTAATATATATTAATGAATCCTAAATCTTAACTTCATATTATAGTAAATTTAAAAAATTTAACAAACTTGTTTTTCTAAGTTAATATATTTTAATTACAAAATACAATTACAACTTCGTATAAACATTATACCTAATACTATTTTAACTTAACACTATTATAACTTCAAATTATTATTTATCTCCTTACACGGTTCTAGATTTTATACCCGACCCTGACTTGAGACAAAGCGAATCCGGAAGACCAGTACAACCCAAATACATAACGAAATGAACGAGACAATTCCAAATAGGCCAAAAAATGTAGTTATTGTCATAATGAGGGTCACAATAGGGAAAATTGTCCCTATAGAAAGTAATTATTTTATGTAATTCATTACTTTTATTTAGTCAGTTTAGTTACCTCCACATCAAATATTTAATCACTTAGTCATTATTTTTCTTTTATGTCAAATTATTAATTTGTTTATCATAATTAAAAATAATATTAGTATTATAAATTTACACACTTTATAATCAAAATATTCTTTTCAAACAAAATTATCTTCTTTCTAATTTTTCTAATTTTTAATATTATAAAAATATTATATTAAATTTTATAAAAATATTTCTATTATAATATAAAAAAATATTATAAAAATATTTTTAATATTCAATTTTTCTAATTTTCCAACTGCGTTGTGTTAAACATAACATAAATAATGACAAATAATTAAAAAAAATGTCATTGCATAGAAATCGCCTTTCAGGGCAACGATTTCAATTAATGAAATTGTCCTTGTTACTAACAATTTCGGAGTTTCTACTGAAATCGTGTCTATATGATACAATTTCCATCCACGCAACCTAAAATCATGCCTAACTATCAGGATGTCTTCAGTTTTGGTGAAAAAAAAAATAATTTCCCATTTTAGACATTATTATGGAAAAATGAGAAAAGAAAACCATTATATGTCCATGGAACAATAGAGTCAAACATTTCCTCTAGTGTAGCTTTGTTTGAAGAGATTAAGTTAGTGATCTGGATCCCGTCTAAACCCATAAGCAATACAATGTTATTTGGCAGGTAGAGTGTCTTTATGAAGCCCATGCCCTCTTTAATCAAGTCCTCACACAAAGATTCTATGGTCGATTCTATGGTCCTAAAATGTGTCAGCCTAACAACAAAATTGTCCCCCGACCACTTTGGCACTATTTGAGTATTGAAACTTTTCCCTCACCATACATCGCCCTTTCTGATATGAATGTTTGTTTTCGCTGTACCACTAACCTGTGCCTGTTGCCTTGTTTTAACAGCCCATTCGCATTTGCTTTGGGCTTTGATGTCTTGCACACGTCAGTTTCTTAAGCATTGTTGTCTTCTGTTTCTGTTTCTGAACCACTTCACACCTTTTATATCTGGTTTTCTTACCAAATTGGTGCAGATTTATCTGCAATATACAAAATTGGGTAATTTTTTTAAAAATTAGCAAAGTGGGTCAAGTTGTCTTAGCTAGCACGACTTTGAATTGAGAAGTCTTTCCTGTGTGCCCAAGTTTCACTCACATAATTTTTTTTCAGTCCTATAGAAGTCATGCAAGGAAGACCAACTTTTTCCTTTTTTTTTATACTGAAGTCGTGCTAGGTAGCACAACTTTAGTGTATTGATTTTTATTTTTCTTTAAGTCGTGTTAGGTAGCTGAACTTTAACATATTTGATTTTTTTTCTTTTTTATTTATCTGACTTTTTTTTAAAGTGGTTAATCTTTTTTCAACAGTAAATGTGCTAGATAACACAACTTTAGTGTAGGGATTTTTTTTTTATTTTGTGTACTTTTTTGAAAAGTAGTTAATTTATTTTTTCTTCCATCGTTTGGTAGTGATTTTTTTTGTAATTATGTTTATTAATTATAATAATGCTTTAAGTTGGTGAAGTTTATTTTTTTATTTTTTTAAATTATTTGTTTTGAACATGTTGATCTTTTATTTATTTTTTAATTTCTTATGGTATAATTGGATTAGTTTAATTATGAAAAATATTTAATTAATTGTTTTTCATACGCCCTCATCTACTTTAATATAATAATTTAAAATTATATTATATTAAATATGTTTCATAATTAAACCAATCCAGTTATACTATAAGAAATTAAGAAACAAATAAAAGATTAACATGTTCAAAACAAATAATTTAAAAAATAAAAAAAAATAAACTTCACCAACTTAAAGCACTACTATAATTATAGAAAAAAATAAACATAGTCACAAAAAATATAAAAAAAACTGTTACTACTGAAGAAAAATCAAATTAACTACCTTTCAAAAAAATTACACAATAAAAAAATCCCTACACTAAAGTCATGTTGTCTAGCACGTTTATTGTTGAAAAAAAATTAACCACCTAAAAAAAAGCCACATAATAAAAAAGAAAATTATCAAATACGTTAAATTTGTGCTACCTAGCACGACTTAAAAAAAAATGAATACACTGAAGTTGTGCTACCTAGCACGACTTCAATATACATAAAAAAAAAAGTCGGTCTTCCTCACACGACTTCTATAGGACTAAAAAAATGTTGTGAGTGAAACTCGAGCACGCCAGGGACGAGTTCTCAATTCAAAGTCGTGCTAGCTAAGCCGACTTGATCTCGTAATTTTAAAAAAGATTATCCAATTTTGTATATTGTAGATAAATCTGCATCAATTTGGTAAATAAAACCTCTATATCTTGGCATATTCACATAGAGCTTCACAGTATCAATGAAGAGGACATCTAATTCCATTTCCAGCTTCCTTTCATTCTTCACATCACAAAATCTCATGGAACCATATTTGTTACCCCACCTATTAAGCCTCCTAGAAATGAATACTTCATAAACATGTCCCTACTTTTAAGAGATTTTTCACATATCATTTTCTTCGTAGTTTTTCACATATCATGTTCTCCGTAGTTGTGTGAAAAATGAGAGAAGAAACAAGTAGTTACATTCCACGCTTTTCTGGAAGACTACGAAGTTTACTGAGACTAATCCCTAATGTTCATAATTGCAATCTATTGAGAATCGTGGTCCCTTATCCCAAATGTATTTAGTATCAATATATCATGCATATTATACCAAAACATGCTCTCATGCACAACATTTCTAAAATACACTCCGATCATTCTCTTCACTCATGCCTTTTCTTGGCTCCTATGCATTTGCATTTGATTCATTAAATACATTACAAGAAAACATATAAATAGCTACCAGAAATTTCATAAGTTAAAAGTCGACTCAAAAATGCGACGGCCAAACCCATTCTAAATTAAAAAAAAAAACAAAAACAAAAGAATAGCGTCGACCAAACCCACACAAAAACCGACACAAACTTAAAAAAATAAAAATAAATAAAAAGTCCATCAAACTGATAATTTCTTTTTTTAAATAAATATAACATAATGTCGGTTTCAAAATCGACAATAAAGACAAAACTTTTTTTTTTAATTAAACTATACTAATGAAAAAAAATAAACAAAAACGTTGATATATCCAGAAATTATTTTTTTAATCAAATAAATGAAGAAGCGTGAACTTAATA
>Ga0123340_1006627_pt1 | contig 11057 bp, 9 predicted proteins | sample SirMexnodulemix_FD_89961 | JGI IMG/M metagenome (GOLD analysis project Ga0123340, IMG submission 89961) | Root nodule microbial communities of legume samples collected from Mexico - Siratro Mexico nodule mix | ecosystem: Host-associated > Plants > Roots > Nodule | place: Mexico: Nepantla... | reverse complement strand
GTCTTGAACTGTCACTATATATCAAATTATAAAAATATGAAATTTTTATTTTAAAGTTTATAAAATAATATTTTATAATAATTTATTTATATAATGTTGACTCATTAATTAGATGTCACTTAAATAATAATCATCCCTCGAGTGAATCAACTTAGAAACACAAATTTTTCTAATAAAAAAAATTAATATAACTATTTCTAACCCTTATATCACTTTCCAAACCATCACTCCATTCATTTAAAATAATAATTTCAACTTCTTATCTTCAAAATTTATATTTTAAACTTCTCAAAATTAAACACATATTATCTAATCATACTTCTACGTGCATTCTTATGTAAGTATTCTTATGTAAGTGCTTATTAATATTAACATAGAATCTCAAAATAGGATGTGTTTGAGTCCCAAAAGATGTGCTATTTTATAATATATTTATAAACTACTAATTGTTAAGTTTTTATTCATTTAAAATTTATCTTGTGTGAAAGTTATTTCAACATATCATATTATAAAAGTGTGAAATTTTATTTAATGTTTATAAAGTAGCATTTTTCAATAATTATTTTTTTCTTATGCAAAAGTATATAGCTTAATTAATATAAAAAAATAACATTAGTTTATTATTGAGTTGTATTTAATAGATTTTATATTGTTCATCTATCTTGTACTCTTTGTTTAATTTTAATTATGATCTTATCCTATTTTTATCTTTATAAAAAGTTAAATTTATATTTTTAAATTTTAATAATTATAGTTTTATCCATGTACAACACACAATTTTGATTATTGCACAAATATGAGTGGCTGATAGTTACAACTCTGCAAAATTCATTATATTCTATATAATAATGACATAGGTATTCTGCAATCCAATTCTATGCATGGCTGTATCTTTAACCAAATGACTCTTCTATCCTTTACAACCTAGCAAATGACTTTCCTATCCTCTACAACCTCGTAATAACTCTTCTATCCTTTAAGTGTCATATTGTTGCATCCCCATTCTATATCACGTGCCATTCTCGACGTGGCCAGATTACAACCATACATATCACATGCCACGTAACTCTTGTAAAAAAACAAAAAAATTTATCTTTATAAATAAAAAAAAATTAAATATTAAAAATCTCACATAGTTTATAATGATATTTATAGTAATTAAAGTCACTATATTCTCTAAATATTACTGTTCCCAGTATATTTATTTATTATATTTAATTAATTTAATTTTACAGTGAATTCATAGGAAGTTATATATACATATCACATCACACATGCCACTAATTTTACGTGGCAAGATCACAATGCCACGTAACCTTACGTGCCAGGATCATAACCATGGTGACACGCATGTAAATAAAGCGAAACACAAGGGCACGCTGGTCCTTGGAAAATTCAGAGACATTCGTTGGCTAATAAGAACACGCTCACAGTTTTCCGAACTCACGCCTTCTGCATTGCACTGCATTTCTGCAGCATTTCCAAAACCTCTCAGCAGAGTTAGGGTTTCATAGCTTCGGCAGCAATGGGGAAGAAGAGAGGAGAGCAACCTCGGCGGCGGCCTGAAGGTGACAATAAATAGCTACACCTGTTAACTCTCTCTCTCTCTCCTTTACACATACTTATTCTACTCGTTAACACTGTGATACTGTGTTTTGCTTCTTTCATTTGCATTGTTGTGATGATTTTTGTCTCAGATTTCTGGGTTCCAGTGAAGATCTGAAGCAAAGAAAGACATGCAGAACCTCCTGGGTATGAAAACCATGGTAAGAACTGTTTATGAACTCTTCAAAACTCAATCACCTTGTTCCCTGCGCTGAAATGAATGAGCCAATAATAGAAGACAATGTTGGAGTCTTTAAAGACTCTGCATCTTCTTAAATTATTATTATTATTATTATTATTATTATATTATAATTTCGCACTTAAATCATTTGGAGGTATACTTTTCTGGTTGTTAATCAAAGGGATAATTTAGAAAAACTTCCATGGTATTTTTTGTGGTGTGTTTTATAGTTTATATGAATCGTTTTTTTTTTATGTATCTTTATTAAATATTATGAATATATGTGTCTTTATTAGACATTAAAAGTTATTAATAGTGATGAGTTAAGTACATTGGTAATCTACATGTATGATTATTATCTTAATAATTTGAAAGAGTAATTTTGTACTTCTGACCTTCTAACTACAGTTAAATTCTTTAAATTCTATTCTTTCAACTACTTTTACATGTTTATTGATGATTTTCCTAAAGTGATGTGATTTTTTATATTAAAAATATGAAAGAAATAGTTGTACCTAAGTTGTTGAATTAAATTCTTAAATGTTCATATTAAGCTGTCCCGATATATATTTTGACTGAAATTTCCTAGATAACACCAACTTTAAGCTGTTAAGAGTTATAACTATGAATTCTTAAATTACTGTCTGATATACATTTCATTAAGAGTTTAAATAAAATTTTTTCCACTTCAACCTAAAATATTGTTAAACTTAATAAGAATTAGAGTCTCATGAATCACAAGAAAACAGCAAATGGTTGGTTGATTTTTTAAGGATGTCAATAAACATTTATAGTTACCAAAACATCCCTCTTAAGAATATGGTTCCTCCAATCTAGATTGTGTTCTTAAGAACCAAAATAGAGAATATAATATTCTCCTTGTTGTTTTTAAAAAAAAGAGTTATATTATATTTTTTTAATATAATACGTTATTTATCTTTTACATTTTTAATATAATATATTTTTAATATAATATAGTAATGTCCCGATATAGATTTTGGATGAAATACCCATCTCAGTTATCACGTCAGGTGTTAGATTTAAGTCTTTTAAAATAATTAATAACTCTTTGAATAATATATAAGAAGATACATGTTTTTATATAGTAGAGTTAGATTTAAATTAACTTATTAATATTAAAAAAATATATAAAAATAAATTAACTTTTTAATTAATACTTACAGAAAAAAACGCAAATAAGCGAGTCGATTGAATAAAAAAGTCATGAACGAGAATAAAAATATTAAATTATTTTCGTAAAACTCCTGTTTCACCTTATTTCCACTATGACTATAGTCTTTGCCCCTTATTTTATTCAAATATTGGATATAATGCATAATTTTTCCGTTTTGAATAAGTAGAAAGAAAATGCTATCAATAAATTTAAAATACATTATCAAAATGAACTTAAAATGAACTTAAAAAAATATCGTTTTGGACAAATGTTTACAATGATATTCATAGTAATTAAAGTCACTATATTATCTAAGTATTACTGTTTCCAGTGTTGTAGCTGTTTATTATATTTGATTAATTTAATTCTATAGTAAGTCAAATTTTCGGTAGAACCAGACATTGTCCGTCCTGTTGTGTTTTTCATAGGAATTCAAATTCAGATATATACATCAGCACTTGCCCTTTTGTTTAGTTGCTCTACTTCGCTCAAAATTCATTATTTTTTTTTCACGTTTAGGTTTTGTTAAATTCTATCAACTATGTTTGTGATATATTTTTTGGCTTTATCACATTGCTATCATCGCATGGTGAATCTGCATGGTTACTTGAACACTTACACATTGGTGCCAGACAGACATTATCATTGACGATGTGGTCTTTTAATGAACAAATTGTGATTTATTTGTTTATTGGCTTCACTTGGAAAATCAGACTTGGATGCTTTTGATAATGATGGGTTTATTGTCGACCACCCGGAATATGAAGAACAAAGTCGAAAACAAGCACAAAAGATGAAAAAGAGGTTGTATACATCATAATCCTGTTATGCAAAATTCCATACATCTGCATGGTTTATTCAACGTGTCCTTTTGCTACCCATTTTCAGGAAATCATTGGGAAACATTGTTTTTGATGATGAGGATCATGAGTTAATTCGTGAGAACAATCGCATCAATCAAAATCCACCGGTTAGTTTTTCTGTGTGTATATTTCTAAGCACCAGAGAGTTTTATTTTCGATGTCATGCTTCTTACATCTTCATTCGGTTTTTCTAGAGAGATGGAAAATTGAAGAGGCTTAGAAAGGCCAGTGTAGACTCTAGACTGATGGAACACTCTTCCAATGACCGAGGTGAGCTGTTTATGATCTATGAAATACTGATACTAACACGAAACATATAAGACATGACAATATATATAGATGTATATATTAAATAACTATGAATTATATAAATTAACTATTAATTGACAATTAAGATTTATGTATTAAAAAAATGAAATCCTTTATTTTCAGGATCACTCATTGATGATATAGTTGAAGATGAGATGGCAAATTTCATAGTGGATGAAGAGGTTGTCTTAATCGAGAAGGCAGATTTTGTCAGGTATTTAGTGGATAACAAACATGAAGACTTGAAATTATATGCCAGTAGTTCTTTTAGTGGCTCGCTACTCTGATCTCATTACGTTTGTTAGATAAGTTTTAATATGTGATTTTCTTGTCAACATTTGCTATAGACAACAAAAGTTTAAAGCCAAAAAACATTCAACTTCACTTTCAAAACGAGTCAAACGTAGTTTTGGCAAGGAAGGTCGGTTGCAAAAGCACATCGGAAATGATCAAATTCGGTCTGTTGATCCTAAGAAGTATGAATTGTTCATCCCTCCTGACACGTATTTAGCTGGAGGGGATCATGATATAGATATACCTGAGAGGATGCAGGTCATAATTTCAAACTTTTTATTGATTACTAATTACTAATAATAAAATTTAATAAAAATATTTTGATTTGAATTATAATATGTTCCAATTTTTTACAGGTGCTTGAGGACATTGTAGGATCTCCAATTGACAGAATGAGTCTAGAAGAAGAATGTTCTTGGATACTAGGTCAACTAGCATCTAACATAAATTCATTATTTAGTCTGGCTAACTCCTGCAGACTGGCCGATACAGCAAAACGTGAAGATATTATTAGTTTCTTGGAATTACATCATAGAATGAAATATGATGTAAGGATTATATGATTTTACCTACATTTTTGGTTTATACAGCAATTAAGATTCCCTTTTAGATTTTCTTAAAATTGTCTTTTATTTACTCTTTTAGATTCCTTTTATTGCGATGTACCGGAAGGAAAAATGCCTCAGTCTTCTAGAAGATCCAAAATCGAATGATGAATCAGAAAATATATCATTGAAATGTCACAAGGTAATTTCAAATTTACTGTTAGTAGATGGTTCAAATAGAAAATTTACTGAATGAAAGAAATTACTGCATTAGAACTTGATGGAATACCATAACAATAGAATGAGTACCTTCGTTCTTCGTGTAGATGCTCTTTATAATCCAAGAATTGGATAAAAAGTGGTGGCTTCTTCAGGACCGGAAGAACATGCTCATGGATCGCTATAACAGACATTTTGAGGGAAAACATCAACTGTCTTTCCTTCTTGAAGAATCTAGTTTTCACTGGCAGATTTTTGATTCAATCACCAGTATGCTCAAGAATGCTGAAACAGAAACTGAGGTTGATGATATTGATAGGAGGTTTAATTTGCATTTTCCCCCTAACGAGCAGCTTTTTGATGACGGTTTTAGAAGGCCTATGACGAAATCATGCTATTGCGATTGCATTAAGGCAGGACTTGGGTCACTTTCAAGCAAATTTGGCAATCCTGAGAAATTCAGTTCTCTGGTTACTCTTTCTAAGGTGGTAAAGTTTGAGTATCTTTACATGTGTGTGAAAATTTTCTTAATTACATTTGCTTATTTGGGTGAATATTGACTCGAGAGATTGTTGAACTCTAGGGAAAAACCACAGAAAAAGATCCAGAGGAATCTCCAGAGCAGATAGCTTCAATGTACAAGTGTGAAACCTTTCAAACTTCCGAAGCTGTACTTAAAGGGGCTAGGCACATGGTATGCTGTTGAATTCATTGATTCGTCTTTCATAACTTATTCTATTGATAAATTTATCTTCCTAATCTACAATTTTCTTTTTCAGGCAGCAGTGATGTTAAGCAGTGAGGTTCCTTTCAGGAAATATGTCCGCACCATATTTTTTGAAAAGGCTTTGGTTTCAACTAGCCCTACACTGGAAGGAAATAAAACTATAGATTCCTTTCATGAATTTGCTGGTGTTAAGTGGTTGCGGGACAAACCTCTCATAAAGTTTGAGGATTCCCAGTGGCTACTAATTCGGAGGGCTGAAGAAGAGAAGCTTCTCCAAGTTAAAATACAATTGCCTGATCATACCATAAAGGAATTGACAATGACCTGTAATGAGGCTTATCTCAAAGATAGTGGAGGAATATCTACTGGGCTTTGGAATGAACAGCGTAAATTAATCCTGCAGGATGTTATTTCAAATTTCCTTTTGCCTTCTATGGAGAAGGAAGCACGGGCAGTGTTAAATGCTAAGGCTAAAAACTGCGTACTTATGAAGTATGCAATGGAATTATGGAACAGGGTCTCTGTGGCACCGTATTTGAAAGATGTGAGTGACACTGCACAGCAGAAGAGAGTGATGGCTGCTTGTTGGGGAATTGGAAAACCAGGTACAACGTTTGTCATGTTGGACTCTGGAGGAGTATTGCTTGATGTGATGCATGCTCCGTCGCTTACACAGCGGTCTAAACTAATCATTGACCAGCAGAGCAGGAAAAATGATCAACAGTGTGTTCTCAGGTTCCTAACGATATATCAACCACAAGTTATCGTAATAGGAGCGCATACTGCGTCCAGTTTAAGGTTGCGGGAGGACATTAACGAGGTAAGCTAAATCCTTAACCATACTAGGTTCCTTGTCGGGACTGATTATTCGATTATACATGATTTTTAACCCTTCCTACCACTTAAAACTGATTATGCATTTTAATGGGGATTAATTTTAGTACATGGTTGTTCCTTTTGTTAATAGACACCATGAATTGAATGAATTATTTCTACTGTCAATCAGATTATTTCCAAGATCTCAGAGCACAATTTTCCAAACTTCAGTCAAGGAATGAAAGGACTACCTAAAGTTGTATTAGGGGATGAAAGCTTGCCTCGACTTTATGAAGATTCAGAAATTTCCACGAGCCAGCTTCCTGGACAACACGGTAATCCACAGGAGATTAAGAAGCTAAGAAAGCAGTCGCCATGCATTCTTTCTGTTCTCTCTCCCTTTTATTTACTGACATTTTAATGTACTTTTTTATCAATCGTCTAGTATCCATGCTTTTTTGAAAATTTGTAGGCATGGTCAGGAGAGCTGTGGCTCTTGGACGTTACCTTCTAAATCCACTGGCTATGGTGGCAACACTATGTGGAGAGAAAAATGAGATAGCATCTTGGAACGTGACCCCCCTGCAGAAATTCCTAACAAGTGAAGACAAGTTCTTGATAGTTGAATGGGTGATGACAGATGTTACGAATCAAGTAGGCATAGACATAAATTTTGCCGTCAGACATAACTGGCTCTTGGCTCCTTTGCAGTTTGTTTCTGGCCTTGGACCCAAGAAAGCTGGTATTTTGTGTAGACAATTACTTGGGGGTGCTGATGTGAGAAATAGAAGGGATTTTCCTAAATTTGGGCTGAACACAAAGAAGGTTTTCCGCAATGCTGTTGGCTTTTTACGTGTCTCTCGCCATGATGTAGTTGACAATACTCTGGACCGTACAAGAATTCATCCAGAGTCATACAATCTCTCTGAGGAATTAGCAAGAGCTGTTTACAGAAAACTTGTTCAGGAAAATCCACAAGTTGATGTTTCCGAAGTGAATGCAATTGAATGCATTCAAAATGATCCAAACCTGCTAAAAAGTTTTGATTTAAATGAATATGCTGATCGATTGGAACTAGTAAACGGTGAAAACAAAAGGGTTACCCTTTTTGACATAAAGATGGAATTACTTCATGGTTTTAAAGATCCTAGGAGGCCTTATACGGAACCAACTCAAGATGAGGAGTTTTGCATGATAACTGGAGAAACTGCGGACGAGCTAGTAGAAGGAAAAAGAGTTCAGGCAACAGTTCGTAAGGTGATGCCTCAACTGGCATTCTGTGTTCTTCAATCCGGAATGACAGCGGTACTTTTTAAGGATGACTTTTCTGATGGAACCGAGAATAACTCTTTAACAGAAAAATTGCGTGAAGGTGTTGTGCTTGCATGCAAGATCAAACTAGTTTCTAAGAGCAGATGCCAGGTAAATTTGACTTGTAAGGAGAATGAGTTGAAGAATGATGGCGACCAAAGTTTCAATGACATGGATCCTTATTACCATAAAGAAAAGACCATTTCAACGAGTAAATTGAAGGGAACAGACAAGATGGAGCTTGGAAATAAACATTTAATCCCCAGGAAGATTTCTCACCCTAATTTTCAAAATATAAGTGCAGATCAAGCAAAACAGGTTAATTTATTTATAGTTTGATATTTGAGTTAATGTAATTTTCCAGACCCTTTGTGATGATTTGATTTCATATATTCTTTATTGAACAGTTCCTTGCAGATCAGGAAGTTGGGGGATATATCTTTCACTCAAGTTCAAAGGGTCTATATTATTTGACCCTCTCTCTTAAAATTTGTAATGGTGTTCATGTACACAAAGACATGGTGGAAGATGGAAAAGCTGATAATTTAAAAAAGTTGCCAGAACTTGGACAGACATTAAAAATAGGACAGGAAACATTTGAGGACTTAAATCAGGTCAGCAACCTTAATTCAGATTTCAGATACATTTCAGAGGCTTCAGTTTCAGATACATTTGGGGTTTCTATTGATTTACTTCTTTACTTGAGCTAATTATTTTCTCTATCTTGAAAATAGGTTATTGAACTATATGTCAATCCAGTGGTAGTTAATCTGAAAGCAATGCTTAATTTCCGAAAGTTTAAGAATGGGACAAAAGCTGAGGTTGACGAACAGTTAAAACATGAGAAGGAGAAATATCCAAACATGATCGTATATGGCTTTGGCATTTCACATGAGCATCCAGGCAATTTCGTCTTGTCTTACATCAGAAACACAAATCCACATCATGAGTATGTGAATATCCATCCAAAAGGATTCAAGTTTAGGAAGCAAGTTTTCGAAACTATTGAGCTGCTAGTAGCATATTTTCAAAAGCATATCAATGATAATGTTGCGCTAGCAAAATCCAGCACAAAAGTTGGTTCTGGTAGTGACTCCTGGTCTGCTGGAGGTTGGAGAAACAGCAATGGAGATCATCACTCTGAACCAAAAGGTATAACTAGCACTCTTAAAGTGGTATATTTTGATGCTTTTAATTTATTAAACACGCAACCATTGAAGTTTCGAAATTTGCATTTCATGATCTCCAACATCATGTTTTCTTAGTTCAGCCAATTGCTTCACATCTATGCGTACAAAAAGGTTGCCTCCTATAGAGATAGAAAGAAGCAAATGTTGTCGCAATATAACATGGAAAATAATTTTTTTGAAAACTATCATATTTTATACCACCATATAACGATTATAAACATTATTTTATTCCAAAATTTTTATTTATATTTATTTTTATTAATTAAATATAGTACTTTATTATTTAAAGAGATTATAAAGTAGATGTAAGAAAATAATGGTGCGTGTCAAATGGTAATTTTCTTTTCTTTTATTCTTTATCTCCTTTTTTTTCTATTTTGTATATTTTTTTTACCTGACTCGTATGAATCTCTCCCTTCTTTAGCTTACAATGATAATCGGGGTGGTCGTGGCCCTGGACGTGGCCGTGGAGAGCGTGGACGTGGATTTGGCTCTTGGTCTGGGTCTGGTGATGATTGTGGTGATGAATCGTTTGGTGCAGGGAAGAGTTGGGAAGTGAGGGGTTGTGGTGAAGGGAATGGTGGAAGAGAAGGTAGGGGTAGGGGAAGGGGAAGAGGAAGAGGAAGAGGAGGGAGAGGAAGGGAAGATGAAAGTGGGGGAGGGTGGGGAAGAGGAAATAACCATTGGAGTAAGAACAACTCTTCTGATGAAGGTTGTGATGAAGGAGGAGGATGGAGTAGAAGCCAAGGAAATGGACAAGGATGGGGTGGAAACAACTCAAATGAAGAGAGGTGAGTGAGCTTGTTTTGAACTTCATTAGAATATGTGGTGAAATTAATTTGATTGAATTGTGTTAGTTTTATTGAAGAATGTGAAAAATGATTTTGGGAACAGGAACCAAGAGAACAGAGGTAATGGTGGATCTGGAATATGGGGGAAGAAAGCAGCTTCTTCTTCTGGTGGTGATGGAGATGGATGTGGATGGAAAGGGGGAAGAACTTGGTAACAAATACTCATCCCAGTAATTGCTACTTTCCCATTCCACAAAAAAGGATTTTTTCTTTAGAGTACACATTTTTTATATTTCATTCAACTTAAACCAATCCATAACTGAATCAAGTCTGATTCAATGGATTGATTTTTTATTCTATATTCCGAAGTATGGATCATTTTTTATTCTAAATTAGGAGTTGCTGTTATGTTTCACTAAATTATGTTTCACAGGTTTTAGGCTGTATTCTTCCCACTCCCGATACATTTTTTTCTTACACCCTTCCCACAAAATGTTATCAAAAATATATTCAAAAGTTCTTAAATTACGAATATAAAAAAATAGTGATACATAATAAAAAAATGTGTTATTCTAAAGTATGCATTACGAAATTGAGTCAAACCTGAGCATTTCCTGAATTTATATATTTCTATTAGGGCATTTTAAAAAATGGTCACATTTGGATTATAGATATCAGATTATAAATAAATGGAATAGAAGTATTTTGAAAAATAGCGCCGAACGTATTTTAGATTATGTATTCGAGAATATGGTCGAATATTCATATAATTATGGCAATGACCATTCTAAATTTGGATTATGTATTTGAGAATATAAATTCATCATGGCTACTTTTCATTCCTTTCATTTTGGTACCAAAATTTAAATAAAAAAATTATACTCAACATAATATGAATGAATTACATCCATTCAATATTCACTTTATTTAATAAAATATTGTATAACAATAAAATAATAATTTATTTTAATATGAAATAGTTATAGTGGAATTTCAAAATATCAACATCTCACTTTATTTAATAAAATATTG
>Ga0123340_1006623_pt1 | contig 11061 bp, 5 predicted proteins | sample SirMexnodulemix_FD_89961 | JGI IMG/M metagenome (GOLD analysis project Ga0123340, IMG submission 89961) | Root nodule microbial communities of legume samples collected from Mexico - Siratro Mexico nodule mix | ecosystem: Host-associated > Plants > Roots > Nodule | place: Mexico: Nepantla... | reverse complement strand
GTGAGGAATAAATAAAAAAAAAAAACAAAAAAAAAAAAAAAAACATAACCCACAATCACTCTTTTTTGTTTTTTTGTTATTATTTGTTTTTTTTTTTTTTTGTTTTTGGTTGTTAAAGGTTTTTTTTTTTTTTTTTTTTGAATGAAACATCACTTTCTGTACCTAATATTCTTATTAAATTATATTCTAAAAGCTTATTCCATGAACGAGGAGGCTTCTAACGTGTCCCACTATCTGCTATGCTTAACCCTTACGATCGACCAACGCCATAAAGAAACATTATTCATTAATAAACATTAAACAATTGTTTTCCAAAAGAAATGGTCCCCATGCATAAATTCACTTTTTTCATAAGAACTAAAAGTGCAACATTTTTTATATATGACAACTTTATGCCTTTTAGTTTTTATTAAGCTATATATAATTTTCTTGCAATCAAAATAGGATAAGGACTAGATATTGTTTCTTCCAAACACTGTTCATTCTCACTCTAACATGCTTTATATTATTTAAGAACATAGCTAATAGGTATTTCCTTTAGGGAAAACCCTTTTAGGCCGAGAGAAAGCATTTACATTGTAATGAAAGTCAATTTCCTAATCAGATTTTTATACATAAAAGGCTCAAATTTAGAGAATTAGTTAAGGAGATTTATGCCGAAGATTTGAAAATAAAAACTTCAAGAATTAAATTAAATACTTTTTAGTTAAATATATTATTTTAAATTATTATTGTTGTTGTTATTATTGTTATTATTTTGAATTATTTAACTAATGAAATATTAGTTTATATTATTAACAATAATTACAAATATGAAAGAATGAAAATAGAATTTAACTTTAATATTGTGTGGATAAGTATGGGAAATTGTTTTACATCTCTCACCCTACTTTTATAAATGGAAAAATTTAAACAAGGTAAAAATGTTTTTTTTTTCTTAAAATTGGGTCCGCAGATATTCACTGATACGACTTAATTGCCATGCCTAGAAGTGAGATAAAATAATATTTTTTTGGACACTTATGCTTCTTTGGTTGAGAGATAAAGAAAGAAAAAGAGAGAAATAGATAAAAAAAATAATGAGAAAAATTTTGTTTAATTGAAAAAATAATTTTATTTGTTTTTTAATAATTTTATTTATTATTTTAAATTACATATTATTATTATTATAATAGAAAAACTAAAAATATTTATAATCAATTATAATGGTCATACTCAATTAATTAGACCTTTAAAATGAATATAAATATTAATAAAATTTTACTTATGTTACTTCAAAGACAAATTTCCTTTTTTTTTCACAAACAACAAATATTTTAATAAGTTTTGAACATTTTCATACATTTCATCTGTTCCAAGATGAATATTCCATCCATTTCTCCTCGTCCCTTCACTTTTAATAGAAACAAACAAGGCGATAGTTTAGAAAATGTATATATATGACACTTTCATATTAATTTTGTATTTGAATTAATCTATTTTACAAAATAATTTGCAATTATTTTTTCAAAATATTCGAAGTGATTTACTAACCAACAGAACATTGAAGAAAATTATGATTTTGTATGCATTTAGTATAAATAATGAATTTTTTTTAACATTGTTTATATATATGATGACTTGGGTTTGACCCTTGTATAGTATAGAACTTTATTGGGAGAGTATTGTAGTTGAACAAATAGATCAGTGAGATGAGTGAAAGCGACCAAAGTGTAGAAGTTTTAATGGAAGTTATTAATTTATGTTCTTCCTTTCATATTCAAAATTATTAATATTTGACAACTCATAGAAGCTTGTGGTCATTGCGGTGGTGGTGTGTGACATCGTCGTATATATTATTCATTAATCTTTTCCATGACCCAAAAAGTTGCCTTGTCGCTAATCAAAAAGTTATTTGGAGATTAATTATAAATTACAAGTAATTAGTCATTGATCAATAACCTTTATACTAAGGATTATAATTATGTCCACAAAAAATACAATAGTCTATTGTTAGTGAGCAAAGTTTTGACGCAATTCCAATTATCTATCTAAACAAAATTTTGACGCAAGCAAAGTTTGCAACATGAGCAAGAATACAAATTATTTCTCTAATTATAAATTTTCCTTACATTTGTAATCATCAAGGTCAAACCCAATCAACCGATTCAATTTTATGATCTTATTATAGTCAACGCTATTTAATATAAATATTTTTTTGTGTTAATAACGATGAATGACTATACCAGTATCTTATTGAATATTGTTAAGTATTTAAATATGAGTCTAAGTTTCATATTATACAGAAATGAGAAAATTGAACAATATATAAAAAAGAAGATCAGAAATATAATAATTTAAGATTTTAGGTTGAAGGTGACGTCATTCTCTTATATAGATTGACTTTTGTCTTATTTATAAAAATTTTCTCTTTAAATTTTTTCAACAAGCATCTACAAATAACTTATACCTTATAGCTTTGTTACTATCATATACGTAATATTTTAGGAGAAAAATTGCCTACAACCTAAAAATCTTCTCATTATGTTTGCCAACTATTTTGATTTAAATAAAAAGAATCTTTAAAATGGGTTCCTTTTTCCAGTAATATATATGTATCCAAATATATAAACCTTCAATTTTCAAAGATTTATAATTCTAGAAATAAAACACCATTTATCAACAACAAATAATGGTTTAAAGGAGCACGATAATAATATAGTAAACTCCAAATAGAAAAGTACCACACATTGCAAATTACAAGCATTATGAAATTGTAATCAGAATTTTTCTCCTGCCATAACATCATTATAACAACTCAAACAAATATGACGTGGTTATAATTATATGATATATACATATATGAGCTCTCAAGAGAAAACAATTGATAATATCCCATATACACCCCTTTGGAAACTCCATGGATCATCAGAATAAGCATTCAGTTACAATCATAACAAGTGAGCTTTTGGAAGATGGTAATGGTCCCAAGAGCTTTGATTCAACATTTCTTTTAATCATAAAAGCGCAGGGTTTATATAATATATATAATTTTTGAAATGTAGTGGTGCCGGCCTATATACTTTACGCCACACAAGCAAGAAGACATAGGAGTATGCAAGAAAAAGATCGATGTGCTCACGACTCACGTATACTTCAAGCATTAAAAAAGGTTAATACCTTTTTATTTTTTTTTATTTGAATGAGAAATGGATGTTGATTATCCCAATTTTACTATATTTTGAAAAAGAAAATTCCAACTTTCTAAATTTTGGTGTGCAGGCCTATATCATACTTTACTACACGGGCAAGACGACATACGAGTATGGAGCAAGAAAAATGTGTTCACGTAGACTGCAATGCAAGCATCCAAAACAAAATCAGTATCCTTCTCTTATTTTTATTTGAGAACTCTAGACCATAACAATAGTTATTTGAACATATGTTTTTTTTTTTTTTAAAAAAAAACGCCATTACTAAAGTGTTTAGAATTTGTGATTTGGATTAACAACCATAAGTGTTGTTTTGAGTCTATGTTATTTTGAGTATGAGTTGTGTTGAATTTATTTTTATTTTTTTTAATAATAAAAAATAAATGAATAAAAGGAAGCATTTCAGGAATCTTCCAACCCTTATACACAATACTGAATCAAAAACTAAGTGCTAAAAGACCTAAACACCTTTCTAGACATACTTATATACTTCTCTTGAGAACACAAAAAAACATGAGGAGACAGAAACAAATACAAATCACATAAGAAACTAAACCAGCTGAGAATAACATGAACAAAATACTCCCTACGAAATTATAACATCTGGGTTATTGAGCAAGGTCGCATCACCCTTACCACTATACCCTGCTGAACCTGGCCAGTCCTAAACTACCAATTACAAATCCCACTTTGCAACATGAAATGCTAGGCCAGAGAAAGTATGCACATCACTCGAGATAAGTGCTAATCTGAGTAAGTAAGAGTGGTTCTCTTCAACTTAAACTTAATCCAAAGCCAACTCTTTAGTTGAGTAAGACTAAAAATTTTCTCAACATCTAGCCCACCTTTAAATACCACCTTATTTCTATGATTCCATATTTCTGAAACAATAGTCACCCACATCCCTTTCCATGCTTTATTAACACCCTACTTTTGACTTAATAGACAAAAACTCTAGAAATTAACAGTGTTGAACTTATCATTTTAAGAAAGTGAAATCTAAGTTTGAAGACACTAAAGTGAGTGAATAGATGATTAAAAAATCATCAAGTATAAAGTTCAAAGAATTATGAATTAGTTACTTCTTAAAGAATGAAGTGGTTCTTAAAGAATGAAGTAGTATTTGTGATATGTTAAATCTAAGTAAGATAATTGGTTACATGACTTATATATAAATAGTGAATAATTAATTCGATTATTAGTGAGCCTGTGTTATGTAATAACCCATTACCGAGTTATTTGAGTATTACACTAGTTAGTTACTGAATATCTCTTATTCTTGAATAGTGGGTTAATCGAACTTAGGGTTGATCAAGTGCGAATATTACATGTGTTAAACCAATGCACTTGTCTTTTTCAATAGATAATTCTTTTAAGAAAACCCAACTATTAAATTAAATATTATTTAATAAAAGAAAATAAGGTATGGTGTTAACGGCTGTACTCTTTGACTAATGTTCATATCCTAATAATCACTTAAATATGAATGAATTAAACATAAACTTTTACGTATGTGAATGTAAACTGATGAGGGATATATTATTGGGTTATGACCTTAGATGTTTTGTTTAGGAAAATGATAACATGAAAGAAACCAGAAAAGATTGATAGAGCATGCATGCTGGTTAGTCTTGGAAAAGTGAAGCACCTAAAAAAAGTGAGTACTTGCGTGTTAAATTTGCCCGCACGTAAAGTGGCTACAACTTTTTTGGAGGCTCGGAAGATGCATGCTCGTGGACCAACTTCTTCAAATATGCACACCCATTTTGTTTAATAAACACTCTTTCTTTTCTAATCTTTTGCCGTAAAATTCTTAAACAAAGGAAAACACTTGTAAAGCATAACAACTTTACTATAATTGCCGAATCTAAAGGCACGTATGAAGAGAAGAAACTTTGTAATAATAATTTGTCAAATATATTCTGATAAAATCTACTTTTCTAATAGCAATCTATGGGTTCTGAGAAACCTATCTTGAAACGGACAATGATTTCTCCATGTCCTTGTACTTAAAGGTTCAATATCTCAAAAATGGAATCTAATTGTGTCTAATTAGTATATAAAAAAAGATTTTGATATTGAATGATAACGAAGAATCCTTAGTGCGTGTGCATTGATTCTTATGTTTAGCTTTTATTTGAGTTTAGCATGAACTAAAAGAGTTTTTGAGGTAAAAATGAGTGTAGAATAGTGGTGAATATACATAGAAGTATAATGTTGGTAAAGGTGAAAGTTTTGTACACACATCAAACACTTTTTCAAACGAGCTTCCATGATGGCCGGGCCATGTTTGGCAACACCCCATGTGAATGTGACTTGTGTTTTCAAAAACTTGGAGAGCATTATGGTCGACCCCAGCTTACACACACATGATGCTGTCTAATGCTCTCACTAAGTTTTAGCACCTTCAACAAAAAAAACCTCAATCTGGCTAATATTATAAACTTTTTTAGCTTTTAAGCTTTTCAATTTAAGCTTTTCAATTTGGTGTCGTGCAATTTTCAAATTTTCATCAATGATTTCACTATATTTGGTCGAAACACAAATTGATATCTTTACATTTGTTTGATTTTTAAATCTTACTTGGCACAAAAAATTACTTACAGTTATTAATATCTTTCTAATTGAGTTATATAACCCCACTAGATATATATTCTCTCTTAGGAAAAAAGATTTTGAGATCACCAACCAACCTTCAAATTGAAGATTTTTATATATTATTGAGAACATAAAATTATTGAGAGACCGAATTTCAATTCCACCTTAATTTTGTACCTATTTAATGTTGATCTTCCAAGATTATGTAACAAGTTAACAACAGAACTTAAAATTAAAATAATGTCTTAAACTTGGATCGTGTGAGAACAATTTAATATTGAATTTAGTATATTAACTAGTTCTGTGTGTTCAGCTTCTTAATCATACTAATTCAAATTATGTCTCTATACTATATTAATTATTTGTGTGAAAAATTATAAAAATATACTATATTAATTATTTGTGTGAAAAATTATAAAAACTAGAAGAATTGTTTCTATTTATTTAAAATGTATATATTAAATGATTTTGACTGTTATCAATTTTATATTAATATAAGGTTTGTAAATACTATTTATGTGACAAATATACCTAATAAATAGGGTAGTATATGGTTTATGTAAGTTTTAGTGCACAAAATAGTTTTTATATATATGGTTTTGGGTAAACCACATCAAATTAATTAGTTTATAACAAAAAAATTAAGAAATAATATTCTATACAATTAAAGGACGAAAGTAATGACTAAACATCTATAATTTAATTATCATATTTCGTTGGATGCAAAGGTCGACTATATGATATATCATTGTTACTCCCAACATTTTTAACTCCTTTTAGATTTTATTTATAAAAACATTTTATAATCTTCCACCAAAAGAGAACATGTATTAGTCCTTTTTTTTTCTCTGCTACTTACTGAACGCTCATTAGAAATCCAAATAACAATGCTTAATATTTAGTATTTTCACGGTACTTATACTCAGAATTTTGTAAAAATCAAAAACCCTCAATCAAACGAATAACCTAAGACTGTGTATGCTGTAGGTTCTTCTATTCATTGAGCATTGAGTGAATTAGAACAAGAGAGGATGAGTCCGAAGACAGAGAAAACAATTTTTTTCTCCCACTTGTAAGACTATTAAACAAATGAATCAAGTTTCATTATGTTTATGTTTTCTTCCTGTGTTATCACTAATTTGGAGGAAATATAATTTAATTCTTAAAAAAAAAAGAAAAGATGAGAATATTTTCTGTGTTAATGTTTCTCCCTTCGTTATTTTTAAATTCTCGAACAAGGGAGTTCATCAAACCTCACGTACCCACGTGATTTTCTTCTTGGAAGTAATAAAAGGTTCGGTTTGAGAAATTGACGTGACTCTAAGCTTTTTATGATTTATGTAGGAATGGTCTAAGTACCCTCAAAACCAAACTAATTAGGACCAAATTAATTGGATTAGGATCACTTAGCTTTATTTATATATTATTGTTAACCTTCAATTAGCCAGTTTGAAGAATAAACTAATTAAAATAATTTAATTAATGGTCATGGATGAGAGTAAGAGAAGACTTTCAACTCACAATTTCATGTTAGAATTATATTGCGTTTGTTTGGAATCCTATCTGTCACAAAAGTTGCAACGTATAACATTACATTATAAAATGCGTTTCTTCTCCACCTAATTTGGTTTCGAACACCCACTACAGTATGCTTTCTAACATATTTAGATTTAACTAGTCTTTTATTCAATAACAAAATTTTAAAGAATATTTTTCTAATATTATTCACGAATATTAACCTATAATATTTTATTTCTAACAAAAAAAAACTATACGAAAATAATAAAATAAATAAAAAGCGGCATAAGTAAAAGCGTGAAACAGGTGAAGCTGAAGGAAGGGTTAAAACGTGCATTTTGGAGAGAGAAGAGAAAAGAAACAAAACAACTGAACTGATTCTCTCTTCTCTATTGTGTTTCAATATCGTAACTCTCTTCTCTACTCTCAGATCTTGCAAAAACCTCTTTCTCCATAACCACAACTCTTCCATATTCTCTTCAAGATTCTTTTCTCTTTCTTTCTCACTCTCCACTTTCCCTCACTTCCTTTTCTTTCCTTTTCCGTTTGTTTCCCGGCAAAATCCCCAACCGCAACCACTGCTTCGATCTTTCCCGCGGCCTCCAATTGCTTCTTGCTCTGTTCCGGCTTCCGCATTTCAGCTCCCTGGAATTTCCGCCACGAACGGAATTCTGCACTGCGCAATTTTCCGGGAAAGTGGGGGTTCCCGGGGAACGGAGCGTTCTCGGTATAGTTCTCGCTATGAATATACCGTTGCTGCAGTAACGGGGATAACAAGAGGGGGAGGTGAGAGGAATGGACGATAGAGGTGGTTCCTTCGTAGCTGTGAGGAGGATTTCGCAGGGTCTTGATCGAGGCAACACGTGCCATTCAACTTCTGGTAAACTTCTCTCGTGATTTTCGCGACTTTCAACTTCTGATTCCTTTTTTTGTTTTTTGTTTTGTTACACTCGCAATAGTCTTTGAATCGAGATTGAACTCAGGTTTTTCACTTGCGTGATGTTTGCGGATATTCAAAATTGCGTTGGTGGGTGAATTACTGAATTCGTAATTCCTACAGCTACTACTGCTTTTTAATTATTATTATTATTATTATTTTTATTTTGATTGGGTTGAGACTGAGTTAAGCTTGGTAGAGATCTCTATGGAGCTACCTCAGTTTACTACGGAGGGTGTTACTGTTAGTTAATCTTAGTTTTAAAAGCTGCTTGCTGTGCTTAATTTATAGTTTCTATCCGTGATGGGGTTATCTCTTAGATCTAGCATTCGTGAAATGCCTTGGTGCTTGTTTATGTATACTGGAAAATGCAGATACTGTTGTATCTCTCTTCATCTTAGTGTGAAGCTGAGTTCCACTGTTTAGGTGCAGAAATAGCGGGGAATGGTGAATAAAGCAAGCTGGTGGGTGGCAGTATGATTAAAACTGAGCAAGTGGCTAGCATAATGATTAAAGCAAACTCACTCTTTCCTGTGGTTATATTTGGTTGCTTGGCGTTGTCCGTTTCCGTTGTCCTAAGCTTTGGCAATAATATGGCTATAGAAAACAAAATATTTATAAAGTGATACGTTGGTTGGAAAAGTGATAGAAAGGGAAACAGAGAAGAAATAAACTATTTTTTTTTTTTTTTTGTCGTTAGAATAAGCTGTGTGGTTTTCGAAACTGGGCTGAATAAAAGTGGTGTACTAGTAAGGGTAACTAATTACTCGGAATACATGATTGATTTCTGTCGATCAAATGACTATAAATTTGCGAATCAAAAATTCGAAGCTCAATCTACATTTATGGGCAATTTTATTTTGTTACAGCTGAGTTTGTGACAGGATCAACAGCATGGCTTGGTAGAGGTTTGTCCTGTGTCTGTGCACAGAGAAGAGAAAGTGATGCTCGACCCTCTTTTGATTTAACACCAGCCCAGGTAATGGTTTTCGTGATTTAACTTTTCTCTTGGACACTGCAATAAATAAACAAATGAAATTTTATAATGTGACTTTGTTGATGAGATGCTTCATCATTCTCGTCTTTTAATTAGATAAGCTTCTTCTAAACTACTTACAACAGCAAGCAAAGCCTTTTCTTCTTAGAAACATATTGAGCTATAAATTTGTATAGAAACATCTTCCATTTTACCAAATAATAAAACAATGCAATAAAATTCTATCGTATTTTGGGCTGTGTTTTATTTTTCTCTTGTTTCTGGAAAATTCACTCTTTTTGTAAAAAAAATGAACGTAGTTACATATAATATATAGGTTGCTCTGCATTTGTAACAGCTAATTTGACTCCCGTGTTTCACATGATTTGATTTTTGCTTATTTTATAATGTTTGCTTGTGATTTATACCTTCTGAGATGAAAATAATATGCCACTCTACAATTCTTTTTTCTATTAAATATTATTTATAATTATGCATGGCATGACAAATTCTGTGTGCTGAATCTTGAATTCTCAGGAGGAGTGCTTGCTGAGGTTACAGAGTCGAATAGACATTCCATACGATAGTTCTATTCCTGAACACCAGGTATATCTTCTACTGATATTTTTCAAATCACTGTGAGTGATGTGTTAATAACTATGAAGTTCTCCAATACTTTAAGCCACCTGCACATAACTTTATGTGCTTCTTTTGTCTTACCATGTGTTCAATATTTTATCTCTTAAGAATATAATTTAGATTTTTTTATGCTTTCTCTTAGGATGCTCTAAGAGCTTTATGGAATGCTGCATTTCCTGAAGAAGAACTTCGGGGCCTGATCTCAGAGCAGTGGAAGGACATGGGCTGGCAAGGCAAGGATCCATCAACCGATTTTAGGTAGATATTATTCCTCTTGTTTTTATCTCAATGCCATATACTGTCTTCACTTTATCTACTTGTTGCTTATGATTTCTGTTTGTGTATATTTTGGTAGGGGTGGTGGTTTCATATCATTGGAGAATTTATTGTTTTTTGCTCGGAAGTTCCCGGTATGATCCCTTTCTATTTATTTATAAGGTCTTTTTTCTAGTTTTGTTCACACTTTTTGGTTTTGTAAAAAATATTTTGAAGTCATTTTTTACTTTGTCCAAAATCAATGTCTAGATTTAGGTTGTTATATATAAAAGCTATTTGATTGTCTGAAGGGATTAACAAAGAAATCATATTAGGATTCACCCTAAGGAAATGTTATTTTTGTTTGCAATTGTAAATAGGACTTCTGTGGATAAATATTTTGTTCTAGGATTTTATCTGTTCGAAGAATTAGTACTTCTCCTTTTGAATTTGAAACTGAGGAATTGCCATCTATTTCTTCCAAAAGGGACTTCTTGTTTTTTGCACGCTTTATCAGATAGTTGATATGGGGGAAGAAAGAAACTAATAGGCAACAATTTTAGCCAAAATATTTGCTGACCTAGGTGGGCGTTAGCTAGTGGCTTCAACAGCCTGTTCAGCAACTAAGAAAGAATATGATTTGCCTTCCTGCAGACAGGGATAAAATTCTCATGTTCTGATTTTGGAATTCCTTCCTCCATTATAGAAAATTTTGGCCATATTAATTTGTTCTTTTGCTTTATGTTTTACATATAGGTATGAAATTTTAGGTTGAGTTATCAATGAGAAGAGAATGATAATTATTGATTTTGTTTTTCTTTTGCAATGATCTCTCTCTGTCAAAGTACACCAGCCCCATCAGATTCATGTAAAATATAAAGCCATGGAACTTCACAATATATATATATATATATATTTTTTTTTTTTTTCGTTATTCACTGTTTGCT
>Ga0123340_1006622_pt1 | contig 11065 bp, 6 predicted proteins | sample SirMexnodulemix_FD_89961 | JGI IMG/M metagenome (GOLD analysis project Ga0123340, IMG submission 89961) | Root nodule microbial communities of legume samples collected from Mexico - Siratro Mexico nodule mix | ecosystem: Host-associated > Plants > Roots > Nodule | place: Mexico: Nepantla... | reverse complement strand
GATTCACATTAATTATATAAAATAATATTTTTTTAAATATATATGTAATATATAAAATAATGGTAATAATATTAATATCAGTAATGTTTTAAATTTAAATTAATAAAATTTTATTTAAAGTCAACCATATAAGGTAAAACGAATTAGTTTATTGTTACCGATGACATTTTTGTTTTTAAAAGAAATATATTAAGATGTGAAAAGATGATAGAAATAGAAGAATCAACCAAACTTTGTTAGACATTTCACATGGGAGATTAAATGCTTACATATATGGATGACATCAAATTATATAAATTTCATATGTGTCTGGTAATTTCTGTTTCTTGATCTTTTATCAGCAATCCATTTTTTTTTTCAAAGTTCTTCACTTAAGCAACTTTTTCTCTCTATAGGCCATCAATAGAATAAACAAAATAATTAATACATGGGATATAACTATGTATCAAATATAAGTTGGTCTGACCATTATAATAACATAACTGAATGCATCAAGAAATAAATAAATCAAATATAAGTTGGTCTGACCATTATAATAACATAACTGAATGCATCAAGAAATAAATAAAAATAAAACTGTCTGGTGTATCCATGAAAATAATTTTTATTACTGACCAAAATGATCTCTGAACGCTCCAAATATTTATGATTATCCTTCTTATGGAATTTAGCCTAGGGTCATCCTTAGTTGTAATCATGAAAATAATAAAATAGTAAAATACAAAACAAAGTTTAGAATGCGAGACAATTATCAAACACTAACATAGCTTTATACAAACAATTTTGACAATGCATAAAAGAGTATTAAATTGAATATAAAAATAAGAAAAATCATTATGATTTAACAGGACCATATATGAACCAAATCTGATTGTGCAATGAAAGACCATAAAATTAATTTTCGCATTATTTTAAAATGTTTATGAAAAATATTTAAAATAAAGAATCAAAATAGAAAATTTTTGTCCTGATGAAAAAATAAATAAAAGTTGAAAATAAAGAAGTACAAAAACAAAAAATTGCAACCATAGTATTAATCATTCTCAAAGGCTGCACTTCATAAAACTAAGTAATTGGCCACAACTACAAAGTTCCCCCCTCAAACAGTAATGGCTGAGTTATGATAAAAAAGAGCAACATAATTTTAAAATAAAATATACGGAAGAGGAAAATGACCAACAGCAAATAAACAAATATTAAAAATTAAAACAATATTAAAAATTAAAACTTGATGGTGAGCACAATGTTATAGTCGCATTTCGTAAAAACTTCAAAATAATTTCAAAACAAGAGAAATTCCCAAAAAATTGGAGAAATAGTAGAGCAAGACAAACAAAAATTACTCACGACGAGACACTGTGAGTTATAAATAGAAAATGAAAACCACAAAAAAAGGAACCCACATTCAGGTAATGTTTTACGCAACCAGGCAGAGAAGGGTAGGAGAGAAGAAGAGCAAAAAAATTCCTTTTATTTCGCTGTATCATGCTTCCATTTCATAGATCACAGCACATTTGTGAAGTAAGAAAACGAATGGTAAGAGAAAAAGAGAAGAGAAAAGAAATTTCTTTCATTGAAATGTGTAATTTTCTTTTAATTTTCATACTTGAAAAACAACTGCAGCTAAACTAAGTATGAACACACACGCAAACTCTGCTTCTCTCGCACGTGACACACGTTTAACAGCTTTTAAGACCGAATGGAGAAGCTGATGATGACGTGTCAAAACTTGAGCGTATTAATGAAATGTGAAGCACAGTTCAAAGTGTTAAAGAGAGCATTAAAGATCCACCACTTTACCTATAACGTGGCACCATGAAAACCACTAAAAAAATTTAAAAATAAAAACCAACACCGAACAACTCCAAGGACCAAGACACACACTTCCCACAAACCTTCGTGATCTCAAAATCTATCCACATCAAATCGACACCCTTAATTCCCTCCATCGAACGGTCACCAACCACCTCAAATCCCAACCGTATCCCCTCAAACAAAGACACATACATAAAAAAAAAATCAAACCCCTCTCAGTGTCTCACTCTCACTTCCACTCTTTCACCATGAATTCTATTGCTCTCAAAACCTTCGTTGGCCTCCGCCAAACCTCGCCGGATGCACCGCATTTCGCCGCCCAGCCAAGACTCTCCCCATCCCACCGCAAGTTAAGGATCGTGGCCGGGAAATTCAGTCCGAAGGTGCAGGGGCGCAACCTAAGAGTAGCGGTGGTGGGCGGTGGTCCCGCCGGAGGCGCAGCGGCCGAGACGCTGGCAAAGGGCGGGGTGGAGACTTTCCTTATCGAGCGGAAGCTGGACAACTGCAAGCCATGCGGGGGAGCGATTCCGCTGTGCATGGTGGGGGAGTTCGACCTGCCGCTGGACATCATCGACCGGCGCGTGACGAAGATGAAGATGATATCGCCGTCGAACGTGGCAGTGGACATCGGGAGAACGCTTAAGCCGCACGAGTACATAGGCATGGTCCGGCGAGAGGTGCTGGACGCTTACCTGAGAGAGCGGGCGAAGGAGAATGGGGCCAATGTCATCAACGGGCTCTTCATGAAAATGGATATTCCGAAGGATAACAACAGCCCCTACGTTCTCCATTACTCTTCCTACGATAACAAAGTCGGTTGGGCTGGTGAGAAGTGTACCTTGGAAGTTGACGCTGTCATTGGCGCTGACGGCGCTAATTCTAGAGTCGCCAAGTCCATTGATGCTGGTGAATATGAGTATGCCATCGCTTTTCAGGTACTACTATATTTCTTCTTCCACACTCCCCAACATGTTTTACACTTCGTATCATCATTGGTTAGAGTTTATAAATTTACTTGTCTTACTTGTGAGTTTATAACTGTTGCTTGGTTCTTGTTCTTACCAAAAGTTTCTCATGTTGTAAACTGTCAATTGGATTCTACAGTAGTCAATTTGGTCGTTGTCAAGTCCATCACTTTTGTTTGTTCAGAAACATAGTAAATTTGCTCCCCTAAGTTAAAAGATCTTATTGAACCACCCCAAGGCTACTTATTGAGTTATGTAGATGCCAGAGTAATGGATTTAGTTGGTTATGCCTTTTCATGGAGTCACGAATCAAATTTGTTGGTGATGAAGCTTTTAGCAACTAAATTGTGAAAGAACAGCACAAATAACAGTCAAGAAACTATATCAAAGTTTTTTCCTTGCTGGGATGTAGGAAATTTTCTTCAAAGTTGGTAATTTCCTTTCTTAATTAAAAGAATGTAGGGCTTCTGATTTGTGAATTAGGATGGCCGAAAATGCATTGTACATGTGTGTTTGAACTTTCAAATTGATGTTATTTGACGTGTGAGTGTTGCTGTTTATGATTTTGGGAAAGTAACACTAGCATGTGTGGTTTTGATTGCATGATTTATCAGGAGAGGGTGAAAATTCCTGATGATAAGATGGCGTATTACGAGGACCTTGCAGAGATGTATGTGGGTGATGATGTTTCTCCGGATTTCTACGGGTGGGTATTTCCAAAATGTGACCATGTGGCTGTTGGCACTGGTACTGTGACACACAAGGGGGACATCAAGAAGTTCCAACTAGCAACAAGGAAAAGAGCAGAAGACAAAATTTTGGGAGGCAAGATCATCAGAGTGGAGGCTCACCCTATCCCGGAACATCCTCGGCCTCGAAGGTTGTTGGGGAGAGTGGCTCTGGTGGGTGATGCTGCTGGCTATGTAACCAAATGCTCTGGAGAAGGAATCTATTTTGCTGCCAAGAGTGGGAGGATGTGTGCAGAGGCAATTGTTGAAGGTTCAGAGAATGGGAAGAGGATGGTGGAAGAAGGGGACTTGAGGAAGTACTTGGAGAAGTGGGACAAGACTTATTGGCCCACTTACAAGGTGTTGGATGTGCTTCAGAAGGTGTTTTACAGGTCCAACCCTGCTAGGGAAGCGTTTGTGGAGATGTGTGCTGATGAGTATGTGCAGAAGATGACCTTTGATAGCTATTTGTACAAGACGGTGGTGCCTGGCAATCCACTGGAGGATCTGAAATTGGCCATTAACACCATTGGGAGCTTAGTGAGGGCCAATGCCATAAGGAGGGAGATGAATAAACTCAATGTATGACAGTGCTCATCATCTGTCTATCTCTCTGATATATTTATAATTCTTTTTTGCTTTATGTAATCTCCTAGTGACATGATCTCCTTATAATGAAGTGATATGATAACTATATATGTACTTGCAAGCAAAAGGATTGAATTTTCATGCAAATCCCATCACAGCACACTTTTGCACCTAATCAAATAGAAGAGATCAAAAGAAGTAAAGGAGCGTGGATTATTGAGCAACCTCATTGTAGTTTAAAAAGGGGATCAAGGAAAGTGACTTGAGGTTAAATTTGACAAGTCCCTGCTAATGATGTAATGATAGCCTCAACTAGCCTCAAAGTTTTCATATCTTGATTTTATATGCTTTTAACAGTGTGCGACCTTTACCTCTTGGTTGTATTCAAGGGTCGAAGTTGGTACTCTAATACATAAAGATTTCGTGTATTTGATACCATCCACCAAGCAATGCATTTTCTATTGTTATTATGTGGCTTAAATATTTTTTATTTTAGTATTTATTAATTTTTGTTTAATTGAGCCCTATTGTTAATAAAAATTCCAAGTCTTTCAATTTAAAAATGTCAACCATGTAACTATTTTAAGATTCAATTAACTTCCTCAATTATTAAAAATATAATAGTATGATGAAGTTATTAAAAATATAATAGTACTATCCTTTTATTTATTTAAATTCGTGTTATCAGATTTATAAATTATCACTATGTGTTGATTGTAAATTGCATTTTTTGTAAATTAAAACCGTTCACATTTATTTATTTTTAATAATTTCCTTGCTAATTAGGTAAAAAATGATTATATCATCGCATTTTTTTAAATTAAATTGAAACTTTTATTAATAATGTCATAAAATAAAATAATGGTATAAAAAATGTAATTAAACCTTGTTTTGTTTTCTTACCAACTGTGGATTTAATTATATGTATAATTTACTCTCACAAGAGTTTTATACCCACACTATACATAATTTCTATTTATGAATGCAATTAGTTGCATGACTTCTAACAAAAATTTACAAATAAATTCAGAAAGATAGGTTCATTGTCTTGAAACATCTTTAATAGAAATTACTTTCAAAAGTACTTACGAATTAAAGTATTATTTTAATATAAATTTTAAGTATAAATTGTTTAAAAATAAGGAGAGTTATAAATTTACACTTTATGCATACAACTACATCCATTAGCTCTTAAATGGAAAGTACCACCTAGCACGAAATCAAACGTTCTTGAGTGGAATTTATTTCTGTTGTGTTTGAATAATAAGTAAAAGAAATATGGGACAAAATTAGGTGATACCATGAAAAAAAATATATAAGTAATTATATATTAAAACCAATCCAGTTTTGGTTTCTTAACTTTAAAATACAATTAAAATGTTTGAAAATTTCTGTTAAACTAATTTTTTTTATAAGATTAAAAACTTAATTAATACGTAAATAATTGATATATAAGAAAAATAAAAAAATGGGAAAAAAAAAAAAGAGTGATGGGAGGACGTGGCAGCAGAGTGAAGAAGCATTTTGGGAGTAGATTAATTTTCTCTTTAGCCTTTTGTAAGGTAAAGGGTAGAGTGTGTATATTTATTCGGCATTCGGCTGGTGTTTGCATTCGTCCACAATCCTTACCAATCCAATCCCTCAGGTGGAGATTTCAAAGCTAACTTTGCTTCTTTAAGCTCTTCGTCTTTCTCGTCACCGTTCACTCCCAGGTGAGTTTTTCTCTTTCTTCCCCGCAGATCTCAATCCTTTCCCTCACCAGATCTGTTTAAGCGTGATTCTCTTCCATTTCCCCTTGTCTGCTTTTAATTTATCGCTTTTATTATCAATGTGAAATTTCCATTTCAAATTATGCTCCCATTACTAATCTCGAACATGCATGCTAATTTTCAGCTCTTTTCAGGCTGCATGTCATTTCATTGTGCTTTTAGGTTCGAAACTGTTTCTTTGTTTGTATTCAATAATCTGTTAGGCTAGGGTTTAGCTTACATAAATCTGTTGGAAAATAAACCTTGTGCTTTATTAATTTTTTGGTGTTTTTGTTAGCTTTCAGACAGGTTTCTGTGTGTTAATGAAACATACCTCAGGCCGTTTTTGTGTGTCGCAGGTTGAGATGGCAGCGGCACCTGCAGCTACTTTCGCTATTGGATCCACCGGTTCCCTTGGCCAAAGAGGAAGCTCTCTTCCTCAATCGAGGTCTTTTGGGTTGAAATTCAACTCCCAGAATCCTTTGAAGAGTTTCTGTGGCCTCAAGGCTATGTCATCTGTGAGATGTGAGTCAGAATTATCTTTCTTAGGTAACAAAAGTGCTTCTGCTCTGCGGGCATCTTTTGCATCCAAGGCGCAGAAGGAAAAAGGCCAGAACTTCAACTATCAGTTGCAGCCTCAGGCTTCGTACAAAGTTGCAGTTCTTGGTGCTGCTGGAGGGATTGGGCAGCCGCTCGCGCTTCTCATCAAGATGTCTCCTTTAGTGTCCGACCTGCATCTCTATGATATTGCAAATGTCAAGGGAGTTGCTGCTGATATCAGTCACTGCAACACACCCTCGCAAGTCAAGGATTTCACTGGAGCTTCTGAGTTGGCTAAGTGTTTGAATGGTGTGGATGTTGTTGTCATTCCTGCCGGTGTTCCAAGGAAGCCTGGCATGACTCGTGATGACCTTTTCAACATCAATGCTGGAATCGTCAGGGACTTGGTTTCAGCTGTTGCGGATAATTGCCCTGGTGCTTTTATTCAAATTATCAGTAACCCTGTGAACTCTACTGTGCCTATTGCTGCAGAAGTTTTGAAACAGAAGGGTGTCTATGATCCTAAAAAGCTCTTTGGTGTTACCACACTGGATGTTGTGAGGGCAAACACATTTGTTGCCCAGAAGAAGAACCTGAAGCTGATTGATGTTGATGTCCCTGTTGTTGGGGGCCATGCCGGGATTACCATTCTTCCTCTGTTGTCAAAGACAAGACCCTCAGCGAGTTTCACTGATGAAGTGGTTGAGGAGTTGACGGTCAGGATTCAAAACGCCGGAACTGAAGTTGTGGAAGCAAAGGCAGGTGCTGGGTCTGCTACCTTGTCAATGGCATATGCAGCTGCTAGATTTGTTGAATCGTCTCTGCGTGCACTTGATGGAGACGGGGATGTGTATGAATGCTCGTATGTGCAGTCAGATTTGACTGACCTTCCGTTCTTTGCTTCAAGGGTGAAGCTTGGTAAGAAAGGTATCGAGGCTTTAATTCCATCTGACCTCCAAGGGTTGACTGACTATGAGCAGAAAGCTTTGGAAGCACTTAAGCCAGAACTCAAGGCCAGCATAGAGAAGGGGATTGCTTTTGCTCAGAAGCAAGCTGTTGCTGCTTAACTTTATTTTGTCAACGGTGATTTCTTGAGTTATGAATTTATTTGAGCCTAAATACTAAGAGAAATTAGGTTGCGGATTTGTTGTAGCATCTTTTCTGCTTCCAGAACTTAGGATTCAAATTTTCTGTAGTATCAATTCTACTACCAGTTTTGTTAGTAGAACGGGAGGGAGCTTCCATTTCTGGTCTCTATACCAAGCTTAGGTTTTGATAAAAATCTCCGAAGATGTCACCATTATAATGTAGTATCGGAGAAATATAAATGTTTGAATAATACGGCTATTGGACCAGCTTTTGGTTTTTCGTCGAATCATTTAAAATCCAAACAAGCTCTGGCCTAGTTGAACATGCAGTACACTTTGCGGTTAGATCAATGGGCCCTTTAGTTGATGGATACAAATAGTCTGCGCGTAGAAGATTGCAGTTTCAAAATAATTGCACGAGGTGTTTTAATCCTACGACTCTTGAATTTTATGTTGTATTTGTAATTTCTTATTAGTTAAATATTTTTCATTATCAAGATTGTCCTCAATTAGTTATCTTACCCGGTTAGAATCAATTAGATTTTGATAATCTGAGTCACTAGCCAGAAGTAGGAGAGCAATTTTAAGTAAAAAAAGATAGGATATAAAACTATCAGATACTGTTCTCTGAATGGAATGCATATAAAATGATCAATTTGACATTCTTGAATCTTTAATCGATCAATTTGTTACTGTTCCCTTGATATATTTTGAATCAACAAAAGCTGTATCGACTACACTTGTTAGCACTTTAAGGAATGCCAATGTCAAACAAAATCCCTGTGTTCTAGAGGACGAACCTACCCTATCCCAGGTCAAATGACTCTAGCTCAGTATTTTTTGTACTAATCCAATAACAGACCTTCAATACAAGCAAAAGCTCTCCAAAAGCTGAAAAACAAAATTCTCATGCCAACAACAAATTTGCCGGATAGCAGATTTGATGTTTTGCACTCAGGCAACTTGTGTTTGGTAGGTGTCTGATAAGATGTGCAGCAGGATCGTCCTTGAATGATCCATCCATCAGCTTCAGACATACTAACAGGTGCTGTGGTGCCATGAAGTAATACTTGAATAAAGACAATGGTTATATAACCTTCAGCCGTAAATTTAGCAATTCTACATTCTAATTGCTCTTGGCAATCATTTCAATGACAGTCGGCGCTCGACATGAGGCATTTTTCACCAGCCCATGATTGCCCTACCAATAGTCGCTACATGAGCAGTGCCCTCCCTTGAAGTGGTGAAACCGATTATGGTCCCTAAGAAATACATCACGGTTGTAAACTCCAGAAAAAAGTTTTAGAAAATTGTGGCAATCAACACATATACGGATATTACTGGCCACTCTCAGTGTTGTGCCGGGTGGAGTTGCAAGAACCCCAAAAGCAACAGCCAATTTTTCACTGTGATGTGAGAGCACATATCCCTTTTCTTTGTCATCCATCTTATGTAACTCAGATGAAAGTTCAACAACATAACCAGCAATCCTCAGCTGATGATAAATCTCATCCAGTTTCTCATAAATCACACGATTTTTCGAATGTGAAATGTCGTCCACTACAAACTCGTGTACTACTCCTTTCAATTCGATTGTGCTACAACCAGGCGTTGTTTGAATAGCTTTATCTTTCATCAATTTCCTCACCTCTGCTACCTTTTCCCAGTGTCCAGCTGAAGAATAAATGTTCAAAAGTAAAACGTAATCCCCAGCTTCTTGAGCTTTCAATTCAATCAAATGTCCGATGACTTGTTCACCAAGTGCAACATGGCCATGAATTCTGCAAGCTCCAAGCAAAGTCCTCCATATTGTGGAATCTGGCTTCACCACCATTGACATAATAAGCTGATAAGCCTTATCAAGCAGGCCAGCACGGCCCAAGAGATCAACCATGCACCCATAGTGACGAACGTTGGGAGTTATTCCAAATTCTCTGTTCATACGGTCGAAAAGTAACATTCCCTCATCAACCATTCCAGAATGACTGCAAGCTGAAAGGACACCCGTGAATGTCTGATCATCAGGCTGAATGCCAATTCTCAGCATCTCTTCGAATGTCTCGATAGCTTCCCTCCCATATCCATTCATTGCCAAACCAGAGATCATAGCACTCCATGAAACCACACTTTTATTTCCTGTTCTCTTAAACATCTCATAAGCCTTATCTAAACGACCACAACGTGAATACATAGAGATGAGTGCATTAGATAAATTGAGAGCATCCCCATAACCACGCTCCATTATATAACCATGAATTCGTTCACCAAATTCCAAGGCATTCAAATGAGCACAAGCCTGAAGAAGAAGCAAACAAGTAACATCATCAGGCTCACATTTATTGCTCGAACGCTGCATATAATCAAACAAACTCAAAGCGTCCCGAGTCCTATTATTTCGAATACAGCACGAGATCATCACATTCCAAGCAACAGTGTCCCTTTGAGGCATCTCATCAAACACCTTACACGCATCACCTCCCCTCTGGCATTGCGAATACAAGTCCATTACAACAGTGAGCAAAAGGGTATCCCATTGGTGCCCATCTTTCAATATGTTGCAATGAACCTGAACTCCCCCAAGAAAATACAAAAGTCTGATACAAGACTTAACAGCAAAGGAAGCCGATACAGGGTCTGCAGCAATGCCTCTTCTTCTCATATCTCGATATAAAAGGAGACCCTTTAGCGGGGAATCACTCATGGAACAGGCCCTGATCATGGTGTTGTAATGAGAAACCAAGGGATGGGTGAGTTGCTCAAAAAAACGGTGGGAGTAGTTAGCATCTTGCAATGGACCAGAGAGAGCTATACGGGACAAGAACTGAATAGAAACTGTAGGGTATTGAATGAGGTTTGTGCGTATAATGTGAGCATGGATTTGGAGCAACTGGGTCTTCTGGGAAACAGATTTTATGGCAGAAATCACGGGTTCCAGAGCCATTTGATGCTCAACGTTTGAGGTTTACGGTGAATCCCCGGAGTAGCTTGTGATTACATGGATGTTAGATCATTTCAGTGATCACCAACGAACTACAACACCTAAAACCAAAGAACATGGAAATGCCCAACGAAAACAATTTTCAAAAGAAATTCCCGGGTGGAACAGTGAAACATGTTATAAGCACGGGATAAATTATTAAAATAATAAAGGGTGATTTTTTTTTTCTTCTTCTATTAGAATCACTGTTTTGGATAGATTTTAAATCTTAATTATATTTATATTTTAGTCATCTTTTTATATTAAAACTTTTAATATTGTGTTAATGTATATTTGAGTAAGAATTAATTTGGTCCATCAAAAATAGTGAAGTGATGACGAAATGATTTTTTTTTTTTACACTTCAATCCTTAAAAAAAAAATCACTTAACATGTACTCTTTCCATGAGTGAAAATGTAAATAGAAGTTTATAAAAGAAGTTTTTTTAAAAAATGTAAATAAAAATAACGTAAACAAGATTATTACTTGATTGAGATGTGTCACCTCTATTAGAAAGGAGAATTTCCCTAGTTAATAATCTAGAAGGTAGTGGATGAGATAGAGATTCAATTACTCTAATTAAAGAGTTATGCATACCTTGTTGAAGTTTATATC
>Ga0123340_1006617_pt1 | contig 11071 bp, 4 predicted proteins | sample SirMexnodulemix_FD_89961 | JGI IMG/M metagenome (GOLD analysis project Ga0123340, IMG submission 89961) | Root nodule microbial communities of legume samples collected from Mexico - Siratro Mexico nodule mix | ecosystem: Host-associated > Plants > Roots > Nodule | place: Mexico: Nepantla... | reverse complement strand
CTAATAATTGTTTATGATGGTAATATTTTTACAAATTAATAAATTAGTTATATTTATAAGGGTAAATAAGTAAAAAAAAAACTATCTATATAAAAAACAACTTTTAGAAAATAAAATATTCTTTATATACAGTAATAGATTGCGTATATTAATAAAGACAGTTGTTAAGTTAAAAAAGAAAAGCAAAGAAAAAGTATAGATATGTAATTACCAAGATGGAGAGGGTCTTTATGCCTTCTTATTATATTGCGTAGAGATCAAGTGTAAAAATCAAAGGGGAAATGACTACTTATCAGCACAATTTAGGTGAAAATCACACACACAAATTAATACTCTTTAATTGAACACTGAAAATTTATGCTATTAAATGTCAATAATTCCATTTTAGATACACTATCACATAGCAAGTGCAAAACTTTCAAAGTGAGCAAAAATAAAACTTGTAAAAACATGGACATATTTGATAACAATTCTGGCTCCTATACTTTGTTTTACATCCACCAGTTAGTAGTCCTGGGGCTTGCTCCAAGATACATCACAAACATCATCAAAGGGGAAGGAGTGCTGAGGGAGAATCATTTTGTCCAATTCATCTTCTATCCACCACAAAATAAACGGAGAGGAACCTTTGAACTTCTATTTGTTTTTCCGATTGGATGGTTTATATTGTTCATAAGGATACTCAGGGGGAGCAGACCACAAACCCCAGAGAATAATTAAGTGAAGACAGAGAAGAAAGGCTGAAGAAAGGCTATTCGAAGGATAGATATTCCAGCACAGCTCCACTCCCACAAACAAAATCAAACTGCTTGTTCATGCCAAGTAGAGAAATAGAATTCAATACAAGATAAAATCGTTAAAAAATATTAAACGCAAGCATGCAAAGTGGGTTAAACCTACCGCAACAACGTTGGGAAATGCGTTCTCCACAACAAGTAAGGTAAACTATAGAAGTACCTGTACCATAACAAACAGCAAGAATTAGCACCGGAGTTACTTTAGAATACAAAACCACAAACAGGAACAACTGTTTTGTGGTTTGCATACCTGTCTACCAGAATTTGTTAGAGAAGATTGAACACAAAGAAGGTAAATAATTTCTGAGAGAAATATGTTCGGTTATAAGGATTTTAACCACGACATCTACAAGAAGGACAACACTAAATGAAATATCAGCACAGATGGAAACTGAGAGGAAAACCAGGCCAATAAATTTAAATTGAAAGCTAATGTATATTCACCAAAAGAAAATAACCAAACATAACATAATCATAAACAAGATGAAGATGAGTGAAAAAGCATTTCTAAATGAGAATGTCCTCACTAATAGAAACACGGAGCACAGAGGTCATAGATGCATCTTGTATCATCTTAATAAATTAAGCAGGTCGATATTTTGTTTTCCTTTCTTTAAATTATTTTGATGAGTAAGAATAAATTAAGCAGAGAGCTAGTAGTTGTATAATTAACAGAAACCCAGCAGACTTACCAAGAATAGAACTGATAATGCAATGACCGAGCACATATAATGCCAATGAAGTTCCCGACAAACATAGTTGTCACAATATCTGAGCAGAAGTCAAAAGTTAGCATCACTTATCACAAAAAGGGGAAGTAATGTTCTTAAATCCTACAAGAGATTGATTACTAACGTTCTCTATTAAGGATCTGGAGGGATGATGAACTGCTCTTGTCAACCTTCTTAGAAAAAGAGGAAGAGAAGAAAACCGCAAACCTCATTCTCATAAAGACATATCTGGAATGCAGAAAGTTGAAAAGTCCCCCTTCGTGTCTGTAAGCAACTAAATACGTTAACATGTAATCCAGCTGCATCAATATTTCAATCCAAGTATACATCACAGTTCATATGTATCCCGATTATGACGTCCAAAGCATGGACAATAATAAACATTGGTCACACCAACACCACCACCACCACCACTAATGACAACAAAAAGTCATTTCACCCTAGTTAGGAGTCACTTCATATATCAAACAATGCCATTGTGGTAATATCAAACACCAGGTCTTTGCCGAAGCCATTTGGATCCAATTCCATCTTAAGCTATCCTCAATCTAATCAACTCTACTCATTTGAGTCTATCTTCTTCCAAAACATGGCCAAACCATCTTAGATACATTACTATCACCTTCCACTGAATAACAGTTACTCCTACTTTCTCTCTAATTCGTTCATGCATCCATCTTATCTATTCTAGTAAGTATGCTCATCATCACAACATTCTCATCTCTACAAGAATATGACCTATTTATGATCTTGTCGACACTTCATTGTCCAACATTTGGTACCACAAAATAAAAGTATTGTTGGGTCTAATTATTTATTGGTCAAACAGAAGAAAAATAACTTATTAAATCTGACTTCACAAGATAAATTAAGTTTTCTTTTCCAAATTACATATAAAACCCCCTACTATATAGGTTAATAGCAAAAAAACTTCAAAACTCACCTCCCTGAATTTAATAGATTGTGCAGGTTACAATGAACTGAACCCTTACGTATGTGCATAAAGCATCTGTAAGTTTGAAGTTCAAGAAGTCTTACAGAGTTTTAAACCAAGGAGGGCTTTTCAGCAATTAACCTATAGTTGAAGGGGGTTCCTAGCATTTTCTGCATTGAAAAAAATAAAGAAAAATAAACCTTTTATACCTACTTGCACCAACTATAATGTGCGAATGAAGCAAGTAATATGAGGTGAGCAGCCAACAAAAAGATAGCAAATCCCTTGGACACAAATACTGGCTCAGGGATGAATTTGAAGTTAACAGACCTGATAACATAAATTGAAATAATACACATCAAGAAACGTCTAACTGAACCTACGTAAGAAAACGTAAAATACAGTTTCTCAAAATTAAAGGTACCACAAACTCAATACATCAACTTCAATATACTATCTAATCCCCTTTGTGCTTTGAATTGAAATGAAACAGGTTGTGTCTCAATTAAGTTCAATGATACACGAAATGTGGGTAATACATGATCATTCACCTGAATCAAAATTCCTCATTCACCAAAACCCAGTTCTGAATTGCCAAATCCACCCCCCTATCTGCCCAACTCATGACCAAGACAAGAAGGAACTGTGGGCTGTGCCTCTAAAAAAAACTTTTCACATTGTTTCTCTCTTCAACCAAAAAGGATTTGAATAATCCTTTATCTCACGGCAACTTCATAGTCCTGTGATTCCTAGCTAACCTTGATCTCATATTTTCTTCCCCAAGTTTGGATTCATTCTAAGTCCTCTTTGCCATTAACAGAAAACTTAGGTCCACTAGCCCTCTTGTTAGTACCATGCTAAATTAGCTTCCAACCAGGTTTTTGCAAGGGAGTAGCGCAAGTTGCTAACAGAGAAGCAGATTTTTTTCACTTAAGTCAAAACATTAAAGGAAGATTTTAGTGTAATGTTTAAACTTCACATTTCTTGTGAGAATCACTGAACAAATAAAGAACAATGATATATAAACGAGGACATGGTTGAATACACGCATTGTCACATGAATATCAAAGTTATAGACATAGGCATGCAACATGATAAAAAGAGTTTATCAGCTCTATTTCTCAATCTAACACTTACGAATTTAGGCATTTGTCACAAGTTCAAACTGAAAATATAAGCAGTATCTCCAATCACCCGATATAAGATACCATATCTTCATCAGCTTATTAGCTTATGTATTATTGCATCTAAAAGCAAACCTGTATAACTATGTTCCTTAGTGCCAGAACGTGGCACATGTATGTAATAATTCATGTCTACCACACATCATCACTTTGACCACAGAAAAAAAGGGTTTCAGATTATACTAAAAGCTAAATTTGTTTCTGGAGTTCATGGTTATCATATCAAGCAATACATAAAAGGCACACTTAAAAAAAAAGTACCAGAAATGGATGAAGACACGGCCAAGATTGAAGGCGCTTGATATGTACGCAACTGGATATGAAACCAGGAAAGGAAGCCCCAGTAATATCTATGGCAGAAGTTAACCATACTGGAGTTAACTGATGTTACCAAAATTGGACATTGCACACTCTAGAGAATCAAACAAGCTGGAGGCCCGCGAAGAGAAACTCACCTGCTAATACGGAAAGATTATTTTAAAACAAAAAAAAATAGCCAACCATCAGCCACCCAAATATTTGTGCACTCTATAAATAACAACGCGCGCAACTATTGTCTCACAAATTACAAATATACAGTAAAATGAAATGCAAGGGACCTGAACAACTGCTGCCCAAGCTAATGCCAATAACACGCCACTGATATCCATAGCCTGCATGCGCACGTGAAGAAAGCAGGCTACATGAGCATTACGATGCAAGGAGACAAAGAAAAAGATGGTAACATACCCTGATAAATATTGCACGTATATATGTACCTTCAGCATGAGGAGTAGTAAAGGTGGAGCATAAAGAAGCACATTCATCTTTACAGAAACAGCTCCACTAACAGATAATTGCCAGAAGCCCCGTAAACATTTTATCCCTATAATGAAAAAAGATAAGTCTAACAAGCAAGAGAGCATTTACCTAAACACAATCAACCCAAGATTCCACCTTCGGTGCACAAGTAAGAGCAATGCAGCATGAAGAAGTGTCATGGCCACACAGTCATTAAACAGACGAAGCACGAAGATAGAATGAACTCTTTTGGACAAAGAAAGTAAGCAAAGGGCCCACCAAGGAACCTGATAGAAATTTGAGTTTCCAAAAGCAGTGAGAATTGACATCACCAATTAGTCAGAGAAAAATTATATCCTTACCACATCGGTTTTGACATAGATGGCGAGAACGATTGCTAAGTTAATGATATACAACACACCGAATAGAATCTGCAACGAGAAAAGAGAAAGAGATGATGAATTACTCGGTTTGTTAAAAACATGAAGTAGAATGAGAAAAAGAAGAATTTGAAAGCGTGACCTGAGCAGGGTAAACTTGTCCTTGGGTAAGATACTGGAATGCAGAGTAAATGTAGAGAAAGCCAGCAGGGTAGACGAGAGGACCAGTGTCACCTTTGAGGTTGCGGAAGTCTCTCTCCCCTTCCAGAAACCCGCTAACCTGTGACATGTAAGCGTCCCAATCTATCTTCGTATCTGGAAGTACAAAACGCCGTCGTACGTCAATGAAGATGAATTGAAGTTTTGAAGAAGAGGGTGTGGAAATTGAAACTTACAAGGGACAAATGCGATTATGAGAGAGACGAGGACGGCGTCGGCGAAGAGAAGAGCCACTGCGAAGGGTATCTTGGGGTTTTGGAGCAGAGTGGTTTTTCCTTCCGATCTCGGCGGAGGTGACGACGGCGCAACCGATTCAACGCCCATGGTTTCTCTGTTTTTCAGTCTTCTGCCTCCCATTTCCGTTTTACCATTCCTCCACAATCGACGCTCTCACTCTCTCTTTAATTTTTATTTCTGGGCTTCATCTCATGGGCCATCTAAAAGTGAATTGCTCACCACAGGGTATTTCTTTTCGCACCCCATACCTGTTTTTTTAAACCATAAATCTTAAATTTTCCAATTTATCCTTAATTTTTTAAAATTCAAAAAATTAAAAAAGAAAATCAAATTTTACAATATATATTTTAAATAAAAATAAAAAATACTTGCGTGATAAGATTAAAGTTCAATAAAGAAATAAAAATGTATATATATTATATAATAGTGAATAAAGAGTATTGAGTGATTAAATTATGTATGAGGTGGCAGTGATTTGGTTAGATTATGTGAAGGTATGTCGGCAAAAGCAAATGAGGTGAACAGGTGTAGAATAGAAGCTACTCCTTAGATGGCCACGTGTTCCACATCTGCATCCGCTCCATCACATCCATCCACGTGTCACTCTCCAACAGAATCCATGTCCTCTTCTATAAGCTTCACGCACCTCCCTCTCACTGCCACCTTCACTTCTCTTCCTCACACTTCCTCCATGGCTTCCAATGAACTGAAACAAAGACACACAGAAACGGCCACCAACCAAAATGGGAGGATCGGAGACAAACGCCAAAAACGAAAGGTGATGGCCAAACGCGGCCTAAAGTCACTGGCCATAGCTGTTGCCTTCCCCCTCTCTCTCACGGTCTTATCAGCATGCATAGGCTCCTCCACTGCCCGTGATGATTCTCTCTATTCCAGAAAGCCCTTCTGGCTCCCACCCTCCTGGGCACTGCACTTCACCTGCCCCGCTACAAGCATCTTGATGGGTCTGGGCGCCTGGATGGTCTGGGCTGATGGAGGTTTCCACAGAAAGCCCATGGCTCTTTTGCTTTACTTCACTCAGCTCCTTTTTGCGGTGCTCTGGGACCCCCTTGTGTTCGGTGCTGGGGCTACACGGCTGGGCCTGATCCTCTGTTTAGGGCTGCTTGTGAGCCAGTACGGGTGCATGCGTGCGTTTGGCTCCGTCAATCCCGTTGCTGGTGGTTTCATAAAGCCTTGCCTCGCATGGGTTGCTTTTCTATGTATTGTAAATCTTAAGCTCCTTTTTGTCTGAACCCTACTACTTACTACGTACCACCCTTGTGTGAAGTCCAATGAAGCTAAAGTCTTGGAACAGTTTTACGTAGAATTGTTCTGTAAACACTCGCCTTAATCACCTACTAGACACGCGTGTCGTAAATAACATATTCCTGGTATTTTAAGCTTGGACGACGCTTTATGTTCTTTTATGTTGTTCGGATATGACTGGTGTGTGCTAGATTTGTAAAGCTGTAGTTTTTACATTTTCAAAATTTAATGTTTTTTCAAACTCAAGTTTTGAGGGATGTTTACGGACACAAATGTCTTTACTTCTATCCAAAACATAGCTCTGGTAGCATCTCTAACATTTCAGCTTAAAGGTCTTTAGCAAAATCAGCTGCGGTGGGTGATTTATATGTTTAGAGAGAAATATGTAAAAAATTTGACGGGATTTAGAACGTTTATATATGTGCTTTAGGAGTTTTTCACGAAAATGATGTATTTTTTTAATTTACTAAAATAAAACAAATTTTAGAAAATTATAGGAATAGACAAATCATATTTTTCAAACATTTTACGGAATTTGTGCAATTTTTTGAATTTTTTAATTAAAATAAATAAATTTTAGAAAATTATATAAATATATAAGTCGTTTTTTATTTTTAAAACATGATTTCTATATTAAAATAAAAATCAAACTTTCAAGCACGACTACTACATATAGAAATTGTGTTTTAATTACACTTCTTTATTAAAATAAAATATACGACTTTTAAATAAAAATAGAAATCGTGCTTTAATTTTAATTACGCTATTTGATTACACTTTTATATTAAAATAGAACATAGAACTTATGTTTTAGTTACACGATTTTAAATTATTAATATAGAAAATTATTTTTATCTTTCATTAATATAAAATAAGTTATGTTTATAATATTTTTTTATTTTTTATTTCTAATAAAATAGTATGATAATACGTATTTTTATTACCCATTTTTTTATTTATTTTATTTTTTAGAAATTGTATATTAAGAGCACGATTTTTTTTTTATATAAAACGAATAATTCCCCACGACAACAATTTATCTAGATCACATGTTACATCTAACATAATGTTTTTCTACAATTTCTCTACATAGTTTTTTCTGCAATTTCTCTACATACACGTTTACAAATCCATTCGCAACTCCATTTGAGGTTAGGTTGGTTAATTTGTCCTCTTTTTTTTTTAATAAGGCTTTTAATCGTTCAGATTTCTTCAGTGTTGCATCACCCTGATATCATAAGGTTATTTGATAAAAAAAAATTCACCTAACCAGCGTGGAGATTTTCAATTACCATGTGCATGATTGTATATATTGTTTCCTCAAATTAAACCTAAAAAATCTCATTCTCATCATTCCTTTTAAAAAAATAAAAGGAGAGATGTAAGTAAAAATTGTATAATCAAAATATGATTTCTGTTTTTAATGTAAAAGTTCTGCAGAAGTTGCGTGTTTTGAAAGTAAGAACTTTTATTTCAAAACACCTACTTCGCTGATAAGCAAGATGGCACGATTTGATCCATTAGATACTAAAATTGCTTTATTTATAAGCCGCGCCTACTGCTAAGCATACCATGACTACTTGAAGATTGGGAACAAGGGAAGAAGAATGGTTGTAAAGTGTTATTTCATATAAATAACAATAACAAAGCAACTATGCATCTAATTTGGTCTACAAGGTTTATTCATTCCCTGATTGAACCTGGTTTCTCACTTAGCGTTACCTGCTGACTGTGACTTCGTCAAGGCACCAAGTTAATACTAATGATAATGCAAATGCAATGATACTATGGAACTTTTCCTAGAAACTCAACCTCTTTTGCATGCTTTCATTATGGTTTTGTAGTAAATGCCCTGTCTCAACAATATTTTTTGAAGATTTCTAGCCAATTTCATCCATGATGGAGAAGAAACTCTTGTTGAGAATGATATCTTATGAAACAGTTTCTAAAAAGCACAAACATGACAGAACTGAGCATTCTCACTTCCAGTTACAGTTACAGCCCCTATAGGATGAAGTTGGAAACATAATTGTACTTGATGTATACTACGAGATACTAACGTCACATGGTGTTAAAAGCTAAAACTTATATCACGTAGAAAAAGTAGATGATGATAAAACATTACAGATCGGATCACAATTAAGATACGGGCAGAATGCAATATTCCGTATTAATGCAGACAAAGTATTGTTTTTGAAGCCTCTAAATCTCGAATTTATCTTCAATCACAAGTAACCTTGTAAATGTGTACGCGCAGTGAGTCCAGTCACTATCTCAGTTACAAACGTTGTCCTTGTTGGTTCGATCATTTATTGTTCAGACAGACCATATTAAATTGTAACATGAGAAAATGTTTTTTACACCCAATTTCAAACAAGGGAGATTAAAGTCCAAAATGCCACGAACGTATTACAAAATTCAGTGGAGAATGAGACCACTAATTGTACTATCAGACCCACAAACTGCAAAACTACAAACAGAAACCAAGATAAAACCTTTTTCATTACTTCATCAAAAAATTGTTTTAATCCACAAATATATACATATATTCTCATAATATGCCATCTATCACAAACAAACGTGAGAATGTATATTTCTGTAACTAAATATGCCACCAATTAACACTAGCATGCACACAGATGACGAGTTTTCTGACTATTTAACCGCATTGCTCATGAAGACATGATACCTCAACTGCTTTAAATGCTTGGATGAAGCAACCCAAGTTCATCCTTGAGCTCAAGGGGATTGCTAGTCTCGTCCCGTATTCTCTTAACTCCCTTACTAGCCAACGACTTATGCGTGAATCCATAAATCTGTAGAATCTGATTATCCCCAAAATTGAAGGCCCTATCCATCTGTTTCAAGCACCTCTCAACAGGGTAATCCCCAAACTTCCCACAAGGCTTGCACCCCACAAAATGAGTCACCAAGGGCCACCTATGGTCCCCAAGACCAGGATGGTAATTCTCAATCATCTCCTCGTACTTATCAACCAAAATCCCCCAATAACCATGCAAGTAATAACCGTTCTCAAGATAAACCTTATCACCCCACTTGTCCCTATCCTTAGCCAGCAGATAAACCATGGCAGATTGATCATCAGCCTCAAAAACAGGTCTATCCTTGAGCTCACGCGTGAGCACTTTCCCAGCCTCATCCCTAACCCTCCCTTTAGGCCCCATTGGAGCCCAAGCATCAAGAATATCCAAAGACCACTGACAATTTCTCAACAAAAAACTCCCAGTGTTCAGCCCAATCCAATTCTTGTCATCATAAACCATCTCATCCCACCCATGCATCACCAAGTTATGGTCTTTATACCTCTCCCACGGCACCTCAAATGCCATGTCTGTGAACATGGCATCACTATCCATCCACCACAGAAACTCCACCTCAGGGTGAGACAAAAGAAGCTTCCGAATCAAAGGAAGCTTGGCCCAAAACCCTGCCATCTCAGCGTCAAGGAGAGCCATGTTGTAAAACACCTCAATCCCATGCAAACGACAATAGTCAATTTTGTTCTTAATAGACTTCAACAAGTAATGATCCCCAACGGGATTCTCGCACGGTTTCGGCGATGACCCAGTTACCAGAAGCACACGAGGCTTGTCGGGCCGAACGAAATTAGGTAAATTGGGGTTCTTGCGAAGCCATCGAGATCGTTGTTCGTCCCAGGTCGATATTTTGGGGCCGAGACGATACGGCTCGTTTCGGTTCAATTTCTCGCGGTTCTCGTCTTCTGGTTCGTCAACCAATATGGTATTGATGTCGAAGGCATTGTAATTGGTGGTGGAAGTGGAATCGTCGGACGTTGAGGATTGAAGCTCGCCGAGTTGGCGGTGACTCTCAGGGAGCTTGCGGGAGTAGAAATGGTTGCGAATGTCGATGAAGTCCTGCTCCGGCGTGCCGAATTTTCCGGCACCGATGGTGCCGCGCAGGACCACAATGGTGAGGACCAGGCAGAGGATGGTCACCTTGCAATGCCTGAGAGCTCTCTGGAATCTTCGCGCCCTTTGAGCTCCCAAACATTTTTCTAACATTTTAATACAAAAAGACAAATTCAGAACGGAAAATCGATGCAATTCGAAAACCAGAAACAGAAACGGACACTAATTTCGGAACATCATTAGCGTAATTGTTCTGTGGGTGAATGCAGAAACGTTCCCTCTGCACACTTAAATAAAAATAAAAATAAAAACAAAAAGGAAAAAAAGACAAGCTTTAGCCAAAGGCGGCATATTCTCACAATTATTTTTAAAATGTAATTATTGAAATTGTTTGCATGTGCATTGTAATTCAATTAAAAATAACTATTGTAGAAGTCAATTTTCTCGCGATTAAATAACATTACAGAAAAATAAATTGTGACGGGCTTTTTCGCTGGGGCAATTTCGTAAATTTTTAATTGTTGAATAATTGTTGATCTAGGGACCTTAAATAAATATCCTAAGACAACAACTTTATTATTTTTTAGAGACAAAATCATATACATGCATATTCTTTTTTTAATGATATTAATTTTATATATATATATATATAT
>Ga0123340_1006614_pt1 | contig 11076 bp, 4 predicted proteins | sample SirMexnodulemix_FD_89961 | JGI IMG/M metagenome (GOLD analysis project Ga0123340, IMG submission 89961) | Root nodule microbial communities of legume samples collected from Mexico - Siratro Mexico nodule mix | ecosystem: Host-associated > Plants > Roots > Nodule | place: Mexico: Nepantla... | reverse complement strand
TATATATATATATTGTCGTGTCCCCGTGTCTATTAATTTTCAATTTAACCGTATCCACGTGTCCGTGTCCGGGCTTCATAGCCTTACTCGGATAAATTATGTAAGAAACCAACGATGAACTTGGACAAACTACGTCAAAGAACTGTCAAGTTCATGCAATTGGAAGAGCTAGAAGTGTTTCACAACAAAGTGAGAATCTTTGATGAAGGGGTTGGTAATCGGTCAACAAACAAGGAGTCGACCAAGCCACCTTTGCCTAACAGAAGACTACGTGACTTGCCTAGACCCCAACATTTCACAAAGTACACGTCCCTAAACACTAACTGAGCACGAGTATTGGAGGAAGCCCAAAACCCCGCGCTAATTTTGACTCCAGGGAAGACCCCAATGCCACCTAAAGCAGATAAGACTAAGCACTGTTGATATCACCAAAATGATGGCTACACCACTAAAGATTGTATGGCCTTAAGAGACCAGACGGAGGAGCTAGTACAAAATGGGCACCTTTGACGCTTCATCAAAAGAGAATAAGATGTACGGGGCCATCATTAGTAGGCTAGCACCCACTATGATGGTCGAGCGAGACAAGCCTCACCCCGAGGTGATACCAGAGACAATCACCAAGATGTCCCTTTGAGAGGAGTGATTAAGACCATCTCAAAAGGATTCACAAGAGGAGGAACCATGAGCTCCTCGAAGAAAAAGACACCTATGAGCAATCTGATCTCTTAATGCCATCAGCAAGAGAGTGAGAAGAAACATACTTGTAATCACCTTCACCGATAATAACTCACTCCATTGATCCAAACCACGAAGAACCCATGGTTATCACAATAAAGTTGGTTAACTTCGTGCTCATGAAAACATTGATGGACGAAGGAAATTCGATGAATATCTTGTACTAGAAAACCTTCCACCGTTTAGGGTTGTTTCAAGATGTTATCATCCTGTATGATGAGCAAATCGTCTGCTCTCGGGTGAGTGCGTTGACATGCAGGGTACACTGATTTATATATCAAGTTTAGGGAGGATAATCGAAGTTACAAAACAATGAAGGTAAGATATGTCATAGTCGATGCCAACATCTTGTAAAATGTCCTTTCGACCGTCCTTTCCTGAACAAGCTCGGGGTCAACATCTCAAAACCACACCTTGCAATGAAGTTACCTTGCGAGCAAGAAAGGGTGGTTATTGTGCACGTTGACTAAAAAATAGCCTGAGAATGTTATGTCATTAGTCTGAGGATGGTAGTCATATTTTCCAACCAAAGCATAAGTGAGAAACAACCAGATGGTCGCTATGACATACTTGGATCCTCGGCTCAAGGATGATGTGAGGATGGAACCAAAAGAAGAGATAGTCCCTTAGAAGCTTAGAGTGGAAAGGAAAAACAAGACTGAAGTAAAGGTGAAACTCGTCGTTAGGGTACTAACAAAGAACTGAGACCTTCTTGCCTGGATGGCGAAAGATATGTTGGGTATAGATTCTTGCATAATCTCACATAGTTATCAGCATGAAAGGATGTAAAACTTGTCACTAAAAAAAGTGAAGATTCAAAGAGGAGATGAGCTTAGTTATGGAGGAATAAGTGAATAAGATATTGAGGGCAGGTTTTATCTGAGAAGTACATTATACAACTTGGCTGGAAAATATAGTCCTAGTGAAAAAGAATAATAAACAGTGGCAAATGTGCACAAACTACGCTGACCTTAATAAAGCCTGCCTTAAAGACGTCTACTTGTTACCTAGCATTAGATTGACTTGTGGATGGCATCATAGGACACAAGTTGTTGAGCTCCCTCAATGGATACTCGGGATACAATCAAATCCCATATATTCTAAGGATAAGGAAAATATGACATTCTTCACTGAAATGACAAACTTATGTTACAAGGTGATGCCTTTTAACCTAAAGAGCATCAAGGCAAACTACTAACGACTGATTTATTGGGTTTTCAAGAAACATATATGAAAAAGTATAGAAGTGTATATTGACGACATGATAGTCAATTTCGATAGCATAGAGTAACATATGGTTGACCTCTTAGAGATCTTCGAACAACTCCGTAAGTATCAAATGAGGCTTAACTTGGAGAAGTGCTGTTAGCACCAAGAGCTGTTATATGATTTGATGAAATCAACACAAGAATGGAGTCTACAAGGGATTATAGCTAACAATGTGAATTACATGAAGATTCATAGAGCTTGTTGGAGTTTTGGTCCTAGACTTAGGCTGTGTGTGTGAGAGAGAGTTTGGTTTTGGTTAAAATCATATGTTGCATGTTTCATAATTCAAAGTAAGCTCCAAAATTGATTTTGCTTAAACAAATTATTAAAGAGGTTTAAATAAGGCTAATCAGATTTTGAGAAACTATTTCAGAAAGGAATTCAGTAAACTGGTTTCAGATTTTGAACTTGATGAATTTTCTTCTAAGTCACAGAAAATTTAATCGATTGAACGGTTGATACAATCGATTAAAATTTTGACAAGACTTATGACCAGTTTTCTTATATAAAGGTCAAGGACGTGATTTCCTTTTAACAAACTCATTTTGAGCGAATACTTGTGAAAATTACCAAGAGAGAAAACGTGTGAACACCTTGAGATCTTTTAACAATCAATTTTCATCAAGAACACTAATCTTGGAGCATTTCTTTGGATGTGAATTGGTGAAACTGTAATTTTGATCCAGAGCTAAGTGTTCTACTTTGTTCTCAATAAAATTTGTAATTTGTTGAGTAGATTCACTGCTGTAATTGTTTCACTGATTGATATTTCTTGTACTGTGAGTATGGTGTTATGAATTACATAGGGATTGTAATTATAACTAGTTTAGTGCAGTAGGTTATGCATTGGTTTGACAGCTGTTGTAAGGTGCAGTAGGTTGTTCACTACTGGGAGCAGTGATTGCTTGCATGTACTGTGTAAAACTGATCTTGGTGATCTTTTTTAGTGGAACTCTTTGCTGGTTGGCAAAGGAATAGATGTAGCCCTTGAGAAAGGGTGAACCAGTATAAATCTTTGTGTTCTTGATCTTTCTTTATCTCTTCTTGAACACTTATTGTTTCTGCTATCGTCCATTCAATTAATTGTTTTTCGCACTCAATTGATTGTTTGTTCTTCTAGTGTTTTTCTGTATTTTTTTTGAAACTATTATATTTTCTATATAATTGACTGATACTGTTCTTGATTATACTAGAGTGCTTACTGTCTTCTGATATCACAGTTTAGTAAATTGAATTTCTAGAAACATATTTTCTTGATCAAATTGTTGTTTCTTGATTTTTCGATATATCTGAATAACTTTTATTATGTGACTAATCTGGAATTTACTATAATTAATGTTCATCTGGTTATTGTTGGGTAATTCTGAATTACATTTTATAATCAATAAATTACTTTCGCTTCTGATTCTAGTGGTGTTACTGGTTGACTAATTTGTATTATTGATATCATCCAGATTAATTGTTTCTTGACTAGTTTGATTTACACTCTGATTTTTATTAAGTGCTTTTGTTGTTTACTGTGTCTGAGTATAACTTGGTTTCTGAATTGCTTAATTGAGTGCTTTTGTATTCATTTGATTGTTTCAGTGATTCTTGTTAACTATTGAGTTCTATTTTTTAGTATTGTCTATTATTTCAATTAATTGATTCTGATATGGAATTTATTGATTTTTTGCTGTGCACTTCATAATATCATTTTTTAGTAGTTTACTAAAGAACTTTCATTTCACAATTTTATAAAATCAATCCTTGCGAAAAGTTTTTGAAAGTTCAATTCACCCCCCTCTTGAACTCGGCCTAAACCTTATTTTTACAAGTGCATCTTTTGAGGTTGAAAGGGGGAGTTCCTAGGCTTCATGCTAACATACTAAGGCATTGAAGTAAACCTAGACAAATGTCAAACACTAATGAGAATGCAAAGCTCAAGGAATCTAAAGGAACTACAAAGATTGATTGACCGCTTGACCTTTCTGTCTCGTTTCCTGCTAAGGTTGGTTGACAAGATTAAGCCAAATTTGAAGCTGATGAAGAAGGTCGAAAGGCTTGATTGGGGCAATACTTGCAAAGAATCATTCTAAGTAGTAAAAACTTCAATCTCGTCTCCATCCATAATTAGCAAGTCGCTGTTGGGACAACAACTACTGGTATATCTATCAATGTCAAAAGAAGCAGTTAGCACGACCCTAGTGTAAGGAAAATTGAATAGAAGTTAATTTACCTCGTTAGCTGGGTGTTGCAAGACGTCAAGACAAAATACCAACAAATAGAAAATATCACTCTAACCCTCGTTTTTATGACAATAAGGCTCAAGCCATATTTTCAAAATCATGAAATCCTTGTCAAAATTGAATGCCCAATATACAAGGTGCTAAGGAAGTCTAAGCTAGCAGGATAAATAATAGCATGATCGGTATAATTTTTCGAGTTTGGAATCAAACACCCAAGGTGTCCAATTAACTCATATGCCTTCAAGTTATAGGAAATTGATAACCAGCTAGTGGAAACGTTGATTTTATTTGTTAATGGTTCCTCAAATAAAAAAGGAGGTAGCTCAAGAGCCAGATTAGAAGGGCTGAGAGACTTGAGGATAGAGCAATCCCTCCGTTTGACTCTAAGACGTCAAACAACCAAGCCAAGTACGAAGCGTTCATTGATGGCCTACTTCTGATAAGAGACATGGAAGCCCGACATATCCTGTGTAAAAGTGATTCGCAGCTGATGGTTGGGCACATAAACGGAAAATTCCAAATTAAAGACTCCTTCTTCTCAACTGTTACCATTGAGTTAACAAGATGATGGTGAAGTTCAAAAAGGAGAAATTAATTCCTAGGCAAATATTTTGTAAAATTGGCAAGTACGAAAAGAAAAAATCAGAACAAAACAATGATTCAAAAAACAATATCGATATTGACAAACTCCTTAGAAGAATGCATGAACACTGAGAAGTTAGAGGCCAATTGGATCCAGCAAATTAAGAACTTCATCGCCAATCAAGACTCAAAGGTTGAATACTGCGACAGGTCCTTAGCTCAAAAGGTACCATGATTGTTTATAATAGGACATGACTTCTATAAACGAGGTTACTCAACCCCATTATTGAGATTCTTGATGAAAGAATCCAAGTATGTGATGAAGGAACCCACTTAAAGCCTTTCTAAAAGAATTTTAAAATATGATTATGTTCAAAACAATGACACTTAATGAAAGTTGTACATATGCAAACCTATCTATACATATGAATCACAATCAATGACACATGAAAGCAATAATACACAATACAAATGAGTTAGTTTATCATTAAAACACAACTACAAAACAAAGGAGTCTTTAAACTTTGTATTCCTTGATAACTTGATGAACATATGATAAATATTTTGAAGCACAGACCCTTAACTTCTAATATATGAAGATAAAATCCAAAGAAGGATAATTACTCTTACATAAGATAATGCTCTAAAAACTTTCTTAATTTTTCATATATTCAAAAGTGATTTACAAAGACAGCAGGTGATTATTTATACTCACATTTGCACCAAAATTTAAAACTTATACATTACACACTTTTTGGACTGTTGGCAGAGGTGATAATATTAATTTTTGGAATGATCTTTGATGCTCTGAGAAATACATCTCTCTGCTTGTAGGTGTTACTTATGCCGAAAGGATTAAATTGAAATTTACTGTGTTCTATGTGCTCTTTGTATAGGAAACAAGAAGAATCTCTTTTTCATCTTTTCTTTGATTGCTCTGTCACCTCCCATATTTGGAATTATACGAAACAGGTTTTTCTTGAGTTATCTTCTCTTTCTATTATTGATATTATTGATTTCTTGATGCTTGTAGGGAGTCCCTTAGTTAATCTTGTTAGGTTGCCAACTATTACTTACTCTGTTTGGATGATATGGAGGATGAGAAATCATGTTAGGTTTCAAGAAAACATTTCTATCTGCTCGGCTATCCAGAGTGTTAAAGGTTTTATCAAAATGACGGGTAATTCTTCCAAGAAATACATGCTCAATGACATTGTTAACTTCTCTTATTTGAAGTTTTTTTATATCACCATGCATCGTTAAAAAGAGATCTCTCTTATTTAGATTATTTGGGAATTCCCTCATATCAATTGGAGGAAGGTCAACACCGATGATGCTATTAGAGGGTGTCCAGGTTTTTCGACATGTGTAGGTTTTTTTCGTGGTAGCAGGGGTGAATATATAGGTAGTTTCTCTTCTTTTCTTGGGGTACAAAAGTCTTTATATGCTGAGGTTATGAGAGTCATTTTAGCTATTGAGCTTGCTTGGAGCAAAGGCTTCAAATGTATTTGACTTGAGTGTGACTCTTTCCTGCTTTGTCAAGCATTTAGTTCGTTTAATTTCATTCCTTGGTCTTTGAGTATGGAGAAAGTGTATAAAAATATGTAAAGAAATCGAGTTCAAAGTATCTCATATATTTCGTGAGAGAAACCATTGTGCTGACAAGCTAGCTTCTTGGGTCTCGAGAATAAGTTAGGTTTTAAATGGTATGATGATTTACCTGTTCTTATTAAATTATACTTTTTAATAATATGTATCAACTCCCTCTGTTTCGTTTTGTTTAGCTTGATTGAGGAGTATTTATCATCTTTTCTTATCATGAGTTTGGCCTAGTCCCTCCATAATTTTGTATCCTTTCTTTTTTTTCTTTTAATAATGTTTCATGTCATATTATTGATCTTTGAAATGTCAACCTAACTGAGATGTCAAAGTTCATAGTAATACCTAACATAAATTTAAATAATAAAAAAAAAATAAAAGAAGGGATAACATTCTAACTCACAACTTCAAGCTTCTTTTATCTTAAATATTTCTACAGAAAAACTTTCATTTGTTTAAACCGAATCTTTCCCATAGACAATGCCAAATATTTACCACAACCTAAAATGAACAATTTTCAAATAGTAAAAAGTTTGACAAATTATATTTTGACATCAATTAACCACTTCACAACTCATTTTTAAAGGTAATAAGATAATAAAAACTAAATTTTTATATTTGTAAAGAAAAAAAAAGATTAACGATGAAATAGTAGTTATAAAGTAAGAGTAAAAATATAATTAAATATCAAAATATCAATGATTCAAAAATTTCTTACAGTTCTTTTAGTCAAAACTATTGAAGTTAGTGTCATGTTATTTCATTTTAGTGTGCAGATGGTGAAATATAAATTCACAATTTCTATAGTATAAAAGTATAGTCTCATTAAGGATGATTCACTATTGCTATATCATAATTATAATATCAATTAGTTGGCTACTATATAAAAGTATAGTTTCATTAATGATAATGTTCGTTTTTATCCCTTAATACTTAATCTATATAAAATTTGTATCTTATTCTTATGAGGTAACCAGTATACACTCACCTCTCTTCAATAACTGTTTATATAATTATTAAGTGAAAGTTAGAAAAAGAAAATTATATTATTAATAATAAGATGTCAAATTAAATAATACCTACATATAAATTCATTTAACATTTCTACATCTAGCAATTTACCCTTCATTATACACTAAACATGTCAAATAATATACATGTCAAAAAATAGACATTGCATTTGATCTTACTAAGTAGTCTAGGTTAAGAGAGGTGTCATTACATGCCTCAAACAATATTTGTTTCGAACTTTTAACTCTCAGCTTGAGAAAATCACATGCAATTGTTTATTGATTAACTAATTAATAAAACGAATTTTAAAATGTTAATTAAAGAATGTATAAATAATAAAATAAGAAAAGTATGTCACATAAAAAATTATATCCGTTCATTTTTCTTTTGTTACAGTCTTAAATTACTAAGTTTTATTCACTTCTTCCAATCTCAAAAATTCACACCTGTCAAACACAATGTCTATAAGTTTTAGAATTTATAAATTATAAATAAATCTAGTTAAGCTTTAACGGAAAAAGAAAATACAAATATTAGACACCACGGTTTTCAAATAGCAATTTAATTTAAGAAAATGAAAGAAAGGAGTGGCTATTATGATTATTATGTTCATTAAAAAAAAAAAAGAGGACATTGCTCTTATTGTTGTCCAAAGGTTTTTGATCCGTCCACACGGTCAAAAGAGCATAACAAAAGGGGTTTTGTCAATTGATTTCATGGTTTTTCTTGTAATTTTGTCATCCTTATCCAAATGTATGAAAGATCCACACTAGATTTGCAGTAATCTTCTTACACATTATATATATTTTGAGAGATCAATTTTTAATTATTAAATGAAATTATTACTAATTGTGACTAAAATAATTATCAAATTAGATTTTGGTTGCTAAATAACTAAAAGATAGAAGTAATGATTGAATTTAGTGACCAATTAAGTCAAATAATTAGTAGTTAACATTAACAACCAAGGTTTTAGTGACCTATACTATTAGATTCTAAATTAGTCTCTAACTTAATTAGATACCAATTTAGAATCTAATGACATAGGTCACTGAAACTTTGATATTTAATGTTAGATACCAATTATTTGACTTAATTGATCACTAAATTCAATCATTACTTGTATCTTGTAGTTATTTAACAACCAAAATTTAATTTGATGACTATTTTGATCACAATTAAATATCATTTCATTTGGTAGCTAAATATTGGTCTTTAAATAACTTTTTTCTTGTAGTATATATATATATATAATATTTTTAAGTATGATAAATTATAACAATAAAGAAAAATAAAATAAAAAAGCAATAAATTTAAATTATCCATTCACTAAAAAGTAATTCAATACATTTAAAATATTTTATAATACAATTACAATTTTTTTCTTTTTTTTCCAATGTGTATTATTACCGTTGCTTTCATTCAAATTATAAATTACACATTAAATATATAAGATAATAATACAAATATTATATTTAAATAGATTTAATAAATTTACGAATTAATATAAATATTAAAATAAGACCATAATAAAAAGTATGGTATGGATAAACAAAAAATAGATTTTACTTTAAAAATTTTAAGTAAAGTTTCATAATTTTTTTTTAGTGATAAAAAAAATTTATAACTTTTTATTATCTTATAGAGATATTTAAAAGTTCTTATAAAAAAAATACTTATTCGCATTACAAAGATTTTATCTCTTTTTCTCATACAAGATTTTGTAAATATTAAATTTTGATGATTCATTACTAAAAGTATTATTTCTTTTAAGAAATTAAAAAATAGTTATAGAGTAAAAATGTATCTGAATATTTTATTATTAAACAGAAAAGTTCATATAAATAAAAAAAATCAGTTATTCAAGTTTTATTTTAATATAATCATCATCTTTATAAAAAAAGAATATTTTCTCTTTTGTCTTCTCTCTAAATTTCTAATTACATTCTTTATCATACTCACGATTGGATGACACCTTTAAACTTCTAAAAATGAATAACAAAACGGCTGAATCAAAATTTTAAATAGAGTAAATTCAATTCTACCCATTTTTCTTTTGAGTAAATTTTGAGTCTTTTGGTGTATCTGGATAGAGATTCTTTGCATGTGATGTTTGAAACCTCAAGATTAGTCTATGTTAGTTTAAGGTTTTGGTAATGTGTTTAGATTATTGATTTGGACTTTGTAGTGCATGTTAGGTATCACTATTTTCTTTAGGAATTGAAGTTTCTTTTAGATTCTCAATCATCAAATCAGGTAAGGCAAGCTAGTTTAAATATTTTAATAGTACCTTATGTTAGAAGATCTGAATGTGAGGGTGACATGGTTACCGATTTCAATGTGAGGGTGACATGGTTACCGGTTTCAAAATTTTCTTGTAGAGATGTGATTGTATATCTATATATGTTGTTTGAGAATGTAGAGATCATGAGATTTTGATAGTTTGGTAGTTAAATGGTGTTTTGAGGTTGATGAGTTTTTTAAAAGTTGTAAAATTTTGCTCTTAAGAGCTTGGCATAAAGAGGTGCTAGTGCCCAACCCCATATACACCGCTGGACGTAATTCGAAGAGGTGACTCTCGGTCCTCGGCTCAGCTCAAATGGCATTGGGCGTAATTTAAATAGAGAAGCCTCGAGTTTAAGTGATATTGGGTGCAACATCAGTTGCACCGGGTGCAACTTCAATGTCACTATGTGCAACTTCTATAGTGTCGGGCATACTGCAGTGCTCAACTTTTGTGAAATTTTTGCTTCCTCTTTTCTTAACCTTTGCCTCTTAGGGTTGTTACATTTATTGTTTGGTCATTGTGTAATGGATATTTTTGACTTAAGGTGAATGTTTGTTTATATATATATTGAATATTAATCTTCAATAATTGCATGATATATGATATAAGTTATGAATTATGTGGAAATGTGTTTAAGACAGTAATTTTAGGAAAGGAAATATCTTGTTGAGAATAATTAGGATGTACATTGATTTGGAATTCATCTGGAATGAGGTATTTTGACTCTACTGGTATATTTGAATCATGTAGATAAAAATTATCAGGTAGTGTTTGTCAAATGAGGTTCATATGACTGAGTTTATGGTTTGAAAAAGAACTTGTGAGAATAGATCATATGGATTAACTCTATCGTATGAGGACGATTTGATTATACATGTGATTGTATGGAAGTGGAAGGATAATATGACAAGTATAGATCTCTGAACCTAGATCAAAATATAAATTTTTTGAAAATATCTATATATGTTGGTTAATGAATTTGTGACACGAAATATTAATTGAGTTATTTACCAACACTTGCTTATTTAATATTGATTATGAGTTAACACTAACTTATTTAGTATACTATAATATACGAAGTATGAAAGTTTGATATATTTATAACTTCTTTGAATAAAAATTTTTAATTCATGTTGATATCTTTAAAAATCTCTAAGTGTTTCTTGTTGAGTTTAAGTTTGTTTAAATATGTGATTATAATATATTATATAGAAATAAATGATATAATAGGTGATAAAACTTTAGAATAAACAGATGAAATTTTTATTTTTGTTTTTATATTTGTTCATATTTTAAAATTCTTATTAAGAAGAATATTTTCAGTAATATTTTATGAATATTCTGTTATATATATATATATAT
>Ga0123340_1006613_pt1 | contig 11077 bp, 12 predicted proteins | sample SirMexnodulemix_FD_89961 | JGI IMG/M metagenome (GOLD analysis project Ga0123340, IMG submission 89961) | Root nodule microbial communities of legume samples collected from Mexico - Siratro Mexico nodule mix | ecosystem: Host-associated > Plants > Roots > Nodule | place: Mexico: Nepantla... | reverse complement strand
TATATATATTGTTATAATAAATATACATTAATAGTAATAATTGTTTATTGTTTATAATTTATATATTCTTTACATTTTTCTAATTATTTTAGTGTGATAAAATTAATAAGGAGTGTTTTGTAATTTCCAAAGTTAAGGGTATTTGGTAATTTTCCAACCAAACACAATCTAAGTGTGTTGACCAAATCTCACACCCTTTCACTTTATCTTCCACTTCAAACATATTAAGAACATTTAGTTTTTACTGCAACATGTTAACTTCACGTTCAAAACTTCAAATCTCCATGAAAGAAGCAACTAATTTCATCTTCCAAGACTAGAATTGCATCATATGAAAAACTTGGACCTCACGTTAAATAAATAAATTGTCAGTTTGATATATTTATGGTTTAGAGTTTCCTACAAAGTCACATGTTAAATGAATGTTATACTTAATTCATTCTATGCAGTATATTTTGTGTACTAACTACATATGAGTATATTATGTGTACTAACTACATACATACGATCGTATGAATATCTTCAACTACTCTGAATATTGGTTGTAAACTCCACTCCATTGACCCCGTAACCCTAATTTGTCTTGTTTACAATTCATCCCTCCAACTGCTGATCTTGCTCAATCTTATAATGCACGATTCAAAAGTTTTGAATATTTGATACATTTGTCTGTTAAAAGTTTTTTTTTTTTTAATTTTAGATTGTATTTAAAAACTTTAAAATGTTTTATGTTGAAGATATGATTTCTCAATATTCTCATTGTATCATATAACTAACGTAGTTATCAAGAAAACTAATTCAAATAATTTCATGCTAGTCTTTAATAAAAAAAGTTGACTACATATAAAACCTAACTTAATTTAAGAGTTGTCGATTTTAAGATTATAATTTTCTTCTCAAATTAATAAACAATACCTAAATCTTACATATGAATATTATTACTATCTTATAATAAAAAAATAAATATCACGTCTAGTCATTTAAAAAAATTCATTTATTTTATTATCATTTCATTTACTCTTACGACTTGTTATCAATATCATCTAATAACATAATAGATAAATAGTTGAATTCATTAAATATATTAACATAAATTTAACTTTAACATATTATATAAAAAAATATTGTTTCAAATTTGAGTATATACAGAGGAAATCGTGTAGGAAGAGACAAAATTCATGTTAATAATGTCTATATCCTTTTAATAAAAATACCTTATTAATCATCATACATGTGACATTATTTAAATAATCTAATATTAAGAGATTAATACAAATTAAATACAAATAATATTATATCTATTTCACAAAAATTTTAAACCACTTAATTTGTTTTCTTTTGATATTTATATGCAGTTAACATTTGTTTTTTCATGTTGGTATGCATTGGTGGAGAAGGTAACAAAAGATAAACACAATAATGAATTTTGAAATTAACTTGTTAATTATTTAATGTTCTTGCAAGAGATCGGTTAGCTCCAGCAACAACAAAGTTTTTTTGTTTGTTCTTGGTCGCTCCTGCTGTTCTTTCTTTTCTACTGCTCCAATCGCTCCAAAATCTACTGTCCCGGGAGAGGGGTCCTGTAGACACTCCGACGTTCAAGTCAATTTAGGGTTAGAGTGTGCAGGTGATCAGGTCAAAGTTTAGAAGTACATTATTTGTGGTGATTGAACTCATATTTATAGGTGTTGTAATGGACCTATGGTATTCAGGTCCATTGGGCCTAGTTTAGAGTAAGGCCCAGTCTGTTATGATTTGGTGTTTTCGTTTTATACATTGTACTTACCTTCCGCATATCTCGCGATTGGGATTATTATGGGTCACGCGACTGATTTGCCCTGCTCGTCCATGGGAAATAGCATCGTTCGTGGCAGACTGGGATACTGACCGAGATGGTCATCTCGGTCGGTCATGTCACAACTCCGAAGTGTACAAGGTGATGTAAATAGTATATGAATGTAGTTGGTTCATGTATATGGTAGACCATATAATACATAGGCCCCCCAAGTCCTTGAGGGTGTGAATTGGCCGAAAAGGATTTAATTGTGTGATCGACATGTCTGTCCGCAAAGAAGTGTTGGGTGTTCCTCTCCACTGACCGTCCGAGGGCCTGTTAACGCAGATTCCCGTGCATTTTCTAGGTTCGCTTGTTTCTCATTTTCTGTGCGTGAGGGTATATTGATCGTGGGGTTTATAGGTTGTCGCGTCAGTGCTAGGTTTTGGCTATAAATAGCCCTAGACCCCGTGGCATTCAACATCGTTTTCATCCAAGTAGCCGAATAACTCTAACAAGTTTTTGGTCGCCTTCCCTTTTTTCTCGAGGTAACCATGGCTTCCTTCTCTCTTCAATCTTATTCTGCTTCTGGGTCTTCTAGTAGGCAAGATGACTCAACTAGCCGTACAGGTGCGGCGGAGCAAGAAATTGGTCCTGACGGGGGACTTCTAGTAGCGTTAGTATTAGCGACTCAAGTAGTGGGTCTGCCGATAGTGAGAGGGCAAGGGTAGTAGAGGTACCGACCTCCAGTAGCAATGCAGAGGATGTTGATGAAGTTAACCCTCCCGATGACGACTGGGTGGTTACCGATGCCAAGATCACCTACTCTAAGTATAGGATGACTTTTCCTCTTAGGATTTTACTTGATGTACAAGATATCCTAGAGCCTTCCATTTCGGATGGTGTCTTTTCATTGCGTCGATGTTTGACGTCTACCGTAGTATTCTACGGTCGGGGGTTATCATCAATGGACTTTTTCTAGATGTATGCCCGCGTTGTGAAGGATTCTTATGTCCGTATTCCTTTTGATGACTTTTGCATGTGTATACTACGTACATTGAATGTCGCTCCCACTCAGCTCCACCCAAATAGTTGGGCATATGCTAGGGCGTTTTAATTTTTATATACAACTTTAGACATCACCCCTTCCGTTTCTCTCTTCCTTCACCATTATTTAACCCGTCCGGGTAAAAAAATAGGATGGTTATCCTTAGTGAGTCAGTCAAGGAACCGCCTATTAACTCCCTATTCGTCATCTTACAAACATTTTAAAGATACCTTTATCAAGATTTCTTTTGGGAGTGAGGGTCGAGAGTACATATATGACAGAAATGAGAGGAGGTTTCCCCTGTATTGGACCAAGTCTCCTGTTCGGTTCGCCTCTTAGTCGCGATTGGAATTGTCGGCAGAGGATATCTCTGCGCTATCGGTTCTAGATGGCCTCCCGAGGGGTATCCCTACTCAAGCAATCCTTGACACCTATTTGTGCGAAGACCCGAGCAGCGTTGTGTTGGATACATTGTTATTTTGTATTCAGCCTTTCTTTCATATATCATTTTCTACCTTAGCTGATTTATGCAGATATTATCGCTGACATCAACCCCAAGATGAACAAAGTTTTCAAGGATGTGTTGGCATCAAGGCCGATGGTTGGAAGCAGGAAGGGTCCTCCCACGAAACCGGCCTATAAGGGGAAGGCTGTGCGAGAAGAGGTGCCTGAAAGGGTCAAACCAATTGCGGTTGTCTTGCCATCCTCTATCTGGTCGTCCGTTGCTCCAGTTTCTGAGCCTCCTAAGAAAGAGGAGAAGAAATCCAAGCGTACCTCAGACTGAACATCCTCTCAACGGTCGTCCCAACGACTTAAAGGGACAGCTATTGAACAGGAAATGACTTCTACCTTCAAGTTCCTTAACAAAAATATGATGGTGTCCAACCGTGTTGTTCTTGAGTTGAACGAATATGAAGAGAAACAATTTGCTTCCTCCTCCCGTAAAGAACTAAGCCTGTGTTTGGTTGAACCAATTTGTGTGAATGTACTGTTCAAGAAGATCGATTGTTGTGGATGAAGTCTGTTTGATTGCATTAATTTGGGAGGATGGATTGGAGAGGATTTGTAGGATAGGATCCTCGCTCATGTGAAGAGATTCGAAGAGATGAAATTGGAAATTACGAAACAATCCCTATAAGTGAGTTGGAAATTACGAAACATCCTTTTCCACAAGGGTCAATTAGTAATTTCACAAATATATCAATTAAAAAAATAAAAAATCTATAACATCTATCAAATCATTCCCAAACTTTCACAAACATTCCTTTCAAATCCCTTCAAATTTTACCATCTATCCATTAATCCAAACAACCTTATCATCCACACACAATCCACTTAAATCTCTTAAATCCATTCCCTCAAATCCACTCCTCCAACCAAACAAACTCTAAGGGATGCTCTCCTAGAAGTAAATGCATGTGCCCTCTTGTTAAGCCGGGCAGTGGGGGAGGAGCTGCTAAAGGAAGACACGACGATTGTCGAGAAGTTGAAGGCAGAATTGGGGGGACCACCTCGTTGTTGAAATCCGCTCTAGATGCTAACATAGACTTGGCACAACTTAACAAGGATCTGGAGTTGGAGAATGAGGCCGCTAATTAGGGAAGCCGCAAAGCTGAGGAAAGTTATAGAGAATTTAAGAGTTGAACACAACTTCCTCCAAGAGCGCTGCTTGGCTGCTGAGGAGAAAGAGAAGGCGACCGCCCACCGAATAGATGTTCTGAGCAACGACGTTGTCGACCTGGGACAAAAAATGACAAAGCTAATACTAGACCTGGAGGAGGAACGGTCGCTTCGAGTGAAGGCTAAGAAGAGCTTTGATGAACTCCGTGGTTTTGTTATCAAACAACATGACCTTGGATTCGACCTTGTTGTCCGATAAGCTGCTTACTTTTACCAGGTTCTAGTAGATGAGGACATGTTTGACAATCGAAAAGACATCTATAAGGGCGAGTTGACCTTAGTTATGGACATCCCAGATGAGGATGAAGAGGAAGAGGCTGAGGAAGAAGATACTGAGGCGCGGAGTGGGGAGTCTAAGGTAGGGGGAGGCATGTCGGCCCCAGATGTGTTATTTCTGATTAGGACCTGGCTTTATTTTTCCTTTTATTTGTATATGTTACTGGTTGTGTAGGCTCTTTTTGATGGCTTGTATCCAACCATAGTATAGTTTGTGGTTGCACTTTGGTCAGCCTTGATTTGTAAATGAACATTTTGTTGCAATGATATCTGAGCTTATCTTTGCGTTTCCCGATCGTTTTTATGATGTTCAATATGTATTACGACTGGTATCATAGCGTTTATATAATTTGCAGTTGGTTGAAAATTAAATTATACGCCTGACAGTCAGTTCCGTAAGGCGTTGGCTTTCTAGTTGGAAAGTTGAATAATTAGATACCTCCTGGTCGGTTTCGTGAGGTGTGCGTGGCTTGGTTGAAAGCTAAATGATTAGACACCTCCCAATTGGTTCTGTGAGGTGTGGGTGGCTTTCTTGGTTGAAAGCTGAATGATTAGCACCTCTCATAAGTTCCATGAGGTGTGGGTGGCTTTCTTGGTTGAAAGCTGAATGATTAGACACCTCCCGGTCGGTTCTGTGAGGTGTGGGTGGCTTTCTTGGTTGAAAGGTGAATGATTAGACACCTTCCGATCAGTTTCGTGAGGTGTGAGTGGCTTTCCTGGTTGAAAGCTGAATGATTAGACACCTCCTGGCCAGTTTCGTGAGGTGTGGGTGGCTTTCTTGGTAGAAAGCTGAATGATTAGACATCTCCCGGTCAGTTCCGTGAGGTGCACAATTGACAGACTTGATAGGGAAAGTTACAACTCTTTATTATCTGCAGTGCCTCATTAAAACCTCCTTGACCAAAACCTTCCTTAGGATAAAATGCCATAGGTAGGAAAGAGTACACTGAGTTACATGAATTTAACTGAAATAAAATTTTAAGTGGGCGACATTCCAGGTGTTGGGAATTTGCTCGTTGTCCAAGTGTTCTAGCCTGATTGCTTCGTTGTTTAGGTTTTGATGGACCCTATACGAGCCTTCCCAGTTGGGTACGAACTTGCCATCTGCAACATCCTTCCGAGCATTACCTGTCATTCTCCAAACAAGGTCTCCCTTCTGAAAGGTTCTTGGCTTGACTTTGGCATTGTATCTTCTAGCAGCCGTCTATTTGTAGGCTTCTTCTTTGATCTTAGCCTTTTCTCTAAGCTCTTCTAGCAAATCTAACTCGGTTTTCATGCATTCATCATTGAATGCTAGATCTTTCAACTGCCTTCTCACAGTTGCCTCTCTTATCTCGACTGGCAACATAACGTTTGTCCCATATGTTAGGTTGTATGGGGTTTCACATGTGGATGTTTGCGGAGTACATCTGTACGCCCACAATACTTCCAAAAGCTCGTCGGCCCACTTTCCTTTAATTGCTCCTAGTCTTTTCTTCAGCTGCAATAAGATTACCTTATTGGATGCCTCGGCTTGACCGTTTGTTTGTGGGTGTTCAATGAAACTAGTAATGTGTTTAATTTCCAACTCGGCCAGGAAGGATTCTAGTTTTCGATCGACGAATTGTCGGTCATTGTCTGTTATCACTGTGTGTGGGATGCCAAAATATGCACACAATCTTGCACATAAAGGTTTGCACGTTAGCAATTGTAATTTTGACAAGGGGTTTTGCCTCTATCTACTTAGTAAAGTAATCAATTGCTACGATCAAGAACCTCCTTTGGTCGGTTGCTGGTGGGAAGGGTCTGACAATGTCTATTTCCCACTTGGCAAAAGGCCAGGGAGCACTAATCGTCTGCAGATCAGTTGGAGGCTGGTGAATCAAAGGGCCGTTTTCTTGACAGCTTTTGCACTTCTTCACATACTCAGCCCAGTCTTGGCGGACGGTCGGCCAGTAATATCCAGCCCGGATGACTCTGACAGCCAAAGTTCTATGACCACAATGCATTCCACAAACACCGTTGTGGAGCTCGTTCATCACGTATTCGACCTGTTCTTTACCTACACACTTCAAGAGAGGAGTGGTGGATCCTCTCTTATACAAGTCTTCACCGATGAAGACATAACGGGCGACCTTCTTTGCAAGTGTTTTGTCTAATTTGATTTCTCCTTGCTCCAAGGCTTTCAAGGTTTGAATTATAGGTGTTCGCTAGTCTGCAACTATTTCGACGTTCATGCAATCTGTGTCAGACAGAGTCAGTCCGCTGAGGGTGACTTGGATGACGGTGTTGAATCTTCCCTTGCCTTTTTCTAGTGCCAACTTTGATAGTACGTCCACTCGCGTGTTTTTAGATCTGGGAATGTGCTCAACCTTTGCAAACCCAAAGTGAGAAAGGAGAGTGATGACCTTCTGGTAATATCTTGTTAGTAATGGGTCGTTCACCTAGAAGGTTCCATTTAGCTGTTCGACCGTCAATTGGGAGTAGGTCAAACATACTAGTTATTTTACCCATATCTTCAGCTAAGTTTAGACCGGCTACGATGGCTTCGTACTCAACTTGATTGTTAGATGCTTTAAAGTTAAAGCGCAACGATTGTTCTACCTTTATCGCAGTTGGGTTTTCCAATACCACTCCTGCTCCACAACTATTGTCATTGGATGAGTCGTCTACATATAGTGTCCATGTGATTTGTTGCTCTTGCTGGTTTTGAAGTTCTGATGCAAAGTCGGCTAAGCATTGTGCCCTGATAGGTCCTCTTGGTTCAAATGTCAATCCAAACTCTGAGAGCTTGACCGACCAAGATGATGGAGGAGCTCCTAGGTGCCTTAGCTTCTTGCGTAAGCTTCAATGAAAGTTGAGCATGATGAAACCTTGAAGCACCGAATAGAAGTGGATGAAACTCCTCATGATGCGGAAGCCATGGAAATGCAAGGAAAGAGAGGTGTAAGGAGGTTGATGGTGAAGTAGATGGTGAAAGCCTTGAAGGAGGTTGGGCCAACCTTCAAGAAAGAGAGCTTCTAGCTTCTAAGATGAAGTAGATGAAGCTCCTACCACTCCTAAACTTTGATGAAGTAAAATTCACCCAAATATCTACTAGCCAAAGTAATACTATCATAATACCTTTTCAGGAAGGGAAGGTTAGAGAAGGTGAATGAGAGTAGGAGAATGACAAAGGTTGTTTACCTTTAAATTCATTAAAACATTTTGACAAGTTATTAAAGAAGACTTTATGAGATTCATGTGTGAGTTACACTCTGATGGAATTCTCCCAATAGCAAGTAATTCTTCTTTTATCTCTCTCATTGTAAAGGTAGAAAACCCAATTGGTTTTGTACCAAGCTCTTTGGTGGGCTACATATATATAAAATCTTATCTAATGTATTGACATATTGATTAAAAAATGTCTTCGTTCATAGATAATGGGTTATTAGAGGATAGGAACATGATGCATAGTGTATTGGTAACAAATAAGGTTGTGGATGAAACATGAAGATTGAAGAAGGATTATCTTATCTTCAAAGTGGAAACGAGAAAACCTTTGAGTTAGTTTCATGGAGTTTTCTAAATTACATGTTTGTAAGACTCGAATTTTCAGAGATGTGGATGGTATGTATAAAACCATGCCTAAACTTTATTCTATCTTTGTTTTAATTAACGGTAATCCTTCAATTAATTTCCAAATGCAAAGGGGTCTATGCCAAGGGACCTTATTGCATCTTTGCTTTTCACAATCACCATGGAGGGATTAAGTTGCATGATGAGATAAGCAAGCGAAGAAGGAACATACAAAGGCTATGATCAAGGTGGCTACAGGAAGCACAAAAGTCAATTTACTATAATTTACCAATGACACAATTTTTCTTGGTAAGGTTTCACTTCAAAATACATTAGTGATTAAGAGTATGTTGAGCATTTTTGAACTTGTATCTGGTCTAATGTGAATTTCGCCAAGAGTAGGTGTGGTGATATAAGAGTTGCAGAGCAAAGATCGATGTTGGTGACCACGATGTTGAATTGTATAATTCTATCTTTTCTTTTAGTTTACTTGGGCATTTTGATTAGAGAAAATTTTAGAAAAGAGTTAATGCAAAACCCAATCATTTCAATAAAAAAAATTATCCTTCTGGAAAACCAAAAACCTTTCTCTACCGAAAGAGCATGGTTAATTAATTCTTCTCTGTCACTTTTCTATTATCCTTCTTCAATTTTTCTTTTTAAAAGAAAAAGGTGTGGAGAAAACTACAAGATTGCAATGTAGCTTTCTTTGGGGAAGTAAAAATCTAAAAAGGTAGATTGCTTAGGTCGATTAGAAAGACATTTGTAGGCTTAAATGATAAGGAGGATTTTGCCCATTTAAAATTTTTATAATAAATAATTAGAATAATTATTAAGGATTGTATTAGAGTATATTAACATATAATAAATAATTATTATGTGAAGATTATTAATAATTATATTAGAATATAATCTTCACAAAATAATGATTTATTATCTATTAATATAGTCTAACACAATGATTAATAATTATTACATATAATAATTATTTATTATTTTAATAAAATACTTTTTAGTAAAATGGATATAGAATTTGTGGGAAACAAATGATAGTCCTTGGAGATCAGTACTACAAGAAAAATACGAGGTTGGAGAAACTTGTACAATGAGACAAGGACCAATAACAATGAATCTATTTGATGGATAAATATAAAGAGTATATGTAACAAATAATCTCAAAAGTTGGTTTTGAGATTTTTTTAATCAAATTGTTAGCTTGACATGATTTTATTATATGGTAAGAAAGAATTTTATCCGTTCTAAATTTTTTTGGGAAAAATTACATTAAAATGGTAATTTTATCATAAAGTTTAATCAATATGGGAAAATATTTTATCTTATTATCTTGATTTTTTTTTTTTTTAATGGATGCGATCCTGCCATGTTATTTATAATATCTTCTTTCAACTTTTATTTTAGTATAAAACTTTTATGAGATTGATGATTTACTAAATTTTTATTTATATTTATTGATAAAAGAGGTATTTTTAAGATATTTTGTTTCATTTTTATAACCTTTGAGATCCTACTTTAATGATATTCTAAGTGTGAATTTTTAGTGTATTTAATTCACACCTAAATAAATATACGTAAATATTTTTAGTTATTTAAAAAAATAGAAATTAATCATATGAAAACACAAATATTTTTATTAGTTTTTTTATAAAAAAAATCGCTAGAAATTAGTCTTCCAAAATAATTTACCTAAGTCATCAAATTAATTTCATTTCTAAGGAAATATTTGTGTTTAAAACTTAAGGTTCCTTACACAAATGCACCCTTGTCACATGATTTTCACAAATTTATTGTCAAGCGGAAACAAATTTATAACTTTTTTTCTTGTTAACATTAGAAATTTAATACAACTTCATAGAATAAGTCAACATAAAAACTGACATATCCAATGCTACAGGTTTTATTTTACAATTAATTCATTAATCACTTAAAAAATGGGTGAGATATCCCAGATAAACAAAAACTGTTTATTTGGGATTAATTTCTATAAATTACTTTTTAAAGAACTAAAAATATAATTGTAGTTTTTTAGAGGTCTAATTTTTGCAATGTTTTTAGTCACGCTCTCTCTATTTCCTTAATTAAAATATAACGTTCATTAACTTATGATTTTGTAATGCTTTATTCAAATCACTAAATTACCCTTTATATTATATAACACACTTATTCAAAGAAATTGATGATTCTCCTTATAAAATATTTTATAAGTTTTATGATACATTAATTTTCTTATTGTTTGTTTTTATTAAATAGTATGAACACGTCATAAAAGATGCTAAGGTATTTTTATAATAAAAATGTAAAGGTCATAATTAAATATTCTTAATAATATTCTAAAAACAAGTAATTAATTTGTTGTTGATTAATGCTTTACTAAAAGATCAAAATTGTTTAATTTCCGAAAGCTGAAACATGAAATATGATATCTAATATTTATAAAAATAAAAAATTACAAAATTATATAAATAAAAAATAGTATTGAAATTTTTATATTTATAGTGAGTCAACGAGTCAATGAGCAAGTCGTGTATCTGTGGCTAGAAACCATACTATCTGTCAACATTCATTTTTTTCCGAGTGAAAATGATTATTTCTATTAATTTTTCAAAAAAAAAATAATACTTTTTAATTTAAATATTAAATTTTGTTTCATTTCTTATTTTCATTTTTTTAGTTAAATATATAAAAAATGTGGTTTAAATTTTTACCTCTTTCTCATTTTAGGAAAAAAATAAAAATAATTAAAT
>Ga0123340_1006611_pt1 | contig 11078 bp, 8 predicted proteins | sample SirMexnodulemix_FD_89961 | JGI IMG/M metagenome (GOLD analysis project Ga0123340, IMG submission 89961) | Root nodule microbial communities of legume samples collected from Mexico - Siratro Mexico nodule mix | ecosystem: Host-associated > Plants > Roots > Nodule | place: Mexico: Nepantla... | reverse complement strand
TATATATATATATATATATATATGTATGTATATATTTTATTTAGCATATAGTTCATTATGTGCCCTTTTAACTTGAAAAAACAATGTGTTTTTATAATAAAAGTCATTTTTAATTTGTTTGTGAATTTTTTTATTCGGATTACTTAATTATATGTATATCAATATTAAAAATAAAAAATAATGAACAAATTATTTTTCAAACAATTACATATTTTTATTGATAAAATCTCTTCATTACTTGCCCCCGCAGGTACAGGGTTTCAAAATATCTCTATCTATTCACAGTTCATAGCAGCAACACTCTCCGCTCCCTCCTTCCTCTTCTTCTTCTTCTTCTCGCTGGCAACAAAGAGAGAAACAATCTTATATATTATGGTACACTCCCTTTTCTATTACTTCATTTCTTCTACACCCTCTTTTCATTTTCTTTTTTGCAATCTTTTTATTTTTAGTTTTATCCATATGTCTCTGCTTATAGCAGTTGAATTGAACGGGCGAGGGATGCGACCCTGCTGTTTTTTGTGATTGCATTTCTTCCCTTCTTTTAAGTTTGTTGGTTAATTTTGCAAAAGATTGATACTTGTGTGGCTTCAGTAGTGATTCTGGTTTTTGAACTTTGAAACACTGAATTAGTGTTCATGTAGTTTGGATGATTGTAGTTTGAAACACTAATTTGTTTTGATATTGTTCTAGTTGGTGGTGGTGGTGGGTGGTTTTTGAGATGGATCTCAAGCATTTTAGAAGTGAATTCTTGCCCACAGCACTCAACCCATCTTCAGCTTACCTTCAATTTTCTCCTCTTGGGCCTTTCCACAAAACCCCAAACCTAAAATTCCAATCACACAAACGCTTTGCAGTTGTCTCATTCTCCCAAAACCCTAAACCAATTAGCGAAACCTCAATTTTGGGGCGGAGTTCACCTGGCACAAGAAGGGACCTGAGGTCTTATGCTGGTCGTAGCAAGAAGAAGGGTGGTGGTGGTGGTGGCTCCTCTGGTGGTCGAATTGAAGGCGCTGCAGAGTTACGGAGTCAGTGGAGGCGCAGTAACAGCGCAAGAACCAAGAAGTATGCGGAGTCTCTGTTTTACCGGCTGAAAAACCCTCATGGTGGTGGGAATTATCCTGATAACTTCACTGAGGATGAGCTCCAACAGATTGGCCTCGGATATGATCGAATGGTGCGGTTCATGGAGAAGGATGACCCAAATTTGCGTCATCCTTATGATTGGTATAAGTATGGTCAATATGGACCCTACTCTTGGCGTGGAGTTGTTGTGGGCGATCCGGTTCGGGGACGGTTCACGGATGAGCGTGTGACACTGATCAGTGAAGTGAGGGACCATGAGGAGTGGGAGAAGATTGAACAAGCTGAAATGGCTGAAGATTATGGGGAAAAAGTGAAGGAGCTGGATCAAAGTAAATTAAGGTATTTTTGGGTGTTTGTAAGGCACCCAAGGTGGAGACTTACAGAGCGTCCGTGGCAGCAATGGACGCTAGTTTGTGAAGTAGTACTTGAAGCGGGTAAACAGAGATTAGATAAGTGGAATTTGATGGGTAGACTTGGGAACAAGGCTAGGTCGGCGATAGGGCAATGTGCTGCATGGATGAGACCTGATATTGTGTATGTGAAGAAGCCAGTGTTCCAGTGTAGGTTTGAGCCACAGGATGGCTTTTTCCAGCCGTTAATTCCACAACTTAACCCTAAAACAGAACAGGATTTTCTTTTTGAGTTGGAGAACGATGATGGTAGTGTTGAGTTGAGTACTTACTATGGCGGATTGTGTAAGATTGTGAAGGTGAATCAAAAGGCATTTGTGGATGATGTGGTGAATGCATATGAGAAATTGAGTGATGAGAAGAAGTCAAAATGTTTGGAGTTTCTGTTGAAAAACCATCCAGTGGAATTGTTACATCCATATACAAAAGAGTGGAAGGCTAAGTTGGAAGAGATGGAGCTGGGTTGTGATGCTCCTGATGAAGAAGATGATGCTGTTGTTGACGATCCTGAAGATACTGAGATTCTAGATTGGATTGAGGATGAAGGTAGTGATGACGATGCTAACGCTGATGATGATGAGGAGGAGCTGAATGATGATGATGATGATGATGTTGATCCCTATGAAAACCAAGATCTAGTGATGGACATGGAAGAAGGCGAAGATGGCAGTTATGAGGCCATGGAAGAGGACACACTTACAGCAGAGGATGAGACTGACTTTAATTGGAACGAGGAGTTTGAAAAGGCATTAAGTAGTGGAGAAGCAATGGAAAATCTGGCAAGGAAGGCTCTTGAAGCTAATAGGAAGCTGGATAAGAAGCAAGCGGTGATGCACAAAGAAGAAGAAACAGCACCCTCAGTAGATGGAGATGAAAGTGCCATGAGAGGCAAGCGAGCAAAGGTGAGTCCAGAAGAGTGGAAGTATATTGGGATTGGAAAATGGCGAAAAAGGATTAAGAGAAGCAGAATTCCTCCAGAGCTATTTTTGCGAGCAGTTGTTAGACCTTTCACTTACAGAAATCTTGTGAAAGAGATTGTTTTAACTAGGCACGCAATCTTGGATGGTGAAATTGGTTGACAAGATTAAGACATATTGTTGTGTAGGAGTGATGTTGACAAGTCTTTGGATGGTTCAGCATCATTCAGTTGTTGAAGTTGAGGAAATAGAATAGACAGAAATGTTTAGTGAGTTTTGTTTATGCCTATGTAGTTGCTGAAAAGAATGAAGTATACGTCTTACAGTATACAACATCAGTTTTGGACTACTTGAGAAACTCTTCTATTTATTTATACTGGTGTTTCTGTGTATTGCTCCCCTATCTATTTTATTTTATTTTACTTTTCTTCAGTTGTAACGCTCTTTTATTTTTATTTATTATCATTATTAATTTTATTGTGATCCTGCTTTGTTCCTTAATCTGAGGAAGGAAGAAAGGCTTGCTTCAGCTTTGTTTGTGAATGATATAGGTAAAGGGACTTCTGCTCTAAAAATGGAGAAAGATTTTGTGGGTCTGAGCTAAGAAAGAATCACTTCCTTTGGTGAAGGATAAGTAATGTTTACACCTTTTTTCCTCTTAAATTCTGGTGTAGCCAAGTGATCAAATTGCTTAGCTGTTAATTGGGTCCATGAATGGTAATTGATTGCCTGAGATTAGTTCTTGATTTTGAATTGATGGGCGTGTCTCGATAGTCTATCAAAATGGGCCTTTAAACACCCTATTTTTTAAAAAGGCACCCCATATAATCTGAAAACCAATTTTGTTTTGTATTCTGAATAAATATGTATTTTTATATTTTTTTATAATTAATTTCAAACACGATTAATTTTAAAGAGTTATTTTTGTGTTTTAAACAAATAGTTCATTTAATACAAAGTTCTTTTTAATAGTAATAATATTTGTACACACAATAAATTACAATAAAGCGTTAAAATATTTGATATATTAATTATTAAAATTTATGTATAATGTAATTGCTAAATTTAAAATACAAAACATTGAGTACATTATAAAACTTTTTAACAACATACGAGCTAGCTACAACAAAACTAACTTGCTCATCGTGTCTCCTGGAGCAGCTGACGATTTATGTCAACAATGCTAACAGTTAAAAGATGATACAATCATTAACATCTTTTAAATAATAAATACATTCTTGGGTTATGTATTTTGAAATATATTTTTTAATCTAGAAATAATTTCAGAATGTAAAATCTATAATGTATATGCCTTTTTTTCTTTGGGCCTTCATCTGGGCTTCAAAAATGTCCCTGTTAAATGTTCTGGCCCACAATCTTCCATTCTACTTCAACAGATGATTTATGGATGAATTTTTTCTCCACCCCCATATTCTCGTCCTGCAATTCCATATTGTATATAAAAAGTTTATTATACCCTTAAAGTAAAATTACAAAAACCAATAATATCCTTCAATCCCCTTCTCCCTTTTGAAGATGTAAACTGGATGATTCTCGTTCGATTTACATTTTAAAAAATTATGTAAACTAAATAAGGTGTCATCTGATTTATATTTAAAAAAAAAAGGACACCCTAAATCTTAAACCGGATAACAATTCATCCGGTTTACATAATTTTTCAAAATATAAACAAGATAAGATGTCATCTAATTTATATTTAATTTTAAAATATAAATCGGATGAGACATGTTCGGTTCATATTTTTCTTAAAAAAAAGATAAGTAAACCTGACGAGTGCAGTCCGGTTTACATCTTCAAATTATGATTATTAGCCAAACATGTTGTGAAGATGACAGTGAGATTGAAGAGGTGAGGAAGTTGGTGCAAGACACGGTTGTTCTCACAGAAAAGTTTAATGTGTTAGATTTTGTTTGGATCTTTAAGAACTGGGATGTGCAGGGATTCCGAAAAAAAACAAAGGAAATTCGGAACAGGTTTGACACGATGGAGAGAGTGATCAAGGAGGATGAAGAGGAAAGGAAGAAGAGAAAGGAAGTGGGAAATGGAGGTGGAGGTCTATTTTGTTAGTTTGTTACTTATTAAACTGCCGGAGGTGGAGGAAACTGCCGGAGGTGGAGATGGAGGTGGAGGAACACGTTTTTTTTATCAAACAAAGTCATGTCCCTTTTGGTCATTTCCACGTAGGCACTTTTGGAAATTTAGAATTTTATGGAGGTGTAGGACGAGAGTACGGAGGTGGAGAAAGAATTGGTCTGATTTATGATTTAAACCGAGGCCATGTGTAAGCAGCAATTTGGTAGCAGATTGGAATTGTGTATGGTGTAATTGGAGCATTTAAAGCAAAACTTAGCAATGATTAATGAACAACAGGCAGAGGTTGAGATGCACCCTCCACTTTGTGTTTGACAAACTACCAGAATCTGATGCTCCCAAGTAAAAAAGACTCTAAGCAAATTCATCAAATGTTTCCTTGTTTATTTCTGTCTAATGTTGGACCAATGGTTTTTCAACTATTATTATTATTATTATTATTATTCTCCCACTTCCTCATCCCTTACAACATTATTATTCCTTATTGATAGAATATTTAGGAAATCACCAAAAGTGGAACACTCATGCTCAATCTCATCAACAAAACCCACACAAGTTTTAAACGCGTGGTAACTTACTTTTCGAATATAATCATATCTAATACTTTTCCCCTCTTTACAATTTTCTTTTCTATTTTCAACAATTTCAAAATGAAAATATATACATTCTCATGTTTGGTACAAGATTATTACGTGTAAATTTTCTCTATCAAGAATTGGGTATACAAAAATATTTGATTCACTTTAATCTATACTTAATCAGTTTCAATACGTGTTTGTATTAACTGAATTGAATTTAAATTATGAATAATAAGTTGAAATGCACACTGGGTTTATTGCAATGTCACTATTCTATTGTATGATTAATTAATTTATAGACTTTGACACACAAGTATATAGATAATGCACACACACGATAGTTTCACCGTCAATAAATTGTGCATCACAACTTCGCATAAAATATCTGAAAAATTAGCAACGATAGGGTCCTCTATGACTATGATATATTAATTTAGTTTACTTATGAGTTTTAAACAAGGAAATGCAAATCATGCAAATTATCCAACCTAATTGAATAACTCAACTAAACCCACAAAAATGTTATTAAGTTAAATGGATAATTAGCAAATTGGATGCAACTCCTTTATACCTTATGTCAATGGACGGTTTCCTTATCATTTTATCAAACAAATTGCTCACTCAACCATGGAGTCATTGCATTTTAACCACCAAAAACAGAGTCTCTTTTGGTAGAATTGGTCCACCCCTTTTGGCAGTTTCAAGTTATTATATTATTATCCTTGATTTTTAGAAACAAGCTGGACCCTATTTTGGATATTTTATGATTTATGATTGAACCATATCATGCAAATAATTTTTGCTGAACACTCTTGTCTTCTCTCTAATAAAGAAAAAAACAAAAAATAGAACAAATTGACAAGTAAAAATAGTGAGTACAAGGAGAACACAGTGGAGAGAGAGTTCATTAGAGCATTTTCTTCTAAAATTGGTTATATATTTTTTTCAAAATATTCATTTACTATCCGAATCTGATGTTCCGAGTGAAAAGTAAAAACAAAGTTTTGGTGGAATGCATTGCTGTTTATAATATTTTTGTGTTTTAATATTGTTTAATAAAATTTGGATGAAGGGTTTTTCAACTATTATTCCCCCACTTGTGCACTATTTCTTGCAACATTATTCCTTATGAATAGTATATTTAGGCAATCATCAAAAGTGGAACATTCACGGTCAATCTCATCATAAGAGCCGTGGAAACTTTAGATATGTTGCAACATACTTGTGGAATAAAAACACATTTACAAAATAAAATAAATTAATTAATTTCCTTTATAAACTAAAATTGAGTTTTACACGTTCATTTTTTATAACTTTTTTTCATTTAAGCTAATAGAGCTTAATATTTTGTCTTGAAAAAGTTTAACAATAGAGTTTTATGATTAAAAAATTCCATACAAGTAAAAAATTAATCTAAACTGAGTCCTAATGATTTCTCTTATTTTATTTTTTTCCACTGATTCTTTAGATCAATGTTAGAGAAACGTGTGCACTTTCCATTGAATTAGGACATAAGGATGCTTTTTGTTTTGTGGTTTTTCTTTTCCTCTTCTGAAAGGGTGCCTAACTCTTGTAAATTTGTTTCATAAAATTAAATATTGTCACCCCTTTTTGCTCCATTTTGGCCACTTGGTTGGGACACCCTTCGTATTTGATTCTGTGTGAAGGGTTTGGTTTTGATAGGATAATATTATTACATCTGATATCTTATCCATTCTATATATGCCAAACGAGGAATGGGAATGTGGTTTATTCATGCCCTTAACTTTCCTTCTGCTTCATGTTTCAACCTTATCCTCACACCAAACGTTATTTTAGGATATATGAAGCTAGACTTACACTGTTGAACAGGGAAAAACCAAGAGATAAAACTATGTTCTTATAAAAAAAATTGGTGAAATATTGGTTTACCATATTCCCACAAGAGTATTTCATTATGTTTAAAAATAAGTGTATATGTTTGCATATTTAGGAAGATCCAAGTGACGTTCTCTGAATTGTTCCCCGTCATGTCTAGAAAGTGGAGTGAAGCAAATAAATTGCATGACCAAAAACTGGAGTGGTGGAATATTATTGAAGCAGGAAAGTGGGGATTGACTAATGAAATCATGGGTTTAAAATATCTATTATGAGAATTGAGAACATTTTAGGTGGCAATCTACTTATCAAATCATGTCTGATTTTGTTTTGTGCTCACCTCTCATGGTGCCTTAAACCTTCTTTTGCCTCATATATAAAATTTCTCACAGGTAGTGGTTGAGTTTGAAGGTCACAGGCACCATTTGAGGATGTCATGTGTGATTATTCTCTTGTCCTTTACTCAAAAACAAATCCTCATTTCCAGACTAGGTAAGCTTAGAAAACACAATATTTGTTGTATATTTATTTAAGGTCAATTTCATCTTTTTGCAGGAAATAATAATAGTAAACAAATAGCTAAAAACAGAAAATGGATTCCTAGATGGAACTACTCTATCACGGGGATGAAGCTTACAACGTGTTATGTGCTGGTGAAGGTATCAGAGTTAACAACATATTCTTTCATGCTAAATTTTTTAGATACATTCTTTGATTTTATTTTCTAGATCTGTTAAATTCTCGTATTTTCAACTGGGTTAATTTGTTTCTCTGTTGTATAAGTTGTTGATTTTGTTGAGAATGAGCAAAAGAAGAATGTGAAGAACAATGACTTGTACATGAACAATCGATTCTTGTGGGTTAAAATTTGCGTTGAAGATGGTATTAGAAAACCATTTTAAACATTCCCTTTTTGTCGTTTAAGTCCCTCTTCTCTCCTTTCCTCAGATGAAACCTGTAATGAAAGCTTATTAATGTGAAACTGAATTTCTTAAGCAATTTTGATTGTGTTTCACGACAACATGAAATGAAACAAACAATTGCTAGAGTAACGAAACTGTTAGGAAAGAGATACAAAAAAATAAAATAGACCGACGGGAAATGCTATAAAAACAATAACTAGATGCAATTAATCTAGTAATTTCAATTTCACTTTCAATTTGAAAACTATAATAGCTACAAGCAAAACAAGTTGCCTTAGTTGATCATTTTCACTACTTTAAAATTCTGCATAATTTGGTGATGATTTATCCAAAAATTACAATTTTCACCCTCCCCTTGATATAAAATACTCACTACTATTTAATCACAATCACATGGACTCATGGAATGTCCGCCACGTAACACCTTCATCATCCTTCCTTTTTTGTCGTCTAAAACAAAAATCCAAAGAATCAAGGTTTGCTTTTAGGTTTGGGGCGGTTGATTAGAACATTCAATTAATTATTAATTCCTTTTATTGTTGGCGATCATCTCTCCTCAAATCAACCACCACCACGCTCACATTGTCGGAACTGTGCCTCACCAACGCCAACTTAGTCAGCAGAATGGAGGCGTCGGAGCACGCCTTGTCGGAGCACTCCACCGCCGACTCCCTCCCCGGAGACGCCGCCTTCTGCGCGTTCAGACACATACGCGCCACCTTACACGCAGTGTCGTTTTGCACCGTGTCCCAAAGCCCATCACTCCCTAGTATCAAACACTCATCCTCCTCACTCCGTTCCGTTACCGTTACCTCCGGTTCCGAAATTACATACGGCTTCAGATAGTTGTCCCCTGCACAACACAACACAATACAAGGTTCGTTAATATATCAGAACCAACCGTCTCCGCTGTGCTATAGTGCGCAGCGCGTGTATTTTCAAATTCAATAGTATTGGTAGAGAAAGAATTTTTTTTTTTTTTTATATTGTACCTATGGCTCTTGACATGGCCAAGACCCCAAGCACTCTAGGCCCGTCCCAATATATCACGCGCCCACCCGCATCTTGGATCCGAAGCAACTCGTCGGGTCGATCCGGCTGTTCAATCCCAAAAAGATTTGATTGTTAGTTCAAGTGCTCAACATAAACCAAACTTTTCCCCTCCACTACCCTTAGCGGAGGCACCACAATTAACGTAAACGATTCACACGTGTAACGAACGCGCCAGCCATATCAATTCAGATCCCTAACCCATAAACTAAATTATTATTACCTTGTGGTCGTCGGAGAGTGGGACGGGTGTGCTGTTCCGGCAGAGCACCGCGCGCGAATCGCCGCAGTTGGCCACGATTATCTTTTCCGGCGTGACCACGGCCACGACCGCGGTGGAACCAACCGCGTCGCAGCGCGGGGTCTGAAGCTCGCACCTGCATGTTCGTGTCTCGTTGGTTCTGCTCCAACTTTGGACCTCCTCGTCCATTCGAGCGAAACTCTTCTTCATCATCGATTCCCATTCCAAATTCTCCTTCGCTTTCTGAATCTCCTCCTTCACTATCTCGTGTAACCTCTCCTTGCACATAGTCGCCACCTGTGCAAAACAACACAGTAACTTGTTAACAAACCAGATCCGAGAAATAAGAACCTTATTATAATTTAAATTTGTACAAGTATAGTTTATTTACGTGTGAGCATCCATGGCCGTCGAAAACAGCGAAGAAATGAAACCCCTTCTGATCTTCATCACGATTTTCGGGACAAAACGAAGGATGCACTGAAACAGCGTCTTCCATGTCCCTCCTCCTGCCACAAACCGAGGTTACCCCATACCTCGGACACTCCTCCTCCACGACCACACTTGTCGAGTCCAACGTAGGAACCTTCGAACTATTCGGAAGCGAGACAGCCTCGACTCCCTTCGATTCAGTACTCTGAATCGCGTTTTCACACTCCCGCGCCGGAGAAGCGCACTGATCTAGCTTCTGGCGCTTCCGAGGGTTCTCGGCCGCCGGGATTGCCACACCGGCGATGTACTTTAAAGGCAGTTGGTCCAAACTCCGGCGAGAGAAAGGGCGCGAGGTAGGCTTGGTCGGAGAAGGAGTCTCTCCGGCCTCTCCAACAACGCCGCAACAAATTCCAGCCATCCAAAACGAATTGAAACCTTGTAATTGCTTTCAGCAGCGAATTCTTCTTCGATTCTTGAGAAGAAAGAGGGAAAATTAGAAGCAAGTGTAGAACGCTATTATTGCTGTGCCAAGATATGATAGAAGAAACGCACGTTCAATTGAGATTGGTTTGGGGGAGAAGGTTTTGTAGAGGGGGAAGAGCAACCGGGCAGGCACGTGGGGGCCACAGAGCTGCCCGTCACCGTCACGGGCATCACCCGACACGTACAGTTGGAATGACGTCGAACCATTTAATACCCACATGCAATCCCAACCCTTCATCGGATCGTCCCCTTCCTCTGATTCCTACACGTGGTCCTGACCTTTGTGCTTCTACACGTGGACCAATCACAACACTACACGCTAGGACCAAACTTGTTCCTTTTCTGACACGCATATGGTCCTTTACCCTCTCTTTCTCACACCCCCTCAATTTTTCTCCTTCGAGTTTTTTTCTCTCTTTTAGGTGTCACCCCTGATGCTGCTACCACGTGGCCACATCCTACAATATGAGATTCTTGTCTGATTCTGATCTCCCATCGTTGACGCCTAACACCAAAGCCTCCATTCTTGATTCATGGTTTTTCTTTTCAAATTTTTTCTATTTTCATTGAATTTGCTTTCATCATGATATAAATACAAAATATCTGTCTACTTTATTGATTAATATTACTAAAGTATAGATTTTTTAGAAAAAAAAAACTTGTTTTAAAATTACGAGTCTCTGATCTCACAAATACTAATGTCCCTCTAAAATTATTGATATTCTTTTTACATAGGATCGGTAAATAAGTTATCAATTGAAATAAATTTTTAAAATATGTATTCCTCTTTCAACACATCAAAATATCTTAATTTTAATAATTTTTTATTTGTAACTATCAGAGACAGCACCTTATCGCATGTTTCATTAAGCTTAAACTTTTAATTCTTAATTTGATATATTTGTAATAACTTTTTTATTATGTATCGACATATATCAATTTTAAAAAAGGAGATATAAAAGAAAAAAAAAAAATATATATATATATAC
>Ga0123340_1006610_pt1 | contig 11078 bp, 5 predicted proteins | sample SirMexnodulemix_FD_89961 | JGI IMG/M metagenome (GOLD analysis project Ga0123340, IMG submission 89961) | Root nodule microbial communities of legume samples collected from Mexico - Siratro Mexico nodule mix | ecosystem: Host-associated > Plants > Roots > Nodule | place: Mexico: Nepantla... | reverse complement strand
CCTATATCATTAGATTCTAAATTGGTATCTAATTAAGTTAGAGAATAATTTAGAATCTAATGGTATAGGTTACTAAAACCTTGGTAGCTAATGTTAGATACAAATTATCTTGACTTAATTGGTCACTAAATTCAATCATTACTTCTATTTTGTAGCTATTTAACAACCAAAATCTAATTTGGTAGCTATTTTGGTCATAATTAGCAACCATTTCATTTGGTAGCTAAAAATTGGTCTTTAAATAGTTTTTTTCTTATAGTGTATATTATATGTATCATGATGGTTGTTTATTCTATGCTGAATAGATTTATCAAACTACCAGGTAAGAAAAAGTAGTCCTATTATGCAAACATTAAGGGTATGAATCCTAAGAAATAAACAAGCCAAAGTGTAACATACCATATGCAGAGAAGAAAATGTCAAAATATCAGTGAAGACAAAGATACTTGAGACCAAGTGTAAGAGGTAGACTGCCTAAGAAGGTACCTGATGACAAACTGATTCTCTGGAATTTAACAAACAGAGCCACATTGATAAGGAAGATGACTGATGATAATACTTTTCAAAGTATTAAAATCAAAAGAAAGGTTGGGAACTACAATTCTATTGGAAAAAGAGTTGAAGATTCCTTATTGTTCTAGCAAAAATTGTATAGACCACAAATCATACTTTTTACACTATTCAGTCTACTCATTTTGTTTAGTACTAAAAAGTGCCATATTTATTTTTAAAAAATGTTTTCAGTGCATAAAATACTCTGTAATAGAGCTTACAGAATCTTTACAGAGACAAGAAGTAGTTAGTTGCTTACAAGATTTATCAGTAGACACTGCAGCATCTGAAGCCGTGTGAGTCTGTTTTTGATATCCATTCCATTACATGTTATTTATATCCATTGAAATTTCTAGCATCAATTTAACAAATCAATGAGTATATATATGTGTGTTTGATGTGGCTCTTGCTAACACTTATGTATGTAGATAGTGACAGGTCCATGGATGTTGAAAAAATAAATAAACCACTGTTAATATAAGAACTTCATACAATAATAAAATATAAGTATCACGTCATTTTTATTGTCCCTAAATCTACATGTTTAATGATACTAATCGAATCAGGAATATTCAAGTTCACCAGATATGCAGGGCTATTGAAAACCCCAACATACTTGTGATTCATCAACTGTTTCAACAAACAACTAAATGTTTAATCGCGACAAAGTATCGGTAGTGGTTAGGGAATTAACAAAGAATTCTTATGCTTCGTTTGTATTCGGTTTGATCTATGACACAAACTATTATTATTTTTATTCATACAAGTTGATAACATCTGTTCTTACAGAGCCTAAGAGCCAAGAACAATAAAAGTTCTTGCGGAGCCTTGAGGTTGAGAACAAGACTTCAAAGTGCCAACTGTTCCGATCTCTTTACAAATCAATATTCTTCGGTCGTCGGAGTAAAGGGAAGATTCTTGTTGTAAGTACTCTACTCTCTCTCACTGGTGTTCTTAATTATCAGAAATCCATAGTATGAGTTGGGGCAAATTTTCCAAAAGTCCTTTAGCTATACTCACTATTTTCTATTTATACCGTTATGCATGGTGTTATGAGGAAGATGTATAGCCTCTTGGCCCTCAGAGATATGATGACTGTTCTACACTGTCTCAGAGGGAAGACGTATGTCTTCCCTGCATGAGGTTGTTGTTCTGGACTATATGTCAGAGGGAAGGCGTGCAGTCTCTTCTGCGCAAGGCATGATTGTTGTTCTGCCCCGTGTGTCAGAGGAGAGACGTGCAGTTTCTTACACAGGGAAGGCATGTGGTCCCCTCTTTGTCAGGTAATGTGAGCGTTGTTTATTGGGATTTGTCTCTTTGTCAGATGTAAGGTGCTTGTTCCCAATGCAAAGGTAGTGGAGATGTTGGTTTGTTGGCATTGGCTTGGTACCTGTCACTCGGGCACTTGTTAGCCTGGTTACTCCTCAGCCTGGTTACTTGTCGACCTGGCACTTGTCAGCCTGGATACTTGTCGGCCATAGTTGCTACTGGCCATACAGTACAACATCTATACTTCTCTATGCTTAATTTTTTTCTTTTTCTTTTTGGGTTTGGTCATGTATAAATTGTTGTTTAGTTTGATTAACAATTGGAACTTTCTCTTTAAATTTAGAATTGAAACCAAATTTCTAAGAGTTTGGTATAACACAAATCTTAGTGATAGTTTAATGTAACTATATTAGTAATATGATCAATAAGGAAATTAGGCCTTGTCTTCTAAGGATTTTGATACAGTAAATTTGGTAATAGATTTTAATATTTGAAGTATAAAATAATAAATTATCTTCGTGACAGCCTTCTAACCCAATTTCTCTTTAACTAAATGAAAAATAAGAAAATAAAAGAATTCATATGGCTATTATTTTTCTAAATAAACTTATAGAAACGAAAATAAATAAATGTACTCTTAAATATTAAAAATGGTACTCTACAAGTTGTAAATAATAAAAATCATAATAAAACTTTAAAACATTTATAAAAAAATTAAAATAAATAAATAATTATCTCTACGTTATATCATACCTAATCAAGAACATCTAAAATAAAGATAAAATAAGTTTGTATTTTGTCACTTACAACTTCTTATTATTTATTAAACTTGTATTGACGTGCAATAGCATTTATCTAAACAATAAAATTATAAACAACATTAACAAAAGAGTGATGTATATATATTACATATGTAAGAGACATTTATAATTAAGAAAATTACAGAATAAGTAAACAAATCCATCCATTATACACATCAACACATTCTCGATCATCATCTTACTTAATCAATCCAAATGCACTAATGAATCTTTGAACGTGCTTTCATCTTTAAGAGTACAAATCATACAAAAAAAATTTCGTGATACACAAGTAAGCACATCAAGAATAAATACAAGAACTCACATTATTATAACTCACAAGCACTTAAAAGAAACAAAAGCTCCCATAGCATAATAACCCATTAATATTGATAATTCATCATTACATATATTAAGATATACATTTTTAAACACTTACACATATATCTCACGAAAATCGTCACTTTATGTATTAAAGAAGCGTTTGTAAACCGATCAAGATAGTTCAATTAATATCCTAATCAAGATAAGTTACAATTTTTGCCGATAAAAAAAAGATAAGTTCTTATTCCGTTTATAATGAATTTTGTCTCTTCTCGGGTTTTATATTTAAGTAATAATCCATCAAGATTGACATTGGCTCCACACTTGTATGTTGATAACACTTCTTCCCCCTTAGTTAATGGTCCTTGGGAAAAGTCTTCAAAGGGTCATCTTTTTTACGCAATGTGTATCTCCCCAAATGTGGTGAAGGACCTCAATAAGGTTCTCATTGGTGATGTAGCAATTCCTCACCTCATTGCATCCAAAACATCTAATATTCTTGAAGAAAAGTACATTTTCTTACCTTTTTCACATTTATTTTTCTTCATAAAAAAAAAAAAAAAAAAAACTCGTCAAGCTTTAATGAAAAAGTTATTATGTTCTTAGTTTTGCAATCATATGATACTTTCCTTTATTTAGTTTGGTTTAAATTCTTCAATGGTTTTTCATCTTCAATGCCATTCATAAGATGTTCTAGAATATAAAGAACATGGATCATAACATTCCAAATGTCTCTACCAATGGTTTATCATCTTCAATGCCATTCATAAGATGTTCTAGAATATAAAGAACATTGATCATAACATTCCAAATGTCTCTACCAAATAATTCAATGAAAATCTTCATTCTAATTTTTCAAAATTTGGTAATTCACTCTGAAGAACATTTTGGCCTATCTAAAACACCTTCGGCAAAAGGTATATTTTCGTCAACCATTAAAAATAAATCCAGAAAAAAACTTGAATAATTTTTAAGAAAAAAATCTAGAAAAAACTTGAATAATTTTTAAGAACTTAGGTTGTGATACCAATTGTTAGAAAAATAAATTGAGTTTAAAGAGAGGTGAGTTGAACTTTCAAATAATTTATAAACTTCTTTTTATAAATGAAAGATTTGGATACTTTAAAGAAAAACCAATTTTAGCTTAAAAAATATATTATTTTCAATGTTTTTTAATCTTCTTAAACGTTGAATATGAATGTAATTATATGTGAGTTGTAAGAGATACGGGAAAGAGATAATACCAAGAACTATAATAGTCTACATCTCAAAGAAGATTACATCCAATTGTTTATCATCTTTATCAAGTGAATATACTAATTTCAAATTTTTACAAGCACGTTATAAGAAAAATAAGAAATACTACATAACATAACATCTTGAACACTACAATGTCTCTTGCAACCTTTTGTGAAACTCTATCATAAGAAAAATTCATTTAACGGTCCTAGTCAAGAACAACCAATAACAAAGAAAACAAATTAACACTAGTAGAAAAACATCATTCTACGTCTGCGTATAATGACGGTTAAAAAACAAATTGATATAATAAAAAACACGATGACATTTTTGTAATAATGGAACATAGTTCACGTCGGTTCCACACAAACCGACGTAGAGACGTCAGTTACACCTAAAATCGTCATAGAAAAGACAGTAAAATTCAAAATTCAAACTTTTAAAATTAAAATTTGATGCTGGACATATCACGTCAGTTATGTGTCTCTAATCGACGTGATATATACTGAAAACCACGTCGGTTGTTAATTTTCCACTAATGTAATATTCTCCTCGTGGCACGTGAGTAAATTTTGAAGAAAATTTGGTAAAATTTAGTCACATACTACATCGGTTGGGAGCTCCAACAGACGTAGTATGTCCCGTGAGTTAAAATTAGGGATTTCAAGAGAGATATTAACTCTTGGGTATCACTTTTCTTTTACTCTTACATTTTATTCTCCTTCATCTTCTCCTTCTCCTCACCCTCGCTCACTACCTCCTCCTCACCCTTGTTGCCTCACCCTCGCTTGCTGCCTTCTCTTCACCCTCACTCGCTGCCTTCTCCTCTAAACCTTCTCGTGGTGCCGCTTTTATTCTCACTAGTTTTTATTTGTATTTGGCGTAGTGTCACTTTCTTTTCTCACATTTGCATCTTTGTTGTTCATTGGTTTTGTTAGGGTTCGTTTGGCTCCATTTTCAACTATCTTCCATATTTGTTTGGTGTGTGTAGGTTAATTGTTTGGTTCAACATCCTTTACAAGTGGTTTGCAATTTTGTAAAATTCATTAAAAATAGTTAGTAGTATATTTTTGACCCAAAATTTTTATCAACATCTTATATTGTATAGGGTTATCATAGATTTAGGGTTTGAAAAATTTAGAATGAAAAAACATCAAACGACCATAACTTTTTATAGAGAACTCGGATTAAGACGCTTCAAAAATGAAAGTTGCTCGAAATAGGGCAACGAATTTACTGGCCAACAATCAAAAGGCAGTTGGGCCTCCGAAAATTCCAAAATTCCATCATTTAGGGTTTCTTTTTTTTGTTAATTTTCACCTTTTTTTTTATTTTGTAGCCTTTTATTTCACATATTTATACTTGTTAAAAAATTCTAAAATATTTTGTGGTGTTTTCTTATATCAATTACAGATTTATCAACCTATTATTCATTTTTTTTAGAAAAATCGCTTTTAACGTCGATTGTAAGCTACAACTGACGTAATAGATGACTTTTCACGTCGATTTTAGCTTACAACCGATGTTAAAAGTCCTATACTACCTTGGGTCCAACTCCAACCGACGTAGTATCCACCTCTTTCAGTTGTTTTAGTCTAATATATGATGTCTGTTTTTATTTTCAACTGGCGTAGTGACATACATACAACGTCAGTTGCATAATCGACATTGTATGTCCAAAACTTTTTACATCGGTTACATAACCGACATAAAATGTCTTCCAGAACCGACGTGAAAGTCATTTTTCTACTAATGTGTAACAAAATCAATTAGATAATGAAGTACAAAAGTTAACTCTCTCTATAATCAAAATTATGTGATTTTTCAACAAAAATGTGATATATAACACTTGATACATGATCTTTTGAGATATTTTCCAAAAAGAGCATAAAAACATATTTTCAATCAACAAAGTAGTATTTTAATGTTTGAAATTTGTAGTAAGAAAAACTTTTTTAAGTTTTCTTATGGATCTCAAAAGATAACCAAAAACTTATTTAAACTAATTGAAATAGTGCAGAATGAGTTTCAAAATTGATTTCAATTGGTTAATTCACGGTTCAATTGGCTGAAATCACTTGAATTATAATTTTAAGTAATTTCAATTAATTGATTAATAATTCAATTTATTAAAATACTGCAAATTGATTTTGTGAAAGAAAAAGTTTTAAGATTTTAACCAATTAAAAATTCATTTTAGTCAATTAAAATATTTAAGCTTGTGATTTCTACGAAGTTGTAAACATTTCAACTAACTAAAAACAAATTTCAATTAATTAAAATTTCCTTACTTTTATTAAAATTTAAAATTTTATGTAAGGTTCTAAAACAGTTTTACACAAAAAAAATATCATGATCAAACATCCACCCACTCATACAACTCTTAATCCTAATAATCCCACTTAACACAAGATTAACTACAAAATCAACTTATCAATACATCTATCATCAAAGATCAACTTGTCAATACATCCATCACCAAATTCAAATGGTTAGGAATCAAGTTTATTCAATCAAGCTTTATTGAATCTTAAATGTCAATAAATATAACTTGTTTAAATTTATTTTTGGTCTCAAGCATGGGATATCAAGATAACAATGTCTTGTTGTATTGATTAAGTTAACAAGGACATTTGCTAACAGTTGTTTAATTGGCAAACATACTGTCTTGTTTTAATTTTTGTTATCATTTCCATGATCATTACTAGTAAATGTTTAGTAAGTGTTTAATTGTAATTTAATAGTTATGCACGTAAATGTAAAAATGAGTACATAATATATAAATATAAACTAAAAATAAGTTCGTATTAATTAGAATTACCAAAATGAATTTCATCCAATTAGTAAACTTCAAAAATCCTCAAAATTCATTGAGGTAAGGAAAAAAAAAATATAACCTAAATTAAATATGTTATTTTTTGCTTAACTTATTCAATTTGTTAGCTAAATGAGCTTAGTTTAGATTGGTACTCGTAGATTGACTCGTTTTATAAATAATAAATTATATTCTAAAAATAAAATGTTATGAAAAATTATTTTTTAAAACATAAAAAATATATTATAATTTACATACCAAATTATGATATAAATCAATATAATTAATTCTATTAATATAACTTAAATTTTAAAAAACATATTTTATTTTTTTATTTAAAACTTTTTTTTATGTATATTGACATAAGGTCGAACTGCACCTAAAAATAACAATCCACATAGAATGGACCTCAATGACCCATGTCAATTTACTAGATAGGTTCCACCCCTTTTGTCAATTATAATATTAATGTCTCGGTTTCATTTAAGACGCCTTCTTTTTGAACCTCTCTTTCACAAGTTCTTTCTGCATTTCTGTATTTTCTAAAATTTCTAAAATATTTTTTTAAATTATATAATTTAAAATATAATTTTATATTATAAATTTTATAATTTAAAATATACTTTTTTTATTTCATATTATACAATTTAAAATATAATATTTTTAAGATTTTGAATTTTATAATTTGAAATATAATATTTTAATTCTAAATTGTATAATTGAAATGAAAAAATAGAAAATGAAATTTATTTAAATTTTTTTCATAAAGGGTATAATGATCATTTTATTTTGTTTGACTCTATGATATGCAGGAAGAAAATATGAAGATGCAGAAACCAGGGTCTTTATCTAGTGCATTTTCTTATTGATGCTTTTACAATACGATTCTAGATATCTTATAACAATTGTTTGCTTATAAGAGTATTTATCAAATACATATTTCACAAATATTTCATCATTAAACATTTATGCTATAAATAACCAATAAATTAAAATTTGTTTTAGTAATTTGATATATTAGGTGAATTTAGTATAGTCTAGTTCCAAGAATCACTTTTTAGATATTTCTTAAAATTCAAAGTTATGATTATAAAACTTATAACAATTTCTTACATTAAGTATTTATGTTATAAAACAATTAATATATTAAAATTTATTCAAGTAATTTAACATATTGGGTGAATTTTATTAATTCTAATTTCTAAGAATCATTTTCTAAATATTTTCTTAAAATTATAAAGTTATAATTCTGAAGTTCCTTTATAACAATTTCTTACTTATTACAATTTATATCAAATATCAATTCCTTTCATACTCCACAATTATTCCAATATAATAAGTCAATATATTAAAACTTATTTATAGCAATTTCAGATGTTGAGTGAATTTAATAAGATTAATTTTTAAGAATTACTTTTTATATCTTTCCTTAGAATTTTAAGTTAAGAATTTGAAGTTATGAGTTATGGATTGCTCTCATAACTCATACATTAGAAACAAAACAAACCATTATGTTGTGATCTATTCTTAATAATTTAATAGATTGAAATGATTTTAATAAAATCTAATTCTAAATATAACTTCTCATATCTTTCTTTAGAATTTAAGTCTAAGACATGGAATTATCACATAAATGCAAATATTTAAGAACAAATTAAATCAACAATACTAAAATTGAAGGTGGCACTAAATTACTTTAATGATCAATTAGGGAACCAAAAAGTTCAACCCCAGAATAGTAACCTATGATAACTTATACTTAAATAACATTATGCATGGAATTAATGTTTATCATAGAAGAGAAAAACTAAATATTAACATAGTAATTCTAACTAAGCGAATCTTCTCACAAAACACAACAGATTCCATTTATACCTTTCAACATCCACTCCTTGCCTTAATTTTTTATCTCTGAAGACAATTCTCCTTGTTTTAGCGTTTTTGTTGGGTGATTTAGCTAGGAAATTTGTTGCCAGAATTCAAACTGAATTTTAGTATCCTTGTCTGAATGTTTTGTCATGGCTGAAGTGAGTTGAAATCTATTTCCAAGAAATCTGTTTCCACAATGAGTTGGAACATGAGCATGTCTCAAATGTTGGCACTTTATTGCTGTGAAGTGTTGAATTATTGCTTGAGTGAGGTACCTATAAAGGCAATTGTCTTTTCTTAATGTGAATGTTCCTATATGGCTCAAATGGTTGAAGGTCCAAATCACAAGTCTTTTTCTTGATGTCAACCTATTGTTTGAATTTTTTTTTTCTCTTATTTTCTGTAAAACATAAAAGATTGAGATAAAAATATATTTTAAAAAGATACATAAAAGTTATACTTATATTCAATTTTTTAGAGAAACTTAAATGTCAATTTTATATTTAAATTTACTTAAAATTAACACCTATAGTAATAATGGGTTATAACCTAGTTTCAATTAAGTGAAGGACATCAAACTAAGAGAATATATAAGAAAGAGAAATATAGATTATGAAAATTTTCATATTCTAATTTTTTAAATAAATTTTAAATCATGTAATTTTAAGTAATCAAATTATTTTTGAAAAATCTAAAATTTTAATTATTTTTTAAGTTTTTATTTAAACAACATAGTTTATCATAAAATATTTAAAATTTTATTGAAAATAAATTAAATTTTAAAATTGCCTATAGAAAATATGCTAATCTATGAACAAAAACTGTCATATCAACATCAAACTATTGGTTTGTAGATTTTACTTCATCAATTCATTTTATATTATACTTTAATTGTTGATTAAGAGTCAAAATATTATTAATTAAAAGCAAATTACTTAGCCCAGAGTTATAGTGGAAAAAAGTTCTTGCAAATTGTAGCACATAAAGCGGAGTGGGTATTTTTTTTCAAGGAAATTGGATGTTATGCCCTTGGATATATTAAATACATGATTGTGACACCTTCCTACACCTTTATTGCAGGGTACCCCCACACTTTTGGACAAATTTGTCTTTTGCTTTAGCTTTATAAATGCACTCCTTGACTTTAGAAAACCCTATTAGGGTATTAAAGCATTAGCCTTCTTCCTTTTATCACTGTGATGTAAGATAAAATTTGTGATTCTCTCTCAATATGATTGTGATTCCTTTGTTTATTTCCTTTTGGAGTTCTCTCATATTTATGTGTGAGTAGAAACCTATTTTTTAAGATGGAGATTTTGTCCTTGATAATTATTTAAATTAGGTTTTTTTTTTTGTGTCCATTTGAATTTTCTTGTTAATTTTATCTATATAAGGAGATTAATCATCGTTTATATATAATAAGGGCTACTTTTGATCTATTCATTGGACGAGAATCAATAAGACATTTGGTAGGAAAATTGCGGACAAAGAAAAAGATAGGTAAGAAAATTAGTCAATTAGAAAATTATTACACAAACTCTCTCAGTCTTGAAAGCTTTAAGTTCATCCCTTTAAAACATCTGTTTTATCTCATATTCAATGAAATCAGTCACTCTTAATTTGAAATAATTATCAATGATTTTCTTGTTTAACTTTTAGTCTAAGTATAGCAATTGTGAGTGCAAATCAGTTCCTATAAATACTTTTAAATTATCTTATATCTCATTATACAAAATATTTAGCAAGTTTAACATCTCAACTTTATAAAGTCTTTACATTATATATTATTGACATTACCTAAAATTGAAGGTTCAAAATTTTAAATTCTTAATCATAAAAGTAAAATAATAAATTTTTCATCTTAAAAATATCATCACATAAAATATTAATGAAAGTGGAAATTTTATAAGATCTTCCAATAAAACAAAAATTATGAAAAAAATCTTAAAAGTTATGAGATAATGAAATGTGAGATTTTGAAAAGTTATGTCACTTAAATTAAGATTTTGTTTAAGGAATCTTACAATAGAGATAACATAAGTTAGTAATAGTTTATATGTTACAGTTAAAAGTTTTAAATGGGCGACATTCTGTTCTCATAGTATCTCTCTTAATATTGTAAACATTTTCCACAATTATTTGTATATAAATAGTTTCCAAAAACATAAATGAAAATTATAATACTTGAAAAAAACTATATATATATATAT
>Ga0123340_1006600_pt1 | contig 11084 bp, 9 predicted proteins | sample SirMexnodulemix_FD_89961 | JGI IMG/M metagenome (GOLD analysis project Ga0123340, IMG submission 89961) | Root nodule microbial communities of legume samples collected from Mexico - Siratro Mexico nodule mix | ecosystem: Host-associated > Plants > Roots > Nodule | place: Mexico: Nepantla... | reverse complement strand
TATATATATATATATATAGAGAGAGAGAGAGAGAGAGAGAGAGAGATAACTTTTAAAAAATAGAAATATAATTATTGTGATGCAAAAATAACGAACGAGACAATAATAATTGATAATAATATTATGTCTAGAAATTCAAATAACAATAATATTAAATCAAAACATAACAAATTTCAAGTTCAAAACTTAAAAAAATATATAAAATGTATTAAATTTTTAATTATTTGATTTTTTTTCAATCACAACATAATTGTCTTTAATATTATTTAATGGAGCATATCCTTTCTCCTCTTCTGTCTTGTTAAAATTAAGTAATTTTTCAAACTCCAAATCATAGTTATCATCTAATTTATTCTCAACTCCAATTTCAAAACTCAAAAGATAATGAATGCATGGAGTATATTTAATGCATCTTCTACATTCAAACTGATCACACACATACAAAAGATGTTCAAATAAGCTAAAGTTGCTCAACAATTAGAAAAACATAAAACATTTACAATGACTTATATAAAGAAGTTCAACAAGAACGAAAACAAGAACGGTTTGATTTGCAAAGTGTTGAAACATTGTTGAAATTTTCTAAGTCCTGGAAAACCTTTGTAAGAACACTGTTGTGTTTGTTACAAAACTAATAGAGTTCTTAAACCTGATACATATCGTAAGACATTATTCTTTATAAGGAGCAAATACTTGTGATCTTTTATATCAAATCTTAGACAAATCTTTGTGTGAGCCAAGAGTGGTTGTGTTTAAAATAATTCTTAGTGAGTTAGCTATAAATGGCTACATTCCAAAATAATACTAGTATTTTTGATATTTTTAATAATGAACAATGAGTAACTCCGTGTTCCTAATGAACTTTGTAGGAGTAACTAAGTTCATAAAGAATAGTTATTTATAACTTGTAGTAGTGGTCTATACAATAAAACTCAATTAATTATTTGAGAATTGGACATGCACTATAAAATAAACTAGTATAAAAATTTGAAAATGTATTACTATTTCCTTCATCTTGTTAAAATTACATGTTATTAAATTTATATTAACTTAATAAAGAGAGTTTTTCAAACTAAGTTTTTGAAGATCTTTATTTAACAAATCGTTTGTCAAGTTTTATAGTAGATATCACCATTACAATTGGTAGTTATTGACAAAGTACTAAAATTCATAAAATTCTTTAATGTAAAAACAAAATGGATCAAAATTAAGTATAATACAAAATTCGAGAAAAAGTAATAAAATAGAGAAAAAAAATATAACTGAACATTTATATATAATTTATGATCACATGATTGTATATTTTTTCTTTATATATATATAAGTGATAAAGAAGATTTGTTATTGTAATGTTTATTTAAAAAAATATTTTTTTACCTTTAATTATAATTTAAAATCAGAAAACCTTGTTTCAGTAACTAACCTTTATACTATATTTTACTATTCCAATTATACGTAAAATTTCCCAACCTTAATATCCCTGTCAACGCACAAGTGCAAAAAAATTAAATAAACCGAAAACAGGCACTTGGTAATACTATGTGAAAAAAGACAAACTACCACATTCACAAATAAATAATTCTATATTTTACTGTATATTTTATAATAATACGTATATATCTTTTTAAAAATATATAAAATTAAATTGAAATAAGGTTGGAGTAGTATCTCCTCCCTATATTTACAATTTAGTTTTTGGATTATAATTAATTTTGAATCTAGTAAAAATATTTATACTACAAATGACGCTTTGTTTATTTATTTTTATAAAATAGGAGTGAAAATAAAGAGTCAAAACTTGTGTTGTGGCATGATGAGTGGTGTTATGGTTATGGAAGGGATCTGGAAGTGGAAAGTGGTGTAAGAGTAACTAACAGAAGACAGCACCGCGTTTGGGTGTGAGGGAAGAAGCAGATGAAGAGGCACTGGCGCAACACCAGTCACGACGAAGAAACCCTCCCAGGTTCCGATTCCGACACGCGCTCCAACCGGAAATTCCCTCTCACGCGCCTCATGGCCCTCTTTCTCTTTTCTCTGTTCCTCTTCTCCCTCACATTCCTTCTCCCACACCCTCCCATCCAATCATCTCCAACCGCAAAAGCTCTGCTCCAACTCAAACAAACTCAACAAGGTTTCTTCTTCTTCTTCTTCGTCTTCTACACTTTATGATTTGATCTTCGTGTCTCTTTTAACTTGGTTGACACGTATGCAATTTAGATCTTACTATTACGCGTCATTTGTTTTCGTTTTGTGTAATGTGATGCATCCCCGGGGAATATGTCACTGCTATGTTGGATTTGTTACTGATGAATCACAACCTTTTTTATAAGTCTTTTCTGGTTTTCTCTAGATTTTTGTTTCGTATTATGTTTGCAGTGCAAAAGCCAATGATTGTTGGAGATCCAACGTTCACTGTTGATAAGGCTAGAATACTGTACGTAAATAGGGACAACTGTCGACTTGTGACTTAACTTTTCGAAACGACTTGTGACTTAGCTTGTGGAATTGAGTTAGGTATAAACTCAAAATTTTAAGATGGCATCTAAGCCTATTGTATCATCTTTTAATATTTTGTCTTGGGAATTTCGTGTTATTGATGTTCTGTTCTTGACATTGACATGAAGTAGTGTTGCTGATCTCATATTACGATAAAATTTATTGGACTGAGTTAGAATCAAACTCAAAATTTTAAGAAAGAAGTCATGAATACGACGAGGGAGAGAACTTGATGTTTTCCATATATTTTTGTGGTTTTGTAAATGAATGAACTGATTTTCCCTGAGAATTTAGTTTTTAGGTGAGTTCAAAAGCATTTTGTGATTCATGTACCTGATTTAACCTAGAGGGATATGACTTTGGTTGTTGTTGCTAATATTGTAGTGACCTGATTTTCCCATTTCCAGTTTTTGAGATGTTTGATTTTCTTCTTATGTACATGGATGAACATTGTGGCTTAATAATGGAATTCTTCTTCTTTGACTTGTAGGTGACGTCTCTGGTTCTGGTGAGTTGCAAAAGGATAAACTACTTGGTGGCCTTATAGCAGGTGGTTTCGATGAAAAATCTTGTTTCAGCAGGTACCATTCTGCCACATATGGCAAAGGACTATCAGGAAATCCTTCACCTTACCTTATTTCTAGTTTGAGAAAATATGAAGCTCTTCACAAGGAATGTGGACCTTACACTGAATCCTATAATAAAACGGTGAAAGATCTCAGGTCTGGTCATGTAAGTGATTCCCCCGCGTGTAAATATGTGGTATGGATTTCGTATAGTGGGCTAGGGAATAGGATATTGACCTTAGCTTCTGCATTTCTATACGCCCTCCTCACGAATCGTGTTCTATTGGTTGATCCTGGAGTTGATATGGTAGATCTTTTTTGTGAACCGTTTCCACATGGTTCCTGGTTTCTCCCTCCTGATTTCCCTCTCAACAGTCATTTTTCCAAATTGGATCAGAACTCTGATCAATGTTATGGGAAAATGCTGAAAAATAAAGCAACTACAGAATCCACGGTGCCCTCTTTTGTCTATCTTCATCTAGCACATGACTATGATGATCAAGACAAACTTTTCTTCTGTGATGAAGACCAAACTTATCTTCAGAAAGTACCATGGTTAGTTGTGAGAACCGATAATTACTTTGTCCCATCTCTATTCTTGATGCCATCGTTTGAGCAGCAACTGAGTGATCTCTTTCCGAACAAGGAAACAATTTTTCATTTCTTGGGTAGATATCTTTTCCACCCCACTAACCAAGTATGGGGACTTGTTAGTAGATACTATCAAGCTTATTTAGCTAATGCTGATGAAAGAGTAGGCATCCAGATAAGAGTGTTTGACACTGGAACTGGTCCATTTCAACATGTGTTGGATCAGATCTTAGCTTGCACCATGAAGGAGAATCTTTTGCCTGATGTTAATCGAAAGGGTGATATTGTTAAGTCATCAGGAAAGCCAAAGTCAAAAGCTGTGCTGATGACATCATTGAGCTCTGGCTATTTTGAGAAAGTGAGAGACATGTATTGGGAACATCCTACTGCGACAGGAGAAGTTGTTGGCATTTACCAGCCAAGCCATGAAGGGTATCAACAAACAGAGAAGAAGATGCACAACCAAAAAGCTTGGGCAGAAATGTACTTATTGAGCTTGACCGACGTGTTGGTCACGAGCTCGTGGTCTACTTTCGGCTATGTGGCGCAGGGGCTTGGAGGTTTGAAACCATGGATACTGTACAAACCAGAGAATGGAACAGCCCCTGATCCTGCTTGTCAACGTGCCATGTCAATGGAGCCATGCTTCCATGCTCCTCCCTTCTATGATTGTAAGGCTAAGAGAGGAACTGATACTGGTGCACTTGTTCCACATGTACGCCACTGTGAGGATATGAGCTGGGGTCTTAAGCTTGTAGACAGTGATAGTTGGCAATAACTAGCTACGGTCGTGAATGCCATCATCACTGGCATAAGTCATCAAGTTTTGCAAATTTTGTTGTACGATAGAATTGGTTATTGGTTTTAAATTTGTATTGTTTCCTATAGAAACCATGAAATAGAAAATTTTTTCTCCGTCCTTACTATGTTTCGGTTGAGTGTACAATATATTAGCATCTATGGGAATAACAGGTAGCATTGGACTTGTGTATATTTAGATGCACTTACGTAGAGTACTGATTTAGGTGTGAAATATTAACTTCTTCTGTCGATGGTTAGTTTTCCTTCGAGAATGTAACTGCTCATCTTTAATTGAGTTTCTTCTCTTAATTACATTTCTTTACATCTAATTGCGGTTAGGATCAACCTAAGTGGTAAAAACTAATCATATTCTCAATTACCGTTTAAGAAAGTTCGACTTAAACACAAATTCAATATAGATCAGACTAACCATAAAGTTATTTATTTTTTCTTGACATATAACTTTGATTAAATAAAAAAAAAAAATCGTTTTCATATTCTTCATCGAACCTATCTACATAGTTTTTGAGCATACAAATTGTGATTAAATTCGATAATTTTGTTATCATACCTGTCAATACATTAAATTCGTTCAATAAATGGAATCTCTGTCATAAATTATATTTTCTATTTAACTATATAAACTGTAAATGGTTTTAACATTAATGTATATGATGTATATATTTGATTGAATTGATTAATGATACGTTAGATTTGCTTGTATAAGTCACACACCTATGGCAATATATTGACTCTTAGCGAATGGTATGTTTTAAGTGTAGACACATAAGATTAATAGAGATATCCTATTTTGAGTGAGGGTCTATATCGCATTCCCTCCTTCATTTCACCCTTAACCTGTATCTGTGAGACTGCCAAAATCTTATCCTGCGGGTAGTTACCCCATATGGCGGTCATATAAATCTTTCTCAAAGATGAATTTGGGGGTCTACATGATTGGTACTAAAGCAGTAATACGTCACAGAAGAGGTAAAACCATCCACATTCACATATATTCTCTGAATGATCAAGTATTAGAAAGCAAAATCAGTACACATACTAGAAACTGTGGGTTCTGTTCTCAACCACAATCTCAAAAGGAGAGGAAGCAGATAATTTTATCAGAAAATTAAGTACTCTGACGCCCATGTAGTTCACTTTCGTTCTTAATCAAGGATCAGTTCTTTCTTCCTTCACTTAAGATAATATGGTAGCCATGCCTGCAACATCATCCAAGTAAACATTAGCAAGTCTGGCTAAATAGTGAAGAGAAGGGGCACAGTTGCTAATCAGGATAATTAAAGGTAGAGTGCAAGAGAATACGTTGATTTGAAAGGAGCACTAGTTTCCCCAACAGGTGTGCCGAAGGCAACATCCTGAAATGGCCCAGCCATCTTTCCTCGGGGAAACCATCCAAGGTCTCCACCCTTCTTTCCCGAAGGACATTCAGAATACTCTTGAGCTACCTGTGAAGTAAGCAAAATATTATTTTTGATAATTGACTAAAATATTTTGCTCTAGATTAAATTTCAAATGAACAGATTCGTATTTATACTTTTCAATGTACAGACATTCACCAAACTTCACATCAGTAACAACAGATAGTGGGGTGCAGAAAACAATTCTGTTATTTAACTAAGCTCCCTTATGAACAGAAAACCAAAATAAGGATTTAAAAATGAAACAAGAACAAAAACTATGACCTCCAAAAGAAAAATACCTTTGCAAACTCAGCTGGCGGGACCTTATCTCCGTTGCTGAGCCAACCATCCTGCAGCTTCTTGTAGGCTTCATTGATCTTACCTTGTTTCTCACATAAGATATGCCTAGCTAAACGAAATAACAAGCCAAAATAGAAATCATTGTAAAACAAACTATGAAAAGAACTAATCATGGATACAATGGAATCCAGAGATAGGAAATTTTTCTACCTTTTACGTAAGTGCAAGTACCGAGCCCATCTCCACCTTTCCCCGCTTTTCCTTTGCCCTTAGAAGCATTCTCATCACTTGTTGCAGCCTGCTTCCCCTTCCCCTTCCCCTTCGCGGAAGACTCCTTTGGCTTAGAGTCTTTTCCCATATTTATCACAACTTAATAATTTCCACTGAATAAGCAGACCAAACATTTGAAGATTGCAAATGTAAACCAGTAAGAGTCAAATAACAAAGGGATACTAACTATAAACAGCTTAACACAACTATAATAAAAGCAAATAAAGTGCAGTAATGCATATAACTCTAGAAACTTCAACAGAAATACAGAATGGTACATATGCTTAATGGATTTTCGTGTTGGAGATAAAAGTAAATAAAATATCTAGAAGAGGGCATAGAAAATCCAAACTACCCACAAAAGAAGAAATGACACAAGAGAAGAGAATAATAGGTGGCCATAAAAACAAGCAACTGCTCTCAGTCTCCCAATTAAAAAGAAAACAAAAAGGAAAAAGAGAATTCATCTACTCCACCCAACATTGACTCCTAGGAAACAACTCCAATCTATCTGACAGAGAAGCACAGGTGAAGGATTCTGAACAAAAATACAGCAATTGACCTTCTTCTGTTCATGAAGAGCATATCTAAATAAACCAATTAAAATGAGCTCATAGTCACAAAATTTTCAGCCTTTCTTCTAATATACAGAAATCAAATTCAAAAGCTCAAGACAAACCCATTGCTCCTAACAACAGGCTTAACAAAAATGAATCTATGCTTTTATAACTATCAAAATAACATACCCAGGCAACACGCTAAGGCTGTGAGAAGCAAAAACAGTTAAAATCGTTTAACGAAGGTTGGCTAAAGGCTCTCAAGACTTTTGGTACAGGGAAAAAGAAAGACACAGACAATTAAAGTTTGAAACAAACAAAAGGGTTCAGGTGTATGAAACAATTAATACATAAAAAACCATAATCCGAACCAAACAATGAGCATAAGCCATGTGATTGAATCAAGGGCAATATGGAAACGGAAATTGATGTTGCGTTTCGTACAAATGAAATAGAAAAAATACCGAAGTCGGAGACTGAAAAGTTATGAAGGGCGATGAAGGATGGTAACGAGTCACCACAGTGGCAGTGGAGAAATGAGAATCTCTTCCCATTTCGCTTTTTCGTTTTTACGCTATTTACTTGCACGCATTGGGCCAGTTCAAAAACACATGCATGTTTTGGGCTACTTCCTGCAACCAATATTTTTCTCCTGCACCCCTCATTGTTTTAAAAATACTCATTTTTTATAACTCCTTCAACCTCCACAGGCTCCATTTCCCATGCAAACTCTTGTTTTTAGAACAGTTATCTCGAGAAGGGATGGAATAAACCTTAAATTCTTTTCACAACGAAAAATACGTATACAGTTGATCGTGTAATAGATTATTGTTATTGTCTAATAGAAACTTTTGTATAAGATAAATTGGCTAACATGAGTAAGAATACATATGCTTAAGATTCTAATAGATTATTGTTATTGCTTGGTAAAAACTTTTTTATAAGATAAATTAGCTAACCATGACTAAGAATAGAGTTTTCATTAGTCAACATATTTAATAAAAGAGTAATTTTAATTTCTTTGAGATTAAAAACTCGTTTCTAAATACGAAGAAAGCTATGTTCGATGAAAGGTTGCATGAAAAACTTTTTAGATATAGTATAACTTTTTAGATATAGTATAAAAGGATTTGTGAAAATAAGCTAAAAACAATAAAAGAGTGTTGAATTATGTTTTGTTCAAAAAATTTGAACAATACACTATCAAGCAAGTTTATTAAGAATTGTTTATGCTAAAGAGTTATTAAATATAACTTTAACAAGATAAATGAGCTATCTAATTTTTTTTTAGACACTACTCCTCTTCATATCATTTGTAGATAAACAATATAATATAGAAAGATTAAACATAAAATGGTTTATTCTTGATGTTTTTATATTGATTCATCTAGAAACTGTAAATTATGTATAATTCTGGATGAACTTGATCAAGTTTCACTAATTAGACTAAAAATACAAATATACAAATGAATATTTTTTGACTTCAATTATCATGGTTAAAACAATATTATTATTATTTGGATAGGTAGTTGCACCTAACTAGAAACCTAAATATTTTTTGAAATGCAACTGCATGTTACTAAAAATTCAAGTATTATTTGAAAACATAGTCATTTATTGCTAAAATTTCAAATATTATTTGAAATGCAATCACTCATAACTAAAACTTGAGTATTAATTCCCGCTAAAACCTGAATATTATTTAAAACGTTAACATTCTTAACTATAACACTTTTGATTACAAAAGAGTGTGATCCAAATATCACTTGATTACTAACTAAAAAAAGGTGTTAATACTAAGACAAATATAAAATAGGATTCACTCTTTTAGGTAGTTGATAAGCACAAACAATGTATTTTAGAAAGCTTTATGACACAAAGATTTTTGTTTAGAGTTTAACATCATGCATTAATGTTATTGTTCTTAACATTTCTACATTTTGAATTCTTCTATACATAGATTTGAAGAAATTAATCACTACAAATTCTTTTTTACTCACTCAAAAACTTTAAAGAAAGTCTTCTTTTTTAGCTTATATGTATCAAAGCATAAATATAAAAATGCATTAAATTTTTTATATGCAACATTAAATATTTATCTCATCTTCAAACAACATCTTGATAGTTGACTTAATTTATCATACCTAAGTCTGCAAGGTTTCACCCAAACTAAAGTTAAATAAAGATGTGTCATAATAGTTGTGGGTTCATATTAACTTTAGTACATTAGACATTATTGATATACACCTAAAATGGAAGCATTTTCTAGAGTACAATAAAATAAACATTTAAAGATATTTTAAATTTACATGGTAAGTTTAACAACATGTTTTTATTTGATAAAGACTTCTCTTGTTAAAATAAAACAAAACAAATATTATAAGATAATATTATCTCTATTAAACAAAATAAAGATTATAAATATCATTGCATCTATTAAATAAAATACTTGTGTTTTGTGACATCTATTATTTAGAAAGATTATGTCTATCATAAAAATATATTTATGATTATTCTTTTGTTGTTGTAAAAACAGTTAATACAAATTAATAAGGTCCCTAATTGGATTTTACTTTAACAAATACTCCTTAAGTGAATCTAACTTCAATAAATAAAGAATACTAGGATGCCTTCCTCCTGAAGCTTGAAAGGTCATAGTAAACAATATAGCTTTTACAGCAATATGTTCTTATAATTTAAGTTATTTCACAACATTATTATTATTATTATTATTATTTATTTTTATGTAACTTAGCAACATTTTTTTCAAAATATTTATGTATGTGATCGTTGTAAGTAACCTCAACTCCTCCTTCATTGATTCCGAGCTTATCTGTGATAAGATATTTCATTTCAAAATTATTGTGTTTGGTGATACAATATTATACTTAGAGTACATAAATGAGTATATAAATTTGTATAATTGTATTTAATAAACACATATATTTGCTTAATGTGTCAATCATCTTCAACATTTTTTTTTGATCGTTGTAACTAACATGAACTCCTCCTTCATTGATTTTGAGCTTACTTGTGATAAGATATTCCACTTCAAAATTATTATATTTGATGATACAATATTATCTACTTAGAGTACATAAATTTAGAATATATATATTTGTATAATTGCATTGGATAAACACAAATATTTGTTTAATGTGTCAATCATCCTCTTAAATAACTGTATATGAAACGTTTACAGTATAAAACACAGATATTTTAATCCTTAGTTGATTTGATTAATTCTTTGTATTTTACTTATAAAATAATTATATCTTATTGAACTATTAATACTTAGAAACCTAATCTTATTTATTATCTTACCAACATCTCCTTAAATAATGTCGAGTAAGACTAGGTCGGTCCAGTCCAAGCATTCTTAATAAATTTTGTTTAATTCATAATTTGAGTCAATAAATCAATCAGTTTTAAGTCAATTCATAGTCAAATCTTTTAAATAATTTTTAAATATATCTTCCGTTTATTATCATTAAAAATGACTTATATGTTATACACACGTTGACAAATGTGTTTTTACTAGTAAAAAAATTCTTAACAAAGAATTAATTTCATAAAATTAATAATATATTTATAGTGATAAATTAGTGGTAAAACTTCACAACGAAAAAATATTTGTATGTATTTTTTATTTAAAATACATTCATCAGATTCACACATATAAACCAGAATAAAGATCAAGTAAAGCTTAATTGTTTAGATTCGTGTTTGGTGGATTGTAAATCTTTACAAAAAAATATTTGTTTAAAAAATATTTTATTAAATTAAAAAGCGCACAATTGTGCTTTCAAAAGAAAAATGCATTATAATAATTTTTACATGTTTTTATTAGTAGAAATAAATTTTGATTGGTTAAAGTTAATATTTTTTTCATTGGATAAATTGATTATATGTATATATCATAGATTTTGTAATTTAAATTTTAGTAGATTTAAAGATAAATCTTTTAATATGCGAAACTGACTTTTATTTTTAAAATTGAAAAGATATTACAAACGTAGAAGATTTAAAAGAATATCATAAAATTAAAATTTTATTAAAAGGGTTCATATAAGTATAAATAG
>Ga0123340_1006599_pt1 | contig 11085 bp, 6 predicted proteins | sample SirMexnodulemix_FD_89961 | JGI IMG/M metagenome (GOLD analysis project Ga0123340, IMG submission 89961) | Root nodule microbial communities of legume samples collected from Mexico - Siratro Mexico nodule mix | ecosystem: Host-associated > Plants > Roots > Nodule | place: Mexico: Nepantla... | reverse complement strand
ATACATAGATATTAACCGTTGATTAATTGTAATCCAATTAATTTTATATGTTTGATATTATTATCTGCAGAGGGTAATATCGTAAAAGGAGCAATACGCGTGGTCGCGTACACATCACGAAACCGTGTGGTACCCGAAGTCGGTTTCCCTGGCTATAAATACAACCCTTTGCCCCATTTTTTCTCTCATTTGGCTTGCGCGATCCAGAATCTAGGGTTTCGTCTCTGTGGAGCCCTTTAAGCCATAGCCGCCGGCCAAAGAGCGATTACTTTTCTTGAAATCGAACCCCGATTCGCTTCCGTAGCAGAGCGATTTGATCAAAACACAAACACTCACTACCAACCAAACAACCCTTTTATATTAATCGAAGATGTCTCGTTGTTTTCCTTTTCCCCCTCCAGGGTACGGTGCTCGTAGCGAGGCCTTGATCGAATCGATTAAGGTTTGTGTTGAGCCGTTTCGTTTTTGCGTTTGTGCGCTCAACTCTGCATGTTGTTCCAAATTGATTTTCTGGATAGAACTGCAGCCCCTTTTCAACTTAGGTTAGAATAGGACCAGGCGATGAGATTGTCCCCCTCTTTGGATGCTTTGATCGAACCCTAGAACCGTGATTTGTGCTTCTTTTGGATGATGCTTTGATCGAACCCTAGAACCGTGATTTGTGCTTCTTTTGGGCATAGATCCGTTGATTTTTTTTAATAAACATGTAAAATTAAATTTAGGGTTTTCTATTGCATAAGTATAAATATCAACACAAATTTTTTTGGACAGAATATATCCTGTGGAATTGAGTAAATGTTTTTTAAATGCATGCATTTCTCTCTAATAACTAACAACTGATTCTGATCTTTGGGTGGGTTAATGGGTATTTTTTTCTTGTATAAACTAATAATTTTTGCAATTTTAAAAGTGGGATCCAAATCTTAGACCGGTTTTCTGTATACAAATCACTGCATGTTAGGTTTATTTAGTTGGGTTATTTATCTGAGCGATGAGGATGTGAGATCACCTTAGTCTCTTGTTATAAGGTTAGTGGAGTGCTTGGGTAATCCTGGGTATTTTCATTCATGGGTAGACCTTAGATATTAACCTGTGTGATGGAGCAAGTCTGAGCCTCTTTGACTGTTGTCTGGCTCGTGAGCTGCTTCTGACAGATTTGAAAAGGATATGAAATAGTTCTTGTTCTTGTAATGGCTGAAACGATTGTTTTTGACTACCAAAAGATTTGTAAGAAACATAATAGTTTAGTTATTCCAATTGCATGGTGAAACAAGATTGAAATGCTTGCATAGCATGTTTGTTTCTTTGGACTTCTTCCCTGTCCTCTATTTGAAAATGTTATTCTGGTGCCTAAAGCTCCGAGAGGAGATGGAGAAGATGAGGAGGGAGAAGATAGAGAAGAAGAGAATCAAGAAGGAGAAGAAGAGGGCGAAGGAGGAGAAGAAAGAGAAAAGGAAAGAGAAGAAAGAAAGAAAACATAAAGAAGGAACAACTAAGGCTACTAATGGCAGTGATGATGACAAGAAATTCAAGCTCATTAACGATATTAAGGAAACCAAAGCAGATGAAAAGTTGCAAACAGGTGAAGGTGAAGTCTGTGAGAATGAACTACTTGAGAGAAGTGGAATTACAGAGGAACTTGAGCAACCTGTTACTTCTCGGGAGCCTTGCTGCTTGTCTGACAGTACTCAAAGCAGCAAGAGAAAAAGGGGCTCCCCACAATCAACCAATGAAAATGGTGAGGAAGCTTTGAATTTGATCATTGTATTGTTTATTGGTTTGTTTTGCGAAGTTGTGTTTAAATCTAATTTGGACTTTTGTGTGAAACAGGAGGACCTGCTATTAAAATTCGACTTCCTTTGAGGAAACATAGTGACCCTGAGGAATTGAATTCAAAATCAAAATTTCATGCAGGGTCTTCTTCAGGAGATATGGGGGATATTGAAGATCCCTCAACTAAAAATACCCTTGCAAGTGAGCGTCAGTCAAAATGTGTCACAAACACAGGACCCAAACGGTCTCTTGGAAAATCTGATTCCAGCAGTTGCAGAGTGTTGCAGAATTCTGTTAGTGGTAATGCTGTGGTCACTAAAAGTACTGTTGGAATTGATCGGCAGTCACAATGTCTCAGGACCACAGAGCCCAAACGGGTTGTTGGAAACTTGGATTTTAGACACGGCAAATCTGTTCAGAATTCAGTTCGTCCTGATGTTGTGGTGGCTAAAAATATCCTTGGAAATGACAGTTAGTCACAGTCTCTCGGGAAGACAGACTTCAAACGGGGTCCCATTGGAAACTCTTTTTCTACACATGGTAAAGCAATGCAGAATTCTGTTCATAGAGTTGATCCCAAACGGATTGTTAGTAACTCTGACAAAGGGATACATAATTCTATTCCTAGAGATTCTGTTGTTGCTAAAAACACCCTTGAAAATGATCATAAGACACAGTGCCTGAGGAATGGGAAGCCCAAAGGGGTTTATGGAAACTCTGATGCCAGACATGGCAAAGCTGTGCAGAATATAGTTCATGGAGAGGCTGTGGTTACTAAAAATACTCCAGGAAGTGACCGTCAGTTGAAGTCTCTAACCAAGTCCAAACGGGTCCCTAATAAACCTGATTCTAAACATAGCAAGGCGGTGCAGAACTTGGTTCATGGGGATGCTGTGATCACAAGTATTGAAGTTGATGATGTCATGGTCACAGATAAAGCAGTTGATGCCATGGACATAGATAAAGCAGCTGGTGATGCTATGAGCATAGTTAATGCAGTTGATGATGGGAGGAAAAAGGTGGAATCTTTGTACAAGTCTCTGTTACTTATTCCTCCAGTAACATATGATGGATTGGAGTCATTGGATCAAGATTGGCTATTTAGTTCGGAACCAGAAGCAAAACCTCCTGTCTCAAAGAAACAAAAGTGTGATTCTGATGTCTTCAAGCTTTCGAGTTCTATGTGGCCTCGGGCAGCATACTTCCCTGAGGTGGATGTGTATGCCCTTCCATATGCAGTTCCATTTTGATTCTTTTGGATTATTTTTACAATAGGTAGTTTGAAGGTAGGAAGCTGTGTTCAAATTGACAGAACCGGTGCACTATTGTTTTTTGGAAGAGAAAAACACTTACATGGCATGTGGGCAAATATTGCGAAATATATTCTAAACATGAATGAGCAATTTTGTCTTCCGTCCTCAGTAGAGTATTTGCAGAATGTACATATATAAATATATGGATAGATAGATAGATATATATATGTTGTGATTTTTCAATATAAAAAGTGAATATAATGATTTTTATTTTATTCATATACTGTAAAGTGATTCTCTTAGCTATGTGTAGATATTTATTTAATACTAATCAATTACCTAAGTCTTTATCAATTTTAGATATGTTTTTTTTGTAAAAAAATCCTAATAATTTTTGAATTATGACTTCACTGATGAATTATGGAAATTGTGACAAATAACGGGTTTAATGTTCTCTATAATTCGTTCAATGTAGTGCAATTTAATTTGGTTTTTCTGTGACTTTAGGCATGGCAAAGGTGACTACTGACCTATTCCATTGGATTTTAATAGCAACATGAACTTCATTTGGCTAATAAATAAAATACTTTGCTTTAAAGATTTTGAAATTCTGCATGTCAAGTGAAATTTCAGAATTTCTACATTGATGGAACAAACTTTTGATGGTCTGAGACTATTGTTATTATCTTGGGACTAACTAAATTTATTTTAGTTAAAATATATATAAATTTCTGAAGAATTAATTTAGCTCTTTGTGAAGTATTATGTCAAAACTAACCATATTTGTATTGTGGCATTAACTTCAACTTTAGATATTAAGTCTTTGTAACTTTGTGGTGGCTTTAATGTAAAATAATAGTATTACTTGTTAAATTTACAGGAATCCAAATAATTTTCTACTTCCAACTGGATACTTGATACTTCAGCACATTTACTTAGATTGTACAACAAAGCTTATATGATATGTTTCACCTTAGAAATTTATATTTTATTAGAAACATTATTTTATATATTTTTAAAATGAAATTATAAATTTAATGGAGAATAGTATCAACTGGAATATAGTTAAAGTAGGATAGTTTCACAAAAATAAAAAGCATTTAATCTTTTATATGAGGTGATCAAAAAATTATAATCATAGTGGAGTGGACCTGAATAATTGTCTCTCTTTGTAAGAACAAAGTTTACAACTTTAATTTTTTGATGGAATTGTTTGATCAAGTCATTTATTATACCATATAATGTTATCATCATGTAGATGGACAAATAATAATTATTTTGTTACAGATAATTGAAGCCCATATACTTCTAAACTTCACCTAATAGTGTATCTGTAATGTGCTAAGGTATACTTGACCCTGTAAACTTGAATGATGGATAACTTTTTTCTTCCTATATTTCCACACAGTTGTGAGAAGATCCAGAAAAGGTGATTTTGTAAATGAAGTTGGGTCTTGAAAACTGATTGATTCTCTGCCACCCTAACATATTCACAGGACAATTTTTCCCCATATATTAGTGATCACTACTAGTGCATTACATAGTGTTAGCATCAAGATCATTTTAAAGTGAATAATTCTAAATCTTCTTACCAATTATGTGTATTTTATATTTCCAAGATATTAAATGTATTCATTTTTCATTGAATATCTTTGAGAGGATTAATAGGAAGATATAAATTTTGGTCTTGTAAGTAAAATTGGCATGTACAATTTGATTAAAACTGTAAGAATTGAACGTAAAAAATTGTAATATTTCTCAAAATTACTCTTATACAATTAGTGTATGAAAAAAAGAATAATAGTGATAGAATATAAATTTTAAAAATTGAATTCTTCAATTCTCCAATTTTCATAAGAGAAAAAAAGAAAGAGACAAATAATGATGTTTATAATATAATTAAAATAATTAAGGAGATAATAATAAAAAAGTATTATAAAAAATAATAACAAAATTTTAAAACATTCTCTTGTATTTAGAAATTGAGTATTAAATAATTGGTGTCACTACATTTTATGAAGACATTTCTACTAACTTCAAACAAATCTGAAACAATTATTTGACATTTATATCAATATTACTTCTTCTTAATGTATAAATCTAGTAATTTTATTTTGAGCAAATAGTACTTTGAAACTTTTCAAGTCCACCATAATATATTACATTCTAAAAACAAATGCTCTAAACATAATATTTTTATGGGTTTTTTATGTTTCTTTTGAATTACAATCTCACCTTTTATAGTTTTAGTAACTCATGCAAAAGGTAAAATATTACATTATGAAAGTAATATGAATTACACTTATAAACTTGTGAAAAATTAATTTTTATTGTTTATTTTGTGTTCTGCACTAGGTTGGGTGTAATATATATATATTTTTTTTTACATAAAAGACTTTAATATTTACAACCTTGAGTCATTGTTTAGTCTAAATATATTTGGTATAAACAATTATATTATTATCTAATAACGTATTATCACATAAGTTTAATATATATTGTTAGGGACTCCTCCTACCAAAATGTAAATTCTAGATAAGCAAACTTTTTTTTATTCATGCACTAGGATTAAGTACAGAACAGTGAACAATATGGTCTACAAGGCACATTAAAAGTAATGTAATGAATAATACCACTAATACAGCAAGTGCAGAAGTAAAAATAAAAAAGGAGACTTCATGAGTTTATAGTAATGATTAATCCTCTGCTAGAGTTGCTTACTACTCGTAATTATGATCCTCTTCACCCTCACCCTCTTCATAGTCCTCCTCATCAACTGTTGCATCCTGATATTGTTGGTACTCTGCCACCAAATCGTTCATGTTGCTTTCTGCTTCAGTGAACTCCATTTCATCCATTCCTTCCCCTGTGTACCAGTGCAAGAAGGCCTTGCGTCGATACATTGCAGTGAATTGCTCACTCACCCTTCTGAACATCTCCTGGATTGAAGTGGAGTTACCAATGAAAGTGCTTGACATCTTCAAGTTCCTGGGAGGAATGTCACACACGCTAGACTTCACGTTGTTGGGAATCCACTCAACAAAGTATGATGAGTTCTTGTTCTGCACGTTGATCATTTGTTCATCCACCTCTTTAGTGCTCATCTTTCCCCTAAACATTGCTGATGCTGTCAAGTAGCGTCCATGGCGGGGATCGGCAGCACACATCATGTTTTTGGCGTCCCACATTTGTTGGGTGAGCTCAGGGACAGTGAGGGAGGCGTACTGTTGAGACCCACGTGAGGTGAGAGGCGCAAACCCCACCATGAAGAAGTGCAGACGTGGGAATGGGATCAAGTTCACAGCCAGTTTCCTGAGGTCAGAGTTCAGTTGGCCAGGAAACCTCAAACAACAGGTCACTCCACTCATGGTTGCTGATATCAGGTGGTTCAGATCGCCAACTACAATTGCAAACCATTAAATTAATCAAGTTATTATTTGTTATGCAGTTAATTAATCACTTGGAGAGTGGAGCGTAGGAGTGGGAGAGTACCATAGTTTGCATTCACACAATAACCACATTGTTAATATTGAATTAAGGGATGAATGATTTTTTAAAATTAATGGTAGTTTGATTTTTATCATGATTAAAAGGATCTGAAGGAGGTATTCTAAAATGATTTTAGTGTCCATCTCAGTTAACTAATTTTTATCAAGTCTGACAAGTATTCTAATGATGCCCTTTTTCTAATTATGAGTCATGGTTAAGTGACACACACAGTAGGCCTAGTGCCAAAGTAACTTGGCCAATAGCAGATGAAGACATATTGAAAGTTGTTGATACAGCAGAAAATAATTGGATGGTTAAAGATTATTATTGCCTAATGACATACATCAATGAGTTCGGTATTAACTTTTTCTTTTTTGTAAATTAAAATTTTGACTATGTAACTAAAGGTTAATTGAGATAATCAGTTTTTACATAAAGCATGATGATATATTATAATGTATCAATTCGTCCTGGTACATAAGAATTTTGAACATGTGATGGTACCAAATATCTAATAATAATTTCAACTCACGGGAGAATTCTAAAGAATGCAGATAACTTTTTCCTTTTCAGATCTAGTAAGCATTTAGAATAGCTAGTGAATCACAATTCCAGGACAGTTGGGAGTTGCTGAATGTGTGAATGTGCAAAACAATGAATGCAGGAATTGAAATTAGTGTAGGATTGGGGTACTTACAACTAGGGGTGGTGAGTTTTAAGGTCCTGAAGCAAATGTCATAGAGTGCTTCATTGTCAAGAACCATGCACTCATCTCCATTTTCCACCAGTTGGTGGACGGACAAAGTAGCATTGTAGGGCTCCACAACCGTGTCAGAGACCTTCGGGGAAGGGAAAACAGAGAAGGTGAGCATCATCCTGTCAGGGTACTCCTCCCTGATCTTCGATATCAAGAGTGTTCCCATGCCAGAACCCGTCCCTCCTCCAAGCGAGTGACACACTTGAAAACCTGAAAAAAAAAAATTCAAATTCAACACACAAAATCGTACACATCCATTTTCACAAACAATACCAGGTCCAATCTTAAGACACTATTCAAACTAACAAAACACTCTCATCACAGTAATCCAATCTTAAGATAAATTTTTTAGATAGTATGTATAAAATGAACTTGAAGCCAAATCAAGTTGAGAAACGGTTTGGATGGTGAGATTTACACCGTGTTAGATTGTATAATTTTGTGATTTGTATTAATGATTGGTTAATATTTTGAAGAGCATTTTGTAACAGATCTGCATTGATACCTTGCAAGCAGTCACAGTTTTCGGCCTCTTTGCGAACGACATCAAGGACGGAATCGATCAATTCAGCACCTTCGGTGTAGTGTCCCTTGGCCCAATTGTTTCCGGCACCGGACTGTCCGAAGACGAAGTTATCAGGGCGGAAGATCTTGCCGTAGGGGCTGGATCTAATGCTGTCCATGGTCCCTGGCTCCAAATCCATCAACACGGCCCTCGGAACATACCTTCCGCCGGAAGCCTCATTGTAATACACGTTTATCCTCTCCAATTGGATATCCGAGGCCACATCGCCGGTGAACTTTCCGGTGGGGTCGATGCCGTGCTCGTCGCATATGACTTCCCAGAATTTGGAACCGATTTGGTTCCCGCATTGGCCACCCTGCACGTGCAATATTTCCCTCATTCTTCTTACTCTCTCTCTCTCTTTCTTTCAATGCAGCCGCAGATTCAATACACACACCTATATATACGTGGGATCTCAGAGACTGAGAGTGCGAGGGTAATTGTGGAATGGAAAAAAGCTATTATTTCTATGTTCTTGGAGTGTGGTCTTCAAGCGCCATAATTATCCCTGTCTTAACTTCTTTTCCTTCTATTTCGCTCTATTCTTGGCCTTCCTCAATTCAATTTTTTCTTTTTTAATTTTTACACATCAACAAAGTTTTTATTCTAAAATTATTTTAACTCAGCCTATATTTTCTTACAAAAAAGAAAAATGTAATATAATCCCTTTCTATACTGATTTAAAGTATTATAACTTCTGAACTTTGAAGGCAGTTACTTCCTCCACTCCTAGCACTTCACAATAATGGGATGTTGTAAAGTTTTTTCTAGAATACATTTGAAAATTTTATTCTAAAAATTTTATTTTGAAAATCTTATGTTATTCGAGAAATGTGTTCCAGAATCTATTTTATAAATTCCCGTGATCTGAAAAAATGTTTAAAAAAATAATTGAGAAGTCACTTTAAAAAAGTAAAATAGTCATTTTAAAAAACTGTTGGCGTGCAGGTTCAAATTAAGGGGTGCTGAAAGCAATTGCCAATTTTGAAGATAGCGACTAATGGTATTGGCCCATTTGAAGTAGCCCACACTGAAACAGGCATTGGGGACAAATTCTTCCTGCACCCTAATACACGCTTCCTGCACCCTAATACAAATATTTTAATTCCATAAATACCCCAGCACACCCATCCGGTTCATAACGTAAAAAAAAGAAAACCGGATGGCATCCCATTCGGGTTTTATTTTAACATCTGTTTTCAAATCTTTGATTAATCCTTAAAATAAGCAATAAGTAAGTAATTTTTGGTGTTTATTAGCAATTAGTAAGTGATATTGCTGATTAGAGTAGTTGATTTGGGGTTTAGGCGTTATCGATGACGAACAGAATAATTTTCCGATTTGATATATGAGAACCGGATGGGTTTCATCCGGTTCTCATTTTGATTTGGAAATGAGAACCGGATGGCAGCCCCATCCGGTTGTCATTTCAAAATCAAAATGACAACCGGATGAGTATGTCATCCGATTGTCATTTCCAAATAAAATGAATTTTTTTTAAATGACAACCGGATGGGGGTGCCATCCGGTTGTCATTTTATTTTGAAATGACAACCGGATGGGAGTGTCATCCAGTTGTCATTTTTTTTGAAATGTGAACCGGATGGGGGTGCCATCCGGTTCTTATTTTTTTTCTATATGAATCGGATAGGGTCAGTTGTGAAATTAAAAATTTATATTAGGGTGTAGGAAGAAGATATTAGGGTGCAGGAAGAATTTGTCTCACTTGGGCTTGTGGTTCACAAATCTACTATAAAACAAACAAAAGAAACTACTACACAATTTATGAAGCCTTTACTACTACGTTGACACTTGTTTCTATTCTTGGTTATTTTGGTTTTTTGCACTTTTTTTTTTTGTTTGTACACAGTTGCTTTCCCATTTAGTTGTGCATAATTTATCATATTGTCCATATATTTTATTTTGACGCGTGTCTATTTTCTTATTTTCTTGTCCTTTCTTATTTGTTTCACTTTTTCACCCTTTTTTCATTATTCTTTCCCTTCTTCTATGATGAAACAACCAAAACTCAAAATCACTAAAAGCAGACAATTCCTGAAAACACATTGTGTGATGAAGTGTTTATAGTATTTGAGGTTCCGTTATTTGTTAAATATCTTTATATAGTGTACCTACTTTAACTCATAGTTTAAAATTTGTTTAATACAAATCATTACACATTTAAATGTTGTTATTTAAATCACGGATAAAACCATATTTTAAAATATCCAACACATAAAAAACATATTTTTAAAAATAAAAATTAACTAACTACAATACAATTATATTTTATATACAAAATACAACTAAAATTACTTTGCAAAGACAACGCATATTTTTAAATAATAATTTTCAATTTTTATTAAATTCTTAATTATGCAAATACACCACTTATTAAAATATAATAATAAATTGGAAAAAATATTACAAATAAATTTAACAAATAACGTTAAAAAAAGTCCGTGCGTACACATGGGTTTATACTAGTGTTGAGAAAGACACGATGATTGCTAATGTATTAACTATCATAAATGTTTTTCACGACAAAAGTTTTAAATATAGGCCCCATTTTACTTTATCTTGTTCCTTCTCGTTTCTCTTCTTTTCAAACATGAAAAATGCCATTTGAAAAGTGCCTTCTTTCTTTGAAATTTCAACTAAAATAATGATAAATGAACTCTACAATTTTGTGACTCTTAAACAAAAATTACTTAATAATTTAAGAGTGTGTTGACAAATGTTATGAATACTTGTAAACATTAGACAGAAATTGAGAAGGGATGATATTAATATAGGAGCTTAAGAATCAAAGGTTTTGATAAAGATTACAAACGTGTGTTTTTGGTATCTAAAATAACAAAAAGGGTTACTTTTATATGAGATGAGAAAGCAACTAATCAAAAGGTTAAAAGAAAAATGTTTGGTAAGGTGGGAATGAAATTTCAACGATGAAGACCTAAAACGTGAATTTTTCTATTAAGGTCTATTTGACAAAGGTTTAACTTTGTTAGTTGTATTTAAGATACTTGAGTTTCAATTATTGACAGTTTTTGATCTTGTTAAAGTAAAACCATAGGAGTTAACTATTGTAAATTATGAGTAAATCATAAAAGTTTAGTGTTGTTGTTTTTTTTTTTTTTTTAGTTTTTTGAAGCATTTTAGTTTCATTTAACATTTTCGACCCAAATAAGAGAACAGTATTTTTTTTTCTTTTATCACTTTTTCGAATTTTTTTTTCTTTTTTTTTT
>Ga0123340_1006596_pt1 | contig 11088 bp, 11 predicted proteins | sample SirMexnodulemix_FD_89961 | JGI IMG/M metagenome (GOLD analysis project Ga0123340, IMG submission 89961) | Root nodule microbial communities of legume samples collected from Mexico - Siratro Mexico nodule mix | ecosystem: Host-associated > Plants > Roots > Nodule | place: Mexico: Nepantla... | reverse complement strand
ATTATGTGGTATTTGAAGATAATTATTATTTATTGTAAGTATTTTTTATAAATAACAAAATGAATAAAATAGGTTATGTTGAAAAAGTAAAAGTGGTAATAAAATAGGTATATTAAAAAACGGTTATAAAATAGAAATTTATTTATAATCTACAATTATAGAAATAAATTATATTTATAGATATATATTAATTAAAACAGTTATTCTAATTTATATGAAGTTGGAAAAAAATTGAAAATTTTATGACATAGCTTTTGTTAAAAAGAAAAAATAAAAGTCTCTTTTGGGCTTGCAATTTGGGCCCATGAATTTTGGAAAAAACGGGTGAACGAACGAACCATTCATCCTGAATCGTTGAGTCTACTTCCTTATACTCTTCCTCCGTTCGCGTCTTCTGTGTCAAACTCAGTCCACTAGAAATGGCAGCTATAGTAAGCCACCACCACCACCGCCTACTCTCCACCGCCACGCGCCTAAACTCCGCCGCCAGAGACTCGCGGCGGCGGGGGAGCGGCGCAAACTCAGTTCGGTGCGCTGACGTGAGCACGGCCACGAGCGAGAATCGGCGAGTGACGGTGAGTAACCGGAACGATTCGCTGGAGATATGCCGAGTGCTGAACGGGATGTGGCAGACCAGCGGCGGTTGGGGTCGAATCGACCGAGATGACGCCGTCGAAGCCATGCTCCGTTACGCCGACGCCGGATTGTCCACCTTCGACATGGCCGATCACTGTACGTTTACGTTCTCTCTACTCGCTGCTACTCTGTGCTGACGTGGACATTTCCTATTCTCCTACTTCTTTTTACCGTGTATAGGCAAGTAAATGGTATTGAAATCATTAAATATATTTTATAACCGTAAAAGTTTTCAATAATTAAAAAAAAGCTTAGTTTTTTTTTTTAATTCTTCTTACTATATACGTGTAGAGAGATATACATTATAATCCTTTATGTTAAGAGTTTATTATTATTATTATTAAATAATATTATGTTTTTTATTAATTTTCCAATACACTTTATAAAAATAGTAAATAAAAAGTGTAACTAGTGTTTTATACTGTAAAAATATTAAATAAAACGAAGTGTATTTAATGTTTGAAAATGTAAAAATATTATTTTTTTCTTTGTCTATTAAATTCAAGCATTATTTAACATTTGATTTAGAATTATTCTTAAATTGTCATTCCCAGATAATAATTATTTTTTAAAATGGAAAATATTAAAATTGAATGTAATCAACTTTATAATAAAAAGTAATTAATACAGACATAAATATATTGCTTACTTCTTAAATTAATCTTTAAAATATTAAATAAAAAGCATTTAATATTTTTGTAAAAATCTACTTATTTGTCAATTTTTATTAGCTGTAACAGTGTAAAAATTGTAAAAATCTTTATGTGGGTATACGGATTATTTACTCTAACAATAAATTAAAAAAATAATTATATAAAAATAAAAAAGTTAAATATTGTAATTTTTTTTTCATAAATTTAAGTATTTTTAATTAAATTTTTATTAAAATTTTGGCTATTCTTTCCGTATTTAATTTTGAAAAGAAGCACGATGGTGGTTTTGATAAGGATAATTAGTTACATTTCACGAACGCAGTGGAAGAAGTAGATTCCCTCCTTAAACGCGCCAATTCTTCTTGCGTTCTTCATTTCATCTGTAAAACCTGAGATCAATGATATCAGTATCGTTAATAGGTTAAGTAAATGTACAAAAACAGTGTCCGAGAGATGTGAGGAAGGAGAAGCAATGGCCAAATTGGAATTACAAGGAACTGAAGCAGAGTGAATGAATCAGAATTGGCTTGTGACGCGTCTCCATTCATGAACCCTGCAACTGTGATGTGGCAAAGAAGGTTAAGTGCTGCTACTTGCAACTTTGGTTTGCGATGCGAAGTGAAGGCATCGCTCTTTCTTAGTCTGAGGTTAACTGTGAAAACTATTCTTTATTTATTTTTTAACCTTTCTGTTTGTCTATTGTAAGTCTGGTCCAAACCTCGAATCAGGATCACCAAAAGCTATTTCTTTCCCTGCATCTACTACACTCTTCAGGATCACCAACTCTGCTCGAGGTTAGAGAATTGCCCTCGAGATTGAGATGTTGAAGGAACATAATGTCGTTTGACGTGCACTGAGCCTAGTCCACGATATTTTTTTTTTTAAATTAAATGCTAAAAGAAATAATTGGATATAAACACGTCAACTTCACCGTGCAAAAATAACGGTTGAACAAAAATAATTAAATTATAAATACAATAAGAACCTTGGTAAAAAATAACAAAATTTTAGATTTTTAATAAAACAAAAATTTTAGATTTTTAATAAAACAAAAATTTTAAAAATATCGATGGACTTAAAATTTATGTACACCAATAAAAATGATAAAAACGTATGGTGGAGAGCAATAGGGTGCTGATATAGGATAAAGCAGTGACGACGCTGCACTGTGGCCATGACTATTTTTATTGTTAGAGCGACACGTCAATTTGCTGAAAGGAGCTGTTTTATTTCGTGTATATGCTACAGTGGTTATAGGTTCTTGAGCAATTTGGAAATGCCAGAGTTATTGCGGCATTCTTTGGGCAGATTCACTTTCAGTCCAAATGGAACACCAACTAGGAGAGGAATAGTAGTAACACCGAAATATAGGCATCTGAGGCCGTTTCAATGTGTGTACACACAGGATAATCGAAGCATTGTCGTGAAGAATGGCAATGATTCTTTGGATATATGCCGGGTTGTGAATGGAATGTGGCAGACCAGTGGCGGGTGGGGCAGAATTGATAGGGATGATGCTGTTGATGCTATGCTTAAATATGCTGATTCTGGACTCACCACTTTTGATATGGCTGATATCTGTATGCAACTTAATTAACTGCTTCTACTTGCTCTCTGTTTGAAATGATGTACCCCTTCAAGGAAATTCCTCGACTACACACTGAAGTTATTCGTTAGAGGAATAGAGGGTGACAGTAGATTTGATGTGTTCAAATTTGAGTGTTATGTGATTATTGGATGTATTAGATGCGGAATCTTCCCAACATGAGCTTCTTTTTGCAAGTCTTCTTAGAAGTTATGTCTTTTGGGGATTGTTCTCATTGTTGTGTTCTTCGGGCTTTGCAGATGGACCTGCTGAAGATCTATATGGGATTTTCATCAATCGAGTTCGTCGTGAGCGTCCTCCAGAATTATTGGAACAGGTCAGAGGGTGAGTTGATCAAGCAACTTCATATTCTTATATAATTTTTTCTTCTATTTGAAGATTTGAAGAAGATGCTGATACTTTTATAGTATTTGGCTAGTATGCGTCCTACCATCTATTTCCAAATTGTTAGTGAAAATATACAGGAAAGTATTTTCTTATTATTCATTGTATCATTTGGTGCAGTCTCACTAAGTGGGTGCCTCCGCCAGTTAAGATGACTGCTAGCTATGTAAAAGACAGCATCAATGTTTCAAGGAAGAGGATGGATGTGGAATCCTTGGACATGCTTCAGTTCCATTGGTAGTTAATCCCTCTGTATTGTGCTTATTTGATCTACTAACTATCATGGTTCAAAAAGCATAATTATTTATCCACATTTTGCAGTTCTTGAAATTTTTAGGGAAAATCATAACCATCATCCATGACCATGAGACCATCATATTAAAAATCATCCATTTTGCTTCTGTACCGAAATAGTGAAATGAGTTCTGGATTCCCATTATCTAGCTAAACTACTTCTGTAAATAGTTCTAACTCTCTGAAGTTTAGAATTCTTCTGACAATTCACCTCTATCTCTAATGGATTTAGGTGGGATTATTCAAATCCAGGCTACTTGGATGCGCTAAAACACCTTACAGACTTGAAAGAAGAAGGTCAGTTTTGTTTCTGGTTACCGGTTACGAATTCACATATAAGTTCACATTTCTTGCTTTGATCAAACTACTTCAGTTAAAATTTGATACAGGTAAAATCAAGACTGTGGCTCTGACAAATTTCGATACTGAGAGATTACAAATTATTCTTGAAAATGAGATTCCTGTTGTAAGCAATCAGGTATATCCAACTGCTTTAATTTTTTGAGTTCTTTTAATAATTCTTTATAGTTCGTGAACCTTATTTGTATCTTCGATGTCAGGTGCAACATTCACTTGTCGATATGCGTCCTCAACAGAGAATGGCAGAGCTTTGTCAGCATACAGGAGTCAAACTTATAACGTCTCTCTCTCTCAAGAGAAAAAGAATTTTCAGCCATAGAAAATAGTTCTTCCAAATATAAGATGAAAGTTTAGTAGAAGTAATCTAAAAAATTTCCACTTAGTAGATCAATTTCTGATGCAGGTATGGAACGGTAATGGGTGGTCTGTTATCTGAGAAGTTCCTTGACACCAACATAGCTATTCCTTTTGCTGGTCCTGCAATAAACACTCCCTCCCTCCAAAAGTACAAAAGGGTATGATTTCATGACCACCTTTCGTTATTTGGAGGTAGTTTAAGAAACATTTAGCACCTTTTGTGCTCTATAGAAAGGTTCTATCCCTTCTAAATATGCTACATTGTAAAACTAAAATAAGCTTGTTAGGTAGATGGTCTGGCAATGGGGAAATTATTGATGACAAATAACTCTGAATCAATATGTATATAACAATTCAAGTTGATGATTTGGATTTTTGTCCTCATGACTTAGTTAATATTCATGCATTTTACTATACTTTGCATCTGTTGACAGATGGTAGATGCTTGGGGAGGATGGAATTTGTTCCAGGGACTGCTTCGGACTCTGAAACAAGTAGCTTCTAAACATGGTGTTTCAATTGCAACTGTTGCTGTGAAGTATATATTAGATCAGGTGAATTTACTTAATTAATTTGTTCAGAATTTGATGTGGTTATTACTATGAAATCGCGTTACATTGGATGAGCCCTTCTATATATCCCATTTATTTTGCCTCTTGTCAAACATGCAGCCTGCAGTAGCAGGATCAATGGTTGGTGTCAGACTTGGCTTGTCAGAACATGTAAAAGACACCAATGCTATATTTTCTCTTGCTCTTGATGAAGACGATGTGGGCAGCATAAGAGAAGCCACGGCGAAAGGAAAGGATCTAATAAAAGTGATTGGTGATTGTGGAGACGAATACAGGCGTGCATGAGTCATGTTGAGTTATCAAACTGGTGAAATGCTGTGTTTAATTTATATAGTGCAAGGGGATGAAAGGAAAGTGTTCAAGCCCAATTTTGTGACAGTTGAAGATTTGTATGTCTCCGACTGGTAAAAAGACAAAATAAATGAAAAGAGAAAGTAATGTATTCTCTAGTATATTTTGTCAGATTTATGCAAACTTTCCTCCGTATTGGCTACGTCGAAGTGTGGAAACTTCGGTGAATCACTGAACAGGAATTACACTTCACTCTGTTTAAATTGATTGAGGCATCCAAGAAAGTTGGTAGTTATCCATCGGGCGGGCTTTGCTTTAAGCAGTGTGTGTGATCTTTTTGCCTCAAAGAAATAATATAATGTATAATATCATGTTTTACAAAGCATTATATACTAAATTCGAAGATTTCGCTATCAATACACAGCTTATCGAACGGATTAATTTTTACAAGAAAATAGGACACTAATAAGTGATAGGATGGCCTAGTTTGCGAGAAACTCCTATTTATAAACATGAAAGCCCTAAATGGAAAAGAAAGAGTCTTTCGTTTTTCGTGGATATTGTCACATGACTTAATCTCGAGAACACAATAATATAGTATCGAATAAGAGAGTATGTCATTTCTTTATAGATTGAGCAATTTTCATTCGAAAGTGGATTAGTAAAAACTTATACGAGTGTGTCATTTCTTCATAGATAGAGCAATTTTCACTCGAAAGTGGATTAATACAAATTTATATGATTCGTATTTGCTTATCTATCATACATGCTTCGTTTTGCACTTCGTGCTCCTATTTTACTGGCTTATTTATATCCGGCTATAAGTTCGTATCTCTATTACTTGACTGAAAGGATTCATACACTTTCCCCTATTTTGACAACAAAATAAATTATATTATTCAAATTAGTAAAATAAACTTACTTTTACAAATTGCACTCCTAGAGTCAGAATAAAATAACTAGATGGATTAGACTTGAGTTTCGTTTGAAAAGTCAGGAAAAGATTGCATTTCCGGTCAGGATTGAAAATAGATATGAATATTAACATTGGGCTAACCTTTACTCCAAGAGAAATAAGCACAAACACATTAAGTCTGTCACCCCTCAAGGCAAATTTGCGTTTATAACCAGCGGAAAAAAACCCTATTGCTTGAGAAAATGAATTACTGAAAAAATGACCTGTACGTGGTTTTTTCATACAATAAGATCCAATATTAAGATCCATAATGAGAGTTTGCGTTTGTCACATACAAAATACTGAAGTCAGCACAAAATAAAATTACAATTGAGAAACATCTAACCAATTTTGCCCATGACCTTGATGCCTCCGATGATGCTCACAAGCTCTTTCAGATAATCCTCCAACACAACTATATCATATTGCTGGTTATTACCATCAAGCAAATCTGTGGCCCTACTTAATGCAGAACAAATATCCACCTTTTCTTGTTAGCAAAGTTTCGAGCTGATACCCTCCTTCAAAGCATCTCTGATTTTGTAAATACAATGATCCAAATCATTCATTGCTTTGGCTTTCTGAAGGAAATTTTTATCTTCCGTATGGTAATACTCAGCTTCTTGCATCATTCTTTTAATTTCTTTAGTTAACAATCTTTCCTTGTGATTGGTTATGGTGATCTCATTCTTATTGGCAAAAGTCTTCTCCTCGGCGATACCATTTTCATCTATGGCAAAACATGCAAAGAAAGGATGGCCATGAGGAGCAGGAGGAAGACCAAAAAGTCCAAAAAATCCCAGCAAATTGTTAACACTGGCTCTTGTTTTCTCACCTTCATAAATCTTAATCAGCATAATGTGACAGTGTGAGAATGTAATAGCTCAATCTTTCTAATCAATCCTAGAATGTTGGGAAAGAACTTTTTTTTTTTTTTTTTTTTTATTTTGAAGTTTAGTGTGGTTTGTAGAATTAATAACCAGAAAATCACTGCGAATTTTCTTACTTAGACACCTTTTGTTTAGATAATAAATTTTCAAAAAATAATTTATTTTATAAAGAATTTGATATAATTTATAATAAAATATGTTATTTTGATAAAAAAAATAAGATTTTTTGAATTTATTAAATTACTTTAGTTACTTAAAATTAGTTATAGTAATTCTGACCAACGTTACACAGAATTTATTTTAACCAACATTAACATGTCAACCATGATTTTTTTTATCGACCAATTAGAGTATTACAGTGACGGAAGAATGAGAAACATTACAAAGGGTTAGCATTGAAGGAGGGGAAAGTACCAGATACTACTATAGTTGCACGGAGTGAGAAGAAGCCATAAAAATCACAAACCTAACTAAGAACAGAGCAACTTTTTGCATCTTTCCATCATCAATATCCTCCAAATCCGGTACACGCTCGCATTTCACTTTCCTCACAGTTTAAGAATGTTGTGTCATGATCATTCAATTTGGTATTTGTAGAAATTATATGTGCACGGAAGGTGTTTGTAGAAATGTCGAAACACTAAGTCCATAACGGTGGAATACTTGTTTAGTGGTTTGGTATATACTGTAAAATTTTTAATCACATTACTAGGTTTTTTCTTTTTTTAACTCACCATTTATTCCTCCATTCACTTCCCTTAGGTTGTGAATTAAATTCAGAAAGATAGGCACACTTCCGAAAGAAAACAATCGCAAAGGCAACGGGAAACCCTTTCACTTGCAGTTTTACACCCATCGACCGTTCCCTTGTGCAGCCTTGGCTCACCAATCACCACTTGCCAACTAATAACATAGCAACTATGATTAATATTGTAATCCGTGCTTAATTTTGTTTCAGCAGTCGTATCCTGTGAGCTGCTATAAAAAAAGGAAAAGAACAGAAAAAACCAGAATTGTTGGGTTTCTTTGCGGAAGGATTACCAGAAAGCAACCATGGATGGTACGTCATCTCTGTCATATGACTATATTCTCTTTACTGGCTTGTTAAATTGTTTTGCTTAGGTCACATGCCTTAGAATCAAAATGAAGAGGTTCAAATGTTTGGAAGATGAATAATGCTGATAAACTTGTGTGTGGGTTTCAGTTGATTCGCAGCCAACGATGGATGAAACAATTTTGGTTGGTGATGATTTAATGACCGGTCCTCCATCGCCTGTAGTACCACCGGAAATAGCCTCCCATGTACTCCAAGGTGTTGATTTGTGTGATGGACTTCTCAGGAATCTATTTCTCTGTAAGTCTCGTTTTCATTAACCAGGTGCAACTGTTCTTTCTGTTAATTCCTTTGCTTGCATAAAATTAGGGACCAATTTATTCAAGGTGCACAATTTTTTAGGCTTCTTTGGTATTAGTTTTGGGTTGTTAGTTTGTTATTGTTTTTTTCTGTTTTTCTTGTTGCGGTAGAGTATGTATATATAAACCTTTTCTTTAGGTGAATAACTGTAGTGAATTCCTTTAGGTGAATAACTGATAGTTCTAAGTAGGTGCCATGGCATGCATTAAGTAGTTGTTTTGTAATTAAAATTAGGGTTATGTAGGAACATCAGTCACTGCATTTTTCTGACTTAACATGTAAAAAAATGGGTAGCCACACAGTCAACACTTTTTTGGTATGACCAGACTGGAGAATTTAAAGGATTAACTTCAACAAAGTTCAGTAATAGTGCAATATGTTAAAGAGATAATTGTTCTTCATTACAAAGGTTTTAATATTAGATGTTTGTCTATTACAGCATTTGTTTTTATCTAAACGTCTTATGAGCTTTATTATATCTTGCAGGCTTGCAAATCAATGACATTGAACCATTTTGTCAAGAAGAAATTGCTTTATATAAGGAATGTGCTGAACGCAGGGTGAGACCATTTACCACATATTAGTTATCAATATTCGTTTATTTCTCTTCCTCCTTACCCTATCTCTTCCATTTTACCACTAAACTCATGTAATCTTCTTTGATGATCTTTAATATTTGTAGTATTTACTCATTGTTATTGTTGGGGATAAAGATTTAGGACAATCAGTTTGTTAGATTATCGTCACCTTTACTTTTTTTTTGAATAAAAATAAATAAACTCCAGGATAAGGAGATACGGAAGCGACTTCAAGATAGTGAATTGAAATTGGGTTTATCAATGCCTCTAGATGAAGCCAAGGGGAGGGCCTCTCAGCTTGAGGCAGAAGTTACATCATTGGAGAGGTATGTTCAAATAGTCATATGATCTGGTGCATTTTTAGTAATTTGTCTATAATGTTTATTTGCTTTACATATCCTAAAGGAGCATAAAGCAAGCTTTTTAATAAATCCTTGAATAATGATTTTTCTTAAGATTTCAAACCACGGAAACTCTAGCTTCTGTAGACATGATTATCTTTTATGACTAAACATTTCATTGCCTTTATTTTGAAGAAGGTGCTGCTGTATCTTACTCTTGTAAAGATATTATTGTACTTATCCCCAAAATTTATGATGGTAAAGTAGAATATTTGTTCATACCGTTTGTTTAAAAATAAATCAAATCTAGGACTAAAAGTTTTTTTTTTTTTTTTCAAACTGGTCTCCAATATCTAAGGACATAGTTTATTTTATTGAGGTTTGTAGTGAATTTGTACAATATAAATTCTCTTTAGGCACTAATAACTTGAAACTAATTCATAAGTGCCCTTGGATTGCCTTATATACTTCTATTGGTTGACCTTATTTCCTCACTTTGGCTCTCAAACTTTTGACAATACTTTTGTATTCAATATCGAGTGACGTTTGGGGGTGTGAATGTGATGTTTAGATTTTCAATCTGTAGAAATCTTATGTACCTTCGTTTCATATGTATAGGCGCCTAATTCTTGCTAGTGGAGTTGAGGGCATTGAAGGTTTCCGCCAAAGATGGAGCCTACATGGCCGCCTTACTGATTCCAAGTAAGGTTTATCATCCATAATTGTGTTTTTTTTACACATCACTTGATTGGCAATATTTTTATCTGTGTCCCGTGCTATACATGAAAAGCCTCTGTCATATTGTTTGCATTCATGCGGACTGGTGTTCTTGGCTATCCAGGTGTGTAATACATAGATCTCGGAATTTCAGTTTTTAAATACCTTTTCATCAAATGTTTGCTATCAAGCATGGTTATTGGATTATTAAATGTTTTGACATGCCCCTACTGTGTAAATATCCATATGAAAGCAGTAGTCTGATTAGATGGATTTACGGTTTAACAGTTGTGCATTGGTCTTCGTATTTGTTAATGACCTTCATTCATTAATTGTTTTATTATCTTGTCGTTGATTTGGTAATGTAAATTTATGCAGAAATAGGTTGCAGTGCTTAAAGCAGGGCATAGATAGCAGAAAAAAAAAGGATTAGTGCATTGGAGAATCAACTACCAAAATTGACTCTTGATGTGAAGATTGAACCAACACGAGGATTGCACCATGTTTTGTTCGTCCTCCCGATTTTAAAATTACAACCTTTGTTTTACTTTTTTTACCTTGGATTTTGTTTATCCAATATTCAAAAGTGATAAATCAACCAAGAGTTTCAGGTTTTAAGTATGTAATCTGCATTTACATATAGAGGTCGAGTGATAAAATTTTGGATGTGACCATTGTGGTGTTTGCTAGGAGTGTTTATTAGTTGGATCAATTCAACCAACCTGTGAATGTAAAACAGATCAATTGAATTGGTTCGAATATTTAGCTTATCTAGATTCAATCCTAAACAGACCAATCATATTCGAAGATCAGTGGTTTAGATATTGCATTTGCAATTTACAAATCCTTTAAATTTGAATAAAACAAATGATATATTTTTTATTAACTTTTATGCATCAAGTTTTTGCCGATGAGAAATGTTATATCTTCAAATGATAAGATTATGAGCTGAGTTTTTTGACGTATTTTTCTTTTTCTCAAATCAGAATCTCATATTTTTGCATACAATTGAATATAATTGATCATAAATAATTGCATGT
>Ga0123340_1006589_pt1 | contig 11096 bp, 6 predicted proteins | sample SirMexnodulemix_FD_89961 | JGI IMG/M metagenome (GOLD analysis project Ga0123340, IMG submission 89961) | Root nodule microbial communities of legume samples collected from Mexico - Siratro Mexico nodule mix | ecosystem: Host-associated > Plants > Roots > Nodule | place: Mexico: Nepantla... | reverse complement strand
TGGTATTAACTATATTATTTTTTTAATTTTTTTATAAATTTTTTTTTTTTTTTATTTTTCATAAATTTTTTTTTTATTTTTTTTTTTTTTTTTTTTTTTTTTTTTTTTATATATTTTACTCCCTTCGGTCCTTAATATAAGGCATAGTTTAGAAAAAAGTGTTGGTCCTTTTCATAAGGGATTTTATAGTTTCTATTAAACACTAAATTTCTTTTTCTTGTTTGTCCCTTTTAAATATTATGAATGTTTGTTTTTTTATTAATAAATAGCAAGAAAAGAATAAAATTAATTAATAATGAGGGTAAATTTGATACACTGGTACTGTTGTTTTAAAATTTCAACAAAATCTACTGAATTAATTACTTTTGGTATGTTGTGATTATATTAGATGTGTCTTATATTAAGGATAAGAGGGAGTATAATTTATTTCCTTATTTAGTTAGGAGTGATTGCTCGAGGTTTTTTTCATCAAATTACATCTTATTGTAAAACATCACATCTTATTGGAAACATTATTCAAAGTTTCTTTTCTCACTCCTCCCTTGATACCTAATAAATGCCAGCTGTTCTTGAAACTGTGTATTATTAGGAATGTTTTATTTATTCCTGTATCGTATCTTACTATTAGAGAATATTAAATCTCCTCTATTTATTGTATTGATTTTGTCTTTTCAATTTATATAAAACATCCATGCTTTGTAAAAAACACGCTTTTAGCATATTGTCTCTCTTTCCTTTAATTTAACATGGTATCTAGAGCCTTTTCTAAAACCATGTTGGCTTAGTAGACCTAATAGCTCTTGAGATTTTTTTGGCAAACCTTTGTCTCAATTGTATTGATTCCGTCTTTTCAATCTAAATACAACATCCATGCTCTCTCAAAAACACACAATTTTAGTTTAATGTCTCTCTTTCTTATAGTTTAAGATGGTATACCGAGCCTTTTTTATAATCATGTTGGCCTAGTAGATCGCTTGTTTCTTGAAGATTTTTTTGGTGAATCTTTATCTCATGCTTACATGCACAACTCTAGCGCCACCTCATGTGAGTTACTAATGACCATTGTTTGCTTCGACATACATAGTGTTGGGCTTGTATCGTGCCTGTCTATCAAACTAACTATCCTAACGCCAAGGCCAACATAAGCCATCCATCTATGTGCCCTCTTGCACATCTTCTCCCATGTTCCAACCACAACTCCAACCGGTGCATGGCAATGCCTGATGACCGACATCTGAGTTTGTTTGGTGGTTTGATATACTTTTCTCTCCTTAGATTATAGTTTTCCATATTTCAAGGGAAAAAACATGTCTTCCAGCACTACATTAACTTACATAAGTTCTTCCATTTTTTCTAGCCATATAGTTAGTATTGAGAAGATGGATTAGTCTAACTTGGGCTTCTGAAATTAGGTTAGGCTACAAATTCAATCTCACTATAATTGTTGAATCGGTTCCTACCTAGCAACGTGAGTAATGGATAAAGATTGATGTTCAACTATGTAATGCTATTATTAAAATAAAGAAAAGTAAATATAAGATTAATCTCTCTTGTGTAAAATACACACATAGGATTGTTTATTTATAAGTAGAAATAGTAACAGAATAACAAAATATGGGTTAAGCTCATTACATTCAACACTTCTTCTCAAGCTTGTACATATAAATCGTATGTATCGAGCTTGTTACAAATATAATCAATTCTAGGTCCTTGTAAAGATTTAATGAAAATATCTACTAATTGATCATTCGAATTAACAAACTCAGTCTTGATGTCTCCAGATACAATCTTTTCTCGAATGAAATGACAATCAATTTTAATATATTTGATCTTTCATAAAAGACAGGATTTGAGCTAATATGAAGAGTAGTCTGGTTATCACATATGAGTGTCATTTGAGTGACCTTCCCAAATTGCAATTCTTTAAGTAAATGTTTAAGTCAAATAATCTCATAGGTGGCTGAGGCCATAACTCTATATTTTGTTTCACCACTAGATCTTGTCATAACATGTTTCTTGCTCTTCCAAAAGATCAAAATTATCACCAATAAGAACACAATATCTGGAAATGGATCTTCTATCAAATGAAGATCTTGCCTAATCAGCATATGAATAACATACAACTTTAGTATGGTTATTGTGACCATATAGAAAGTCTTTTTCATGAGAACTTTTAATGTATTTTAATATACGAATGAATGCATTTCAATGATCAATAGATGAGGAATTAAGAAATTGACTCACCACACTAACTGCAAATGAAATATCAGGACAGGTAACAGTAAAATAGTTCAATTTTTCAACTAATCTTCTATACTTCTCAAGATTTAAGAGAGGCTCCCTTGACTATGTAGGAGTTTGGCATTAGGATTCATGGATGTGTCAACAGATTTTGAATTCATTAATCCAATTTCCTCCAAAATATCCGATGCATACTTCTTTTGAGAGATAACAATACCATTGTTGGATTGTGTTGCATCAATTCCCAAAAAATATCTGAGTTTGCCAAAATCTTTAGTCTGAAAGTGGTGACAAATACATTGTTTTATTTGAGAGATGTTTTGGTGATCATTGCTTGTAAGAATAATATAATCATCATATACCACTAGATGTATACATCCAACACTCGAGTGACACTAAAAAACTGAATGATCTACTTCACTGCGAGTCATACCAACAGTTGAACAACATTATTGAATTTTCCTAACCAAGCCTTGGGAGACTGCATAAGGCCATATAAAGATTTGTGTTGACACATACATTCCAGAAGACTCCCCCTGAGCAACAGAACCTAGAGGTTGCTCCATAAACATTTCTTCTTGGAAATCCCCATAATAAAAACATTTTTGACATCCAAGTGAGAAAGAGGTCATCTTTGAAGAATTGTCATGGCTATGAATAAGTGAACATAAGCTATCTTTGCCACTAGAGAAAACGTATCACCATAGTCTAAACCAAAAATTTGTGTATAACATTTAGCCATAAGATGAGTTTTGGGACGATCAATAGTACCATCAGGATTAACTTTGATAGCAAAAATCCACTTACAACCAACAACAGATTTCCTAGAAGATAAAGAAACGAGTTCCCAAGTTCCAATGTTCTGAAAAGCACTTATTTCATCAAGCATTGCCTAACGCCAATCAAGATGGGCTAAGGCATCACCTATAATTTTTGGAATGGTATATTGATTTGACATAGGGTCAAGCTAGGCCGAAAAATTAGAACTCGTTTAGAAAATGGATTGGGCCAACTTAATATAAATGTATTAGGTGGCCCATTAGGCCTAGCCAAGCCAGTGACATGGCTGGTTTGAAAGCTATAGTCCTTATACTCCTCAACACAATGGAATAACCAAATGCAAAAAACAGACATCTTATTAAAAAACTATTTAAACACTTCTGCATACTCATCTTCACCACTAGTTTTGTGGGGATGTTGTACTTACAACATGTCATTTCATTAGCGGATGTTGTCATTTGTCTTTAATAATCAGGTGCCCTACTCTCATTTTTCCTCGCTCCCCTCTTTATTGTCTTTTTTTCACATTTTTTGTTGCATGTGTTTTGTACATAATCTCACACCTGGTCAAGATAAACTCTCTCCGTCATTCAAATTTGTCTTTGCAAAATATCATTATTCTCCTTAGTCTTTCCTAATTGGTATTTTGTGTTTGCTAACATCTCTTTCTTTGAGTTTGTTCCATACTATACACTTGCCCACCACTGTCAATCTTCTTTCATCACCATTAGATGTCTCTTCCATAACCCAGGATGCTTCTCCAACCCTTCTTCAAATATATAATGTCATACCGATTGAAATTCCAATACAAGACCTATCTTCAATGAATAATATTATAGTAGAGGCTATGCCTGATTTTTCCCTAACACTACCTCCCATTCTACATTCGGTTTTTTTGGAAATGATTGACCTATTGTTATTCGAAAATGTACAAATTCCATCTATAACCCTTCTCTACACTAACTAAATTTATTGTCAGCTTTCACCACACATATACTTGTTTGCCCTTGTCATCTTTTGTTCCTATTCCTAAGTCTCCACGTGAAGCTTTATCTCACCTAAAGGGGTGACAAAATGATTGATGAGATATGTGTCCTTCAAAGTTAGTACTTACGAGTCTGTTCCTCTTCTAGCTGGCAAATCAATTGTTGGTGTCAATGATTTTACACTCTTGAAAGAGACCAGATGGTAAAATTGGTCGCTATAAAGCTTGTTTGGTTGTCAAAGGATATATACAAATCTATGGCTAAGATTATATTGACACTTTCTTCCTAGTTGCCAAAAGACATCTATTCAACTTCTCTTTTCCATTGCAACTACTATTCACCATTAGATGTTTCAATTTGACATCAAGAATTCATTTCTACATGGTGATCTTGATGAGAAGTCTACACGGAGAAATCTCTTGGATTTGTTGCTCGGGTAGTAGTCTCATATTGTATGTCACCTATTCAAGTCCCTATATGGCCTTTAGCAATCACCCTATGCATGGTTTAGGCATTTTCAAACTATCATCTAATAGTTTGGAGTGACAATGCTGACCATTATTTGTTTTATTGTCATTCTCCTCAAGAATGTATCTATTATATATCCAATTGAAAGACTTCACTTTAACTCATCTTGAGTGTAGGAAGTCCATTTTTAATCTCTCATTTTCAAGACCATTTGGAGGCAGTCATAAGGATCCTAAAATATATTAAGAAATTTCCTAACGAAGACCCTATTTATGAAGATAAGGGAAATACTCAAATTGTTGGGTATGTGATACTAACTTGGCAGGCTCACCTAGCAATAAGATGTTCCACCACTTTAATGTACCGTGTTGTTGTTGGAATTAATTTAATATTATGAAAAAGTAATGAACAAAATGTTGGGGCAACATCAAGTGGAGAAGCAAAATATAGACAATGGCCTTTGTTACTTGTGAGCTCATATGGCTAAAACAACTTCTCAAAAAGCTTAAATTTGAAGAAAGCTCAAACATGCACCTTATATGTGGCAACAAGGTAGCATTACACATTACCTCTAAGTATATTGTTATTTGATGCGTCAAAAACTAGATTTTGGATACAATATCACTAGAATTGTCAATTTTAGTGAATGGTTGGTCGATATATTTATCGAGTCTCTAAGAGGACCATGAATCAAACATCTACAGGGAATTGGGCACACATGACTTGTATGTTTTAGCTTGGGGTGGAGTTCTATAATATAGAAATAAGGTGCATATCCTATATAATCAAGAGTACCTAGATTATATATAAATTATTAGGAATGCTTTATTTACTCCTTATCATATTTTCATTATTAATATCAAATCCCCTCTATTTTTTGTATTTTTTCGTTTTCTCAATATAAATAAAACATTCATGTTGTTTCAAAAATATAATATTTCAATTCAATGACTCTTTTCTATCGTTTAACAGTCCTAAATTCCTTTAAATTCTTAATGAACTACATTGATTGTAATCATTTACTTAGAAATTTTAGGTGAATTTATCTTATTTTAAACAAGTAAAGGACTTCTTGTACGGAAACAATTGGGTAAATACCGAACAGATAATTTTGCTACTAAATTATTCATCTCAGAAATTCATATCCTCCACAAGCCCCACCCCGCCCCATCCGAAACTTTAGAAACCATGAATTGATAATTCTCTATTTAACGAGTATATTCTAGTTTAACACTACCATAATTCCCTATAATGCTGTTTCAGTGAAAAAAAATTCTCAATGGTTTCCCCTTTTATATGTCATTTTGACTATTTATTGCCCTTCCACCTCAAATCATCGTGAATGCCTGTAAAAATTATGTTCTTTGTAAACAGTTGTGGTGATGGTTCATTAGGGGAACCACCCCGGCGTGGAGAAGGTCAATGTGGAAATATGAGGCTTCTTTTAAGGCAACAACAGAGGGTAAGTGAGTAGGTGTTTATAATTATCCGCATTTCATTCTCATGTCATGAATCAAAATCATGGATGCATAACTCATGCATTTGGGTCTCACTGTTGCGTTTTTTTGTCTGTCAGATTCTCTTGGCAAAGTCTGATGTTGCAGGATGGGGAGCTTTCTTGAAGGTTACTGATAAGATTAATAGATTCATTTGTTTTCTAAATTCTAACATTAGTTTGTTCACCTTACTAATTGATGATGATATTTCAGAACCCTGTTAACAAAAATGATTACCTAGGGGAGTACACAGGAGAACTGATCTCCCACCGAGAAGCCGATAAGCGTGGGAAAATATATGACCGCGCCAACTCTTCTTTCCTTTTTGACTTGAATGATCAGGTATCTCATATATTCTACATTTTCCTTCTGTCTTGTGCTGCTCTCGTTCTTTTCTGAATTAACATGAGCTTCCTTGTATTATTGTTTAGTGTATTTTTGTTTCTTTTGTCAACCTAGTCTTTTCTGTTACATTTCTTTCATGGCAAGCTATAACAAGTTGGGACTGCAATCTAATTTAGACCTTAAAGCTGCTATTTGTTTGTTAACAGTACGTTCTTGATGCTTATCGCAAAGGAGACAAGTTAAAATTTGCAAACCACTCGTCAAACCCCAACTGCTATGCAAAGGTGAGTCCAGAAACTCAAATTTTGGGAATTTAAAGTTTTACACTTTTTACTCAGTTGGTCTCTTGTACTTGTGGCATAGGTGATGCTGGTTGCTGGAGATCACCGAGTAGGCATATTTGCCAAGGAACACATCGATGCTAGTGAGGAGCTCTTCTATGATTATCGCTACGGTCCAGATCAAGCACCGCCATGGGCACGGAAACCTGAGGGTTCCAAGAGTGACGAATCAACAGTTTGTCAAGGCAGAGCAAAGAAACACCAGTCTCATTGATGAGCCTGGAATCCTGGACCAAGGTCCAGACATACATATTTTTGGTTTCTACTACCTTATATTCTCTACATAGACAAATTTGTGACATCCCATGGGATAGGTTCGAGATCAACTGTCACAGAAGAAGGGCTCATCAAACTTACAGAAGGAAACAAATAATCGGTTTGCTGATGCTAATATGCCTTAAATTATGGATAGGACAGAGCTAGGTAATAAAAATGGGCAAGAGATGAAGGCATGAAGCAGGTTTATGTTAGGGCAACAAGCTGGAAACTAGTCAAGCAGTTGACAACTAAAGCAATAGAATTTCGTTTCAGATACTAGGCATGAAATTTAGGCGAACTTGTTCTTCAAACTTGGTTTTGCCCTTCATTTTATGAGTCATGCACCATATTTATGAATAGAATAAAGGGTTATGATCTGCTAAATAATAAAGTTTCATATTTTGTGTTAGGACATTTCTAACCGTAGAGAAAGAGAAATATGATGAGATTTTATTTTATATCACATCACTTTTAACATATTTTTACTACTAGTTTTGTTTGAGTGAAAGTTATTATAAAACTTACACATATATACAATCTTTTATTTATACATCAATGCAAATATAATATTAACAAGATGAAAAATATTTCTTTATTCTTATGATTTAGGGTATATTTGGTTCAATAGACGGATCGTGGAAAAAAGATCAGTAACAAGGAAAGATGAGAAAAAAAGTGAGAAAAAAAAGTGAGAAATAAGAAGCAAAGATGAGAAAAAAAGTAATTTACTGTAGATTTTCGAAAAAAAGTGAGAAAAAAAAGTGATTTACTGTAAATTTTCTTTGCAACGAGAAGAAGATTTGCAAAGAAATACAGCTTCATATCTTTTATATAATTAATCATATTATTAATTAATATTTATATTATAATAAAATAAATATAATTATGATATAATATAATAATACTTATTAATAATGATTACTAAAATAATAATAAAAATAATATAATTTTAAAAGTAAAATATTAATGATATTAATATTAAAAACTAAAAATAACAATAAAATCATAAATAATAATTATAATAATAAAAATAAATAAAATAATAATAATAATTTAATTTTTATTTTTAAATAATTGATAATATTATAATTTCAAAAACTAAAAAATAACAATTCATTAATTACATTTATTAAATTAAATATATTTAATTTTAATCACAATTTTATCTATTAAAATAATTATTTTATCAATCACACACATCACATCACACACTAACATTTTATAAATTTTTCACTTAAATTTTATTAACTTTCTTTTAGTCCAAACAATCTAACTTTACACACACTTTCATCTCAAATCAACTCAAATTCATTCTCTTAAATTCACTCTCTAATCCAAACACACCCTTAAATCTTAAATTCAATATTTACTCATGTCAAATTAATATGTTTAAATTGATTTTTTTTAAATGTATATCTCAAATAAAGGATCTATGTCTATATTAGATATATTCGTATACATAAAATATTATATAATCATGATTTAATGTTGTTATTGTCATTGTCAACCATATCTATAAAATGTTATATTCATTAATTTTTATCTGAGTTTAATAATCTTTTCATTAATAATTTATGAAATAAGAAAGAAACCTTTGTGTAAATGAGGCAATTAACTTATTCGAACATCTTAATGTGAGGCAGAGATTGAAGAGAAAAGCATGTTAGGACATTTCTAACAGTAGAGAAATAGAAATATGATGAGATTTTATTTTATATCTTATCACTTTTAAGATATTTTTACGAGTTTTGTTTGAGTGAAAGTTATTATAAAACTAACATATATATATATATATATATACAATCTATTGATTTTATTTTATTTTTTGGGGTAAAATGTATATCTCAAGTACAAAATAGGATCTATGTCTACATTACATATATTAGTATACATGAAATATTATATAATCATGATTTAACGTTATTATTGTCAGTGTCAATCATATGAAATGTTATATTCATTAATTTTGATCTGAGTTTAATAATCTTCTCATTAATAATTTATGAAATAAGAAAGAAAACCTTTTGCAAATGAGACAATTAACTTATTGGAACATCTTAATGTGAGGCTGAGATTGAAGAGAAAAAAAGTATTGGGAACAAGTAATGCAACAAAATCAAACATAAATAATCGAAACTACACCAAATTTAAACGAAACCTCCTGTAAACTAATGATCCCCACATCCCATTGTTTCTAGATTAGTAGAAAGTATGAACTAAAAAACTGCCTCAACAATTGCATGCTTCTTTTTAGGGTATCCCATTCCAACCATATGGTTCAAATACACCTTTCCGTCCTTAACAGTTGCTGCTGTGGCCAAGCGATGCCTGGGCCCTGAGAATGTTCCTACAACAGAAGCAGTGTTCCACCCATCCGAACTCTCCACTAATCTTCCTGAAGGATTCCCAGCAACTACCAGCTTAGTTGGAGACACTAGTTCTAAACCATCTCCAAAAGAAAGACTCCCCTTAACCTTTATCATCTCTACTTCCTCTCCTTTTGTTAAATCAATCTTAAACAAATTGCCGCTCAAAGTGTGGATCACTATCAGGAACCCATCTGGGTGGTAAACTATTCCATTTAGCCCAACCAAGTTCTTGTACCACTCTTTTGCAGGAAACAATGGACTTTTAATGGTAGATATAAGCTTTCCTTCCATCCCAACTTTCCAGATTTGATTGCCTTTTACATCAGTAACATAGGCATTGCCTTCAGCATCCACTGCAACATCGTCTGCAAAAGATTTTTCATCACCTGCATCCATTGGAAGATCGACACTGTCACAATAATGTCACCGATACCCACTAGCTGTTATTATGAGCCAACCCAAATAGAAAAGTTATATCTTAGCCAACAGAACAAGATAATAGGACATACATGCAATTAATAAGAAGTGCTGGGTAGGTAGGCCCTTTCCCTTTGGTTAATTATTGCCATGCATAGTTCAATTCATAACTCACTAGGCTCACAATGCAATTCACTGCTATCCCTGTGTTTTTTTCTTTATTGGTTCCTTTTTGGGCACATAAATACGTTCACGTGCAGACAAGTTTTGTGGTGGTGTTGATTTGAATGTTTAGAAGCCAATCAGACAGCTAACTACACTAACAAACCAATTTGGTGGTGTAATCAAATGTCCAACAATTTTGACAAAAAATTCATTCTCACATAACCATCAACTGAAGGCAACTAAATACAAACACAAGATTAATCATTAAACTAATAATATACAAACATTATTGTATAATTACTAGATAAATAGATAAATGAAAAAAGTTAGACACAAGAACTGAATATGCTGAACTCAGGATGGAATAGTCAAACACTGTGCAAATTAAATCCTGAAAGCATTTTTCTATCAGATTTTATTTACATTCTGAATAAAGTCAGGTAATCTGAGAAGAAGTCTTGAAATATATTATCACTATTGTATCAAAATTTCTCTTTTTTTCTAACTCAGAACTGTCATCTAACAGCCAAAATATATATAGATTATTTTCCTACCTCTTAACTATTGGAACTACCAAGTACAGACTATGATCCATATTCGACCTAGATTTCCAATTACTTTGTTTAGGTACGCCAACAAACAGACTTTTAAAAGTTTCGTCATAAATTTTACCGTACCTTGAATTATCTTTTTCCTCTAATATAGTAGTCTTTACCAACTTCAAAAATACCCTACAAAATATTTCCTAGTGTTAAATATTTGGAAAAAAAACAACAAATTCAAAAGGTTGGCATTTACTTCAATTAAGACTTATTGAGATGAAAAACTAACTTCTTAAATTGGTAGAGTTATCTTTTGATAAAATAAATTTAGAATTTTTTTTTTCTCAATGATAACAATGTAGGAGAAAAAAATTATAGAATTAAATAGAAATTTAACCATGCTTTTTTATGATAAGTTATTGTATAGAGTCATTATTTGTTTTGAGATTTATTTAATTAGATAGTAAGATTGATTATAATATAGACAAAAACTACTTCTTTATTATGATCACAAGTGTTATTTTATAAATTGTGATTATCCTAATTATGAATTAATGAGTTAGTATCATTATTTCTTTATTTATCAATATTCCTCATCTAAAATATTTTATAAATTTTTATCACAGTATAATATCCTAAATTTAAAAAAAAAAAAAAATCTTATATGTATGTATGTGTATCTGTCTCT
>Ga0123340_1006587_pt1 | contig 11097 bp, 6 predicted proteins | sample SirMexnodulemix_FD_89961 | JGI IMG/M metagenome (GOLD analysis project Ga0123340, IMG submission 89961) | Root nodule microbial communities of legume samples collected from Mexico - Siratro Mexico nodule mix | ecosystem: Host-associated > Plants > Roots > Nodule | place: Mexico: Nepantla... | reverse complement strand
AATTAAAGGTACCGTCTTAGGACGGGCGTTGTGGGGGTGCTAACACCTTCCCCACACGTAACCGACTCCCGGACTCGAAATCCGTTTTCGCAAACTTGCCTTATCTTGTTTTTGGTTTTCCATGGTTTTTCCTAATAAACTATGGCGGCGACTCCTCTGTTTTGAAAATTAAAATAAATTATTTTTGTTCGCCGTCCCTTACTGATCCCGGTTGCGACAAAAGTAAAAATATATAAAATAATTTTTAATAAAATAAAATAAACATTTTATGAATTAATATTTAATAAAGTACTAACCAAATATGTTCACATAAATAACATTCTTAGACATAAACCAGACCTACCCAATTTTAATATTCTTAAACATAAACCAGACATACCCAATTTGCAAATGCACTCTTATTCTTTGAACCACCCTTTGTTAGTTTTAAAATATTATACTCATAAATTTAATAATTTTTAATTAAATGTAATATTTTAAACTGCATATTCAGACCTTTTATGATTAAATTCGTTAATAATTGAAATGTTTTCGGAAGTATTCTTAAATGCATTGAGAGAGAAAAGATAATAGTGGAACTTCAACTTTTCTCCGAGTGAGGAAAAAGAGACAACTTACCACTTATTATAATTTATAAATAATTGATGATATTTCCATCAAAAACCAATTATTAATTATAAAACGCTAGAAATTAAAAAAAAGAATACTTGTAACTAAATACAATGTCTTCATGTTACGATTTGGAGTCCTATTGACTCAGAAAACCCCATCTATGCTCATCTCCATGTACTAAAACCTTATTTGGTTGCCACGGTCAATCATACTCGACAATAAAAGCAATTGGATATAACCAGAACTACGAAAAAAGAACTCAAACTAGGTGACTCAAAAAAGAAGGAGCAGCCTCCAGCATTTCTTACCTTCCAAAATTATTAAAGAATGTCTCTCTAGAAGCAAAGAAAAAAATAAATAAAAAATAAGAATAAAATATGTAACTTGCCTAATAACCTTGGTTTCTTTCCTGCGCATCTAATATCTAGATATGTACATGGTGTTGAGTTGGCCTCAGTATAGGTATGTACAGAAACCTATCTCATCTCACAGGGTATGTATACCCAGCTTCTCTGGATCTTGCTTAAGTCAAAATTCTATCACATGGAAAACTGTGCATTTCTTCTCACTGTCAAGCTTACATCGGTACCATTCGGTAAAACTTTCACTAGCGGTTCCATGACCTTAGGTATGGCTTTCCCATTTGATCATGTAATGATGAATTCTGATGCGGCAAGCTCATCCATGTTATATCATCAGGCACCAGACCACTAGGTGCTTCACGTCCAGTGAAGTAATCTAATGGATGAGAAGCCGGTGCTGCAATTCTGTTCACCCTTGGCGTACCTGCATCTACTAATCCATAAGTTCTGTGTGCAAGAAACTGGTCAGTATTTCTAACTGAATCATAAGGGCTACCTGAACGTAATTGATTACACTCTGACAGAATACTAAATAAACTCTGATCAGAGCTTGCTCCAGTGGCAAGACTTTGACTCGAAAGACTACCACTGTCAGGTCCATTCCAGCCACCACGTACTTGATGATCGGCAGGAAACCAGTGATGACCAATAAAATCTCCAGTATTTAGGTGAGATTGGGAAGGCCCAGCTAAGCGTGCATTATTAGCAGCCCAATCAGTCATATTTACTGCAGCCAATGGATCTTGCCTCGGTATTAATTGTTCTTGTCTGGGGATTACTGGATCTCGCCTGGGTACTAATTGTTCTTGTCTGGGGATGATTGGATCTTGCCTGGGGATTGTGTACCTTCCTCCATCTGAATAAATATTATGTGACATGTTTTCTGGCATGAAAACCTCAGTAGCTCTCCTGCGTCCCTGGTCCAATGTCAGTGACGTTGGCAAGGGCTCCTTGAAATGACTGGAAAATTGACTATCACCCATCATAACATTGTTAGAAGTCTGGAAATCTAAATCAGCTCCTTTCTGTTCACGGTGATAAGGTAACAGCCCCTCTCCTTTGAAGAGAGATTGAAGTAAGACACTTCGATCCTGGATTTGGTAAGAATTGAAGGTCCCATCATCTAATTGCCTACCTAACAACTCTTTCCCTGTCTCTTGACGCAAATCAGCTTCAAGATCAATCATACGGGTTGGCTGCTCTTCACTGACTTGAGGATTAGCCAGTGATAACCCACTTCCAGTGTACTCATGAGTCACCGCAGAATCATAGTATGATGAATGTGGCATTTCAACTCCTTGCCAGACATCACCACTGGAAGTGAAAGGCGCTCCTTCATCAAGGGAAACATCCCGAGTGTTCATATTCCTTGAATACTCATCTTTATTCGGTGAAGTATTATTTGATTTTGATAAAAGAATATTTTTTTCTGTATTCACACTCATCTGGTTGAACTCATCATCGCCTCGAACATAAGAATTGAGTAGGGACTGATTCTCGGGGGACCTAGAAATAAAATCTTCGTCATTTTTCAAATCAGAATGATCATTCAGACCTCCATCCTTCACCTGATCCTGAACCTCATCACTTGAGTTTATATTATCCTCTCCCTGATCTCGAAGTTCACTCCCTGAGCTCACATTATCCTCATTCTGATCCTGTAGCTCACCTCCTGCATTCATGTAATCCTCATTCTGATCCGGCTTGCCTCCTGAGCCAATGCTATCCTTGTCCAGAACCTGAAGTTCACTCCCTGAGTTGACGTTGTCGTTGTCCTCGTCCATATCCTCAAGTTCACTCCCTGAGTTAATGCTGTCCTCATCCTGCTCCTGAAGTTCACTCCCTGAGTTAATGTTGCCCTTGACCTGATCATGAAGTTCACTCCCTGAATTCAAATCATCCTGATCCTTAAGTTCACTACCTGAGTTTACATCATCCTCTTCCTGTGGGAAAAATTTTAATTACAGATATTTTAACAGCTATTATGAAAAAATGCCCATGATATGGGACCAAGGAAATTGAGAAACTCAAACAAGATATGCAACTAAATTATAGCAAATTATAGAAGACTAACTCTACAACAAACCTCTATGAATGAATTTGATTTACCCTTCATCTCTGCCACCAAAGAATTTCTCACAGCATGTCTCCGTTTTTGTCTCTCCTTCCAATTTACGTATGCTTCAGGGAGGTCATTGTTTACTAGTAGCAACCTACGCAAATAAAATATATTCTATTGAGAAATAACGAGAAAAGTTTTAAAATGTAATCTGTTCAATCGTAACATATTTGCATAAATATATAGCCATGTGAACATCTCACTAACCAATGCTCCCGCAACTTCTTCTTTTCCTCTTTCACAAATATATTGTATGGTTGTACATGAATTTTTTCAAGGTTACCCAAAACACGATTAAGGGATCTAGATTGAATGCTTTTACCAGACTGCTTCATATTCTTAACAAGTTCATGCTGCTGCCTACTAATCTGAAATGAATGCAAAAGAAAACAATTAGCAAATGTACAAACAAAAAAAATATCTTAAGAAATACTCCTTGTGTTGTTATTAAATCCATACAACTGAAGTGACGCTAAAATACCTAACCCCGAAAAAGTAAAAGGAAACAAAGAAACAGCAGTTTGACTTCACTGGAAAAATAAGTCAGCCACTGTCTAAATATTTATAAGTTTCAATAACAATAATTGATTTCAGATAATTAAGCAACTATTTTTGTTCCTCTAATAATTGATACTGAAGAGATAACTGACACAGATACCATGCCGTTTCTCCGTCAATAAAGTATTGCTCTCAGAGAAGAAAACAAAATAAGTGGAGAGGTAAACCTTGATATATGACATGTATTTGTCTCCATCACTAGAATGACTGTTACGTTTGGGCAGTTTGTCTCCTGTCTTGGTCTTTTCTCCCAAATTAGGTACTCTGTCCAAAGAATCCATAAAATTTCTAGACTTACCTTTAACAATGTCTTTTCCAAGCAACCTGCCAGACATATATTATTTCATAAACATGTTTGCACATACAGCAAGACGTATAGATCAAAATAAGGCCAAATAAACCATTTTTATTGGAATAAAAATAAATACAAAAACCAGAGACATAAACTTTACCCTAAATGACCTTGTTCCTTATTACAGTTGTCATTCGTGTATACTCAGTTATGTGATCACAGTAAAACAGGGACCAAAACTTTAATACAAAAAGTTGCATGGATAATGGATTACATTGAAGATCACTGTACACTGGAAAATATTACTAAAAATTCAAGGAAATTTAAAGTAGGTGACCTTTTAAATACAAAGTCAGAGGCTTTATTCAATATTATCATTCATCAGTCCAGTAAACATCACAAGAGAAGAAACAAAACTGCACTAGGAACTCTTGCATTGCTAGTTGATGTTCCAAAATAACAGAACAGTTCCAAAATTCCAGGACAAATATACCAACGGATCTTCTTATCCAAAGTGTCATCAAATTTCCTAAAGCTATAAGTCCAGAAACTGAAGGCTTGGGTATACAAATTATAATAGACTTCAGAATAAGATTTCCAGGAATTGCTCATGGTTATTTTGTTTAACAACATTAACAAATTAGGCTTGAAAGTTGTTTCTGTTACAACTGCAGAGATGATAAGAACCTACATATAACTAAAAAAGGGGTGCCAAAAATTCCTTGTCACAGGTACAATGCAATGTGATGATGATGATGATGGCAATGATGAAGGAGAACTAAAAGCAGCTCTAAAAAAGAAGACAGTACGCCAATGAGAAAAAATAATAACAACCACAATGAGCAATAACAGGTAAATGAAGATGATATTAAACTAGTAATACAAATTGCATTAAACTCTAAAATGTGAGTTTTCATCTGATTTGATGAAACAAGTAATCAATTTAAAGTGAGTTAGGAAGTTCATTAATTCAAGCAGAAATCTTAATAATCCTAAAAATTGACCCATGTACAGATATCTTAAATTGCTACATCACAGCTTTAACAGAACAATCTTCTAACAGAATCGGATAATCATAAAGAATTAAAATTTGATAGATGGCTGAGTTAAGAGACCATAGAAGTTCTAAATATTGCAGATTATGTATTCATTAGTTACCTCCTTTGAAGTCTATCTTCTTTTCTCAGTGAGGAAATTTGGTTGTCACTACTGCATGGTTTATCCTCTGCATCCCAGGAGCATGACTCAGATGTCCCTGTAACATTCCCATCATGATCATAAACTCTAGATTCAATAACTTTTGAGGGCATTCTTTTCTCTACACGCTTTGACCTGCATAATCCAACAATTGGACAACCATAAGGATTAGCACTAAAAATTCCAAGACAGAAGGAGCAGAACCTCATTAAATCCAAGTTCAATAATCAATACTTTTGAGTGCCCAAACATGAGATCACACGTAGCATAACAGAAGTACTTGCAAATTAACAAAAACTACAACTAGTTCATGACGGTAGCATCATCATAACAACTATCTCTACCATAAATTATTATCATTAATAAGCCAACTGTCATCCATTTAGTACCCAAAAATAAAATCCACCAATTTGTTTCACCGAACAATTACCAAAGAATTTTATTAGTACCAAGTCACAGTTTAACATCAATTGAAACAAAATAAAATATTGATGCTTAAACAATCTAAAACTTTGTATCAGTAGACACATAAGACAGACAGTAGTCAAGTAGAAAATATTAGAAAGCCCCATTTGATCATACAAACATCAGAGAAAAGATTTTCAGGATTTTACCATCTTAGATTTCAACTAACATGATATCTCAAATTGATCAAGAATCAAAATTATCATCTGAAGGAGAAAATGCATCGACCCAGCTGATGCAAAAATGAGCTATCTTGTTACATTCAAGGAAGTACCAATGCAAGTATTGAAAACAGCAAGATATCATTTTAATAAAACGAACAACAGAATATGTGCTGTCCTTATTTTGAATGTCGCTATGTAGTGTATGTAGATTGCAATACATGGAAAGTAAGTGACAACCTCCATATCTTTTGCACAATCTCCTTTTCTGGATCTTTATAGCTTTGCCAGCTTTTCTTCAAGTTGGACAGAAATCCTATCATACTGCAAAATATAAGAATTACAATACTGGTTAAAATTGATGCCAAAAATGATACATGTTGAGCATGTACAATGCTTACTCATTGTGATAATTATGTATGTGCGAGTAGTATTCTTTCTTTTCAGATTTAAGATGCTGTTCCCGGTAAACAATCATGTCTGGATGAAGATCACCTAAACAAAGCGAAGCACCCCTGCAAATATATATTTTAGACATTTGTGACTCTGAAAAAGAAACATTTTCATGAATGATTAGCAGGCTAGATAAATAGCTTACCATGTCTTAATGATAATTTTCTCACAAGAAAAAAGGATCTTGATGAGATTGCAATATGATTTTGTCATGAAAAACAGAATTCATAAATTATCACAACCCAGATGGGTATACAGATTATTGCCTAATGAATATGAAAAAAAAAAAACAAAAAAAAAAAAACAACAGAATTGGAGCTAAGAAGAACAGAACAAAATTTCAACCAAATAAAATCCTTTCAAGTTGCAAAATTGAGAAATTTATGCGCATTAAAAGGGAGACCAAGAAAACTGGTCAAATGTGCGGTGAGATATAATAAAGCCAAGATTGAATACAAATTAAGCACAATGGAATTCATAGCTGAAGTATGCAATTAGTAATGCTGGTAAACTCAACCCAAAGACCAATAATAAAACCAAATCACACATTACCTCAATAACAAATCCACTGATTCATTGAAATTTAAAAGTAAGAAATTGTCACATATAGCATGTACTTATGAGAGAAAGTGCTAAATATGGCAAGAGTGAGCAGATAGTGTATTTAAAGAAAAAAGATACAAAGAAGGAGATCTTGCCATTTTGAGAAGGGGTTTCCAAAGTTGAAGTTAATCCCAGCAAGTAAATCTTCCACAAGTTGATGTGGCTCAAAGCCCCTAGGAAGAAAATTCATTAGAAGGTTTCTCTCATTTTCTGATAGACGGGTCTTCCAAACCTGCCAATTGCCAAAAATTTCGTAGACGATGATTTAGACATAATTCCTAGACAAAATAAAATTATTTTCCACTGTAAATAATAGAAACATACCACAACATGGTATTACCTCGAATGAAAGCACGTCACTTAAATTATCTAAGTCAAATATTTCTTGAGGCACTGTAAGCACATCTGCCACGAGTTTGTGACCATTGGCAACAGAATTGATAAATGGTTTCGTTTGTCTCCAACTGATGCCTACTTGTTCCCTCTTAGCAACAACCTTTTTCTTATTACCATCCCACTCAACAGAGATGTGAGATCTCATGTTTAAATCATTTTGAACTAATCCCAAATTCTTCCTTTTGATCCTTTGTTGCTCTCTAGAACCATAACCACCAATGTTTGCACCATTTACTCGTTTTCTCCTCTGATCAGCAGCCATGGACACGAGAATAATTCTTCAAAAATACACTACACCAAAATATAGCAAAACACCACCTTCTTGACTTCTAATGAACATCTTTCATCCATAAGTGACCTCACAAGAAACACTGGAAAACAATTTCAATTATATCATCTTTCCATTTCCATGCTTAATATTCATAAAAGTTAAACATTATTTTCTCTTAAAAAATCACCACCCTTTACATTATATTTTTTAGCATTCTTAGAATGTAACACATCATTCTGTTCTTATCACTATTCCATAAGAATAAGTACTAAGTTTAAAAGAAAAAAAAAAGATATTTGATTCCATGCTTAATAATACAGAGCCAGAAATTTCCATTCCAATCATTGGCTAGAACAATTCAAGTTTGCTTTGTGCCTATTTAGTGGAAAGTTTGGCTAAAATTGATTTTGAATCAATAGATGTGATTGACAGATCCATCCAAATTAATTTGTACCAACAGGAATTATTTCATCATTCCTCATCGAACGAAGATTCAATTTTATATTTATTTTCTCTACCAAACACAAAAGCAGAATGAAAAATAAAAATATCATTCCATTCCTGAGCAAACCTAGCAATAGAACAGGAATGGCCATTCCTTCGCCTTTATATTCTAATTATGAAAACATCAAATCCACGCATTAAGCATACCCTTAGTAGTATAACATCAACAAAACACCCAAGCAACTTAAAAATTCAGATAACATACAAAAGGGGATTTTATTTATAATGAATGTTCACAGGAAGCATACCAATCCGATATACTATAATACAAGTTTATACACTTGTTTCATAGTTGCACAACAAAACAAATGTAAAAAACTAAGTTTATACTATAATTTATCCATATCGACTTGAGCTTATTGTAAAAAACTAAGCTCTTTTTTTGCAGGCTTTCTGAAAGAGATTTTGAAAAATATAAATTGTTTCCCACTAAAAGGATGTTTGGCAACACCCTCTCCAACTTCTCACCAGGATGAATTTCCCATGAACAATCATTTATAACGGTTTTTCATAGGATTTCTAGTCTCCACAAAGTAATCAATGCACATTGCCTGTTAGAATATATCACCAGTATCACGCATATTTCATAATAATTCCAATAAATAAAGTTTATCCTCTGCAAATCAAGAAAGAACCGTGATAACAAATACCGGTAAACTACACAAGATGGACAAGACTTGTAGCACATCTTTGAATAGTTCAATCAAAGTGGGTGGGGACAAATGTGAGCTTTTCGAAGTTTAGCCCATACATAACACACATGCAAGTACAACGAATCATGTGTTCACCAAGTCACGAGGATAAATGATAAAATATTCAGAAGCACCAGCCAAAAAAAAAAAATCATGCATGGTCATGAAAAGTGATTAAAAAAAATAAAATAAAAACTGTATATCTATTGTTTAATGGAGAATCAATGAAAAATTAAATGACTATGTCTTAAACAAAAGATTATAGTTTTTGACAGTTTTTCACAAGACTAACTGCTTAACTTAATGTTTTCAAATTCAATTATTTTCAACAACTCACAAAGTCTATATTAGATAAAATCCAAAAGTACCTTCAGAAAAAAAGACATCACGCACACTCATTAAAATAAATAGCATATCTATTGCTCAATTGAGAATCAAGCAAAAAATTAACAAACATTCCTTGTACAAAGACTTTTAGTTTTCGCAGGTTTCCAAACAGCCACAGTCGTAGAGCGCAAGTACAAGTATATAAGCAAAAATCAACCGACTAATTTCCACAGAATTACAATCCACAATGCAACTCAAAACTCAAACCAGTGCTATTCAATCATTCAAATCATAGTGAACCCCAGTGGTCCACACTTAACACCACCACCAACAAAAAAATATCAAAACACGAAAGAAAAACGCTGAAAATTTCTCAATTCAAGAAATAAGCAAACCACCGAATTCCACATCGAATTTCAAAAACCGCATCGGAATCGCATTCGAGTTACCTCCTTTCGCTTCCGAAGCAGCGAAACCCTAAAAATCAGAAGAAAAAAAAAACACTGGTGAGAAAAATTAAATTACCAGTGAATAAATTCACCGCGCCTGTTCCAGCAACACACGAAGCAGAACTCGAAGCTGCACAATTAATTGAAGTTAATCCGAAAAAAAAAAAAAGTTCAATAGAAATCGAGACAGGGATAGAATAGGCGATAACCTAAGAGCGAGGGCAGAGAAAAGAGAGAGAAAAATCAAAGAGGTGGAGAGAGAAATAGAGAGAGAGAAAGAGAGTGATAGAAGGTTTGGTATTATTAAGAGAGAGCATCGAGGGAAAAGCGACACACCACAATTGGCAGAAAGAGAGAGAGAAAGAGGATCAGACGACTGTGGTTTGGTTTCCCCTCGAAACCGTTATTTTCCGCATCGAATCTTGATGCAGCTTCGCGCGGGTGTCGGCTCGGCTCACCGGCTCCGCACGTGCGAGATGCTTAGGGTACGTTGTGGATGCGGTTTGTGTTGGGTTTAGGATATGTCAACGACACAACGTGAAGAAAGAGGGCGTGTGTTTTTTTTCTCCTATTTTATTTTATTTTATTTGCTTATTTTTTTATTATTTCTTTATTGTTTATTTCTTTATTTAAAAGGTGAATTAAATATGGGAATTCCACTGCATGCTGATAACAATCATTATAATTAAATTTTTATGGGACATTGACTTTGATGTCAACGGAACAGAATCTAGTATGGTAGTTATAGTACATCGAAATAAATATAATATATATATATATATATATATATATATTTATTTATTGGGATACGCTTCTTAATGAGATATTTTGGGTTAAGGGTATTAATTATAATTATTTTAAAAGTCAATAAATTTATTGCATATGGTAAATTGTTATTTTAAATGATAGTGTAAACTTATTTTATATTATTCATACTAATGCTTTTTGTAAGGTGTTTGTGATTTTAAAAGAAAACTATTTAAAAGAGAATATTTTTATTGAAAACTAGTAAGAAAACTATTCAAATTATATAAAAGACGTTAAACATAGTAAGGAGGCAAGTATCTCGGTAAAAAGTTCTTTAAAATTTTGAACCAGTATTTTTCATATTGTTGTTTGTTACGTAAGATCTCTTACCACATAAATTACTTTAACAGAAATTCTGGACTTGTGTTTGAATGAAAGAGATTTGGATTTGGTATTTCTGGTAATATGGGAGTAGATTTGACATTTGAATTTGGTATTTAGGGTAATATGGAATTAAATATAATATTTGGATTTCATATATTACTTAATTAATAACAATTTTTTAAAACAAGGTACTAAGATCTTTCTAGCGCAGCGTGAAAATACAAAATTCCAATCAAATGAAGGAATGAAATGTAAATTACAAATATTCCGATAAGAAATGTTTTTTGACATAAAAATTGTATGAAAAATAAATTTATCATAATAAATAGTGATGAGACAAGAAAGATTGATTTAAATGTAAACTAAAATTGATTAAAGCTGGAATTAAAATTCTATGGTTCACTTAAAAAGACTTTTTTTTTATCTTTCTTTTACTTTTTATTTTTCTTAATAGATGTCTTTATTTTTTAATTTTTTTAAGTTTTGAAATAACATTCTTTTATTT
>Ga0123340_1006586_pt1 | contig 11097 bp, 8 predicted proteins | sample SirMexnodulemix_FD_89961 | JGI IMG/M metagenome (GOLD analysis project Ga0123340, IMG submission 89961) | Root nodule microbial communities of legume samples collected from Mexico - Siratro Mexico nodule mix | ecosystem: Host-associated > Plants > Roots > Nodule | place: Mexico: Nepantla... | reverse complement strand
AATCAAACTTATTCAGTGCTCAAGGACCAGTCAGACCTGCAAGAAAGACTTGAGCACTGATAATCACATATTCAAGTTTTTATCTTTGAGTTCTATTTAAAAGTAACTAAATAGTATAAAAATGAGTTACTAGCTTCCCTTACTTGGTGACAATTTCCGAAAACAATTTCTCCAAACTAGCTAGTGGCACTAACCCAATCTTTAGGGATCTAGAACAAGTCATCAGAACAAAACCAAATTTCAGTATAATCTTAATTAAGTTGAGAGAAATACTTTTCTTAACTGTCCCTACTAAGATTGATGACAAAAACCTAAGAAAAAACAGAGATTAAGAGATCTTTAGAGCAAATATGAACTTACTCTGTTTGAGATTCTGATTGGTTAGAAATGATCCCTAACTCTTTAGGTACTGCAGGGTGTGATCAGATTCTAAATCAGATGATGTATGGAGGGAGAAAAATTAAAAAAAAGGAAAAGCTTGGAAAAGAGAGAGAGAAAAGAAGGAAAGAATGAAAGTACACTACCGTTACAGTAACCTATTTCATCCTCAACAATTTCATCATCAACAAGTTCTAAAACAATTTCATCATCAACAAGTTCTAAAATAGTAGAACTTGAACAAATAAAATCCACGTGTATTATTCTGTTAAATTTAATTTACTCGAGAAATAAATTTGTTGAATATGACATTACATGTAATTCTATTTTATGTTTATATATTATTAAGAAGAAGAAAAAAGATTGGGATACATTTCAAAATTATGGTCTGATATTATCTTAATTTGTCTAACAAACTCACCCACACATTTTAAAATAAAAGAAAAAGTAGAAGAAAAGAGGTGATTATAATAGTATAGTGATAATGAGACGATTACTTATGTACCCTCATTTTTTAACCTGCATCTCCACAATTGGCTGAAATGACCAATACTCCTTTCTCACTCAACCACACCACCCTTGCTGTTACTACTGTTGTTGTTGTTACTACTATTGTTGTTGTACTATTATTGATGCAAAAGAAGAAGAACAGAAGGAGAACGCTGTATAAAGTTTGTTGTAGAAGAAGAGAAGGAGAACACTGTAGAAAGTTTGTTGTAGAAAACTCTTTGTGAAAAACGCATCTCATAAGGTTTGGAGGAAAATTTGTTCCAGAAATCCTGTGATAGAAAGCTTGTTCCAGAATATATTTTATAAGTTTCATAAATTTTATTCTGACTTTCTTGAGAAATGTGTTTAAGAGTGTATTTCATTAATTCTGAAAAGTATTTTCTGACAAAATACAACTAAAACTAGGTTATTTTAAAGAAGAGTAAAATACATATTTTAAAAATCGTGGGAGTACAGGTTCAAATTGGGAGTGCAGGAAGCAATTAACTGATAATGATTGGGCCAAGAGCCACGGTGATCCATATGGGTGGTAGAGGAAAAAGAGATGGGCATTGCATGAGGGATTGGGGTGGGGTCCAGAATCCACCATCTCCATCTCCATCTCCATCGGAGAGAGAAAGCACAGACACGGTACAAAAGGGCTGATCCAGACACAGCTTAACCTCGCTTCGTGCCTATCCTCCACCCTCACGCTCGTACAATACAAACCCACCCTTTCCTCCTCTCCTTCTTTACCATTCTCATATAATAATACTTTAACATTTTTATCATTTCTTCCTTCCGATCCCATTTCCACTCACCATTTTCAGTTCTCAGGGTTTGGTTTTGGACCCTTATCTGCCTCCTCTGCAATTCTCTACTCACTGTTATTAGCCACATAACACACCCATTTTTATCAATCAATACCCCATACTCATTACTCATCCTCTTCTCTCCTTCTCTAACCGTAGATTTAGGGTTTCTCTATAATAATAACAATAATAATCTTTTCATACCTCCGGAAAAAGATTCACCTAAATTTCCATATAATTACTATTATTTCGCTTTATCTTTCCATTAACCAGGCTTCAGCTATTACGATAATAGTTTGGGAGAATGGACAAGAAAAAGGTAGCAGTTCCCCTCGTCTGCCACGGACACTCGCGCCCCGTGGTCGATCTCTTCTACAGTCCTGTTACGCCTGATGGGTTTTTCCTCATCAGTGCAAGCAAGGGTACCCTCCCTATACAATCTTTTCTTTTGAGCTTTGAATTCGGGGTGATCAATGTTTTCTTCTCTCAATTTAGAACAATCATTGCCTTTTTTGGTCTTTTTCTGGATCTGAAATTGTTTTAGATTTGTGTTGGTGCCTAGTCCTCAGATTTTGATTCCTAAATGTACATCGTCGTGGCCGTGGATAATAGCATAAGGTTGCTTGATATTATTTTCAGCGCTCGAACAAAAGAAAAGAAAAGAAAAGAAAAGCGTTTTAGGGTATTACTGCTGCAGTGAGGCGCAGTTAAATTATGTATTTCGGCACTGAGTGTCCTAACTTGTTGTATTGGTTTTTGATGTATCGTGTATGCGCACGTGGAGTGGAAGATTTGATGCACGCCTTTTTTTCTTGGTGTTCAGATTCTAGTCCTATGCTCAGAAATGGAGAGACTGGTGACTGGATTGGAACATTTGAAGGGCACAAAGGTGCCGTGTGGAGTTGCTGCTTGGATACTAATGCCTTACGTGCTGCAACTGCTTCGGCTGATTTCTCAACGTATGTGATTTTGTTTTTTTTCTTGTTTTTTGTGATTTTCTTTTCACTGTGTTAGCTGTTAAGCTTTTACTCGCTGTCCCGTGCATTTGATGGTGTTGTTACTCGGGATTTATCCCATTTATTAGTTATTAGTACTGTGTTTACTTGCCTGTCTGTGCACTCTCTTGTTGGCTCCGTTATGTTATTAACTTATTATTGGGTTTGGAGCACGGTCATGTGTTTTTGGCAGTTGTTGAAGTATATTTGTCTTGACATGTATTCTGTAGTGTTGGAAACTAGATCTTCCTGGTAATGTATCTGACACATGTTATTAGCTTTTGGGTTTCTGTACATTAGAGTCACTCTTTTATTTGCCTTTCTTACTACATGTAGTATGATGTGATCAATTTAGACCCAACAATTAATCTAGTGCATTATATTATCAAGGTTTTAGTTCATTGATTGAAAGTTTACATTTGATTTATATTGAGCAGGAAAGTTTGGGATGCTTTAACAGGAGATGAATTGCACTCATTTGAGCATAAGCACATTGTTCGAGCATGTGCCTTTTCAGAGGTAGGTTTGGAAGTGTGTTTATTTTCATTGCTTACTATGTTTTCTGCTGAAATGCATTTCTGGAGTAGGAAAAACCAATCGTCAATGAGTTATAAATAGTCACTCTGTTGATAACATTGACATTTTTTTGTTGTTAGCATTATTGCATGCTGCGGTATGGTTCGGTTTTTGATTAAAAATACATCCAACCCAAACATTAAAATTATATACGGTTTGGTTTCTGAACATAAAAAAATCCAAGCTAAACTAATTTTTGCAGTTTGCTTTGTATTTACTTTTAGTTTTGTTTATAATTTTTTCTTAGTACATGGACATAGTCTTGTTCTTTTGACATGACAGTCCAATGCTATCATGATGAATAATTTCATTTCATGTTCCACTATAATTAAAGATTTTGTTTACATTGACTAGTAGCTTTTTTTTGTATTAGCAAAGGAACTATAGTAAAATGTAGAGGTGAGGTACCCTTTTATAACAAAGGAAAAAAAAAAATAAAAGGTGGTTATGTTGTATTTATATACTGTGGTATAAATACTAGATAACTCCCAAGATCTACCTCTCATAAGCCTAACAAAGTCCTTGTACACATTTATACAATATTGCATGAAATTCAAAACTGAAACATTAAAACTGGCCTCTTTATATTGTTTATTTCTAGTGATATTTTATTCTGTTTTACCACTATTATCCTCTAAGGCTAATAATGCAGTATTTACACCCCCACGACAACTCTTACCCTACCCCATTTATAAAACATAATACTACTTTGCTACAAATTTATAGGCATAAGTCAAGTTAGGTTTTACTCTTGCACATACATATCTCGTATGAGTCATATAATAAGTAATATAATAGTATTTAAATTATTGTTTTTGGTTTGGTTCAAACTGAATCGGTTCGAAGTGTTTGATAAAGAAAATCCAAATCGATTAAATACTTTTGGTTTTAATTGGTTTTTGGTTATTTTTTTGCATCAGTTTTATTCTGAACACCCAAAATGCTGAATAAAGTTGGGACTTTAGGAATTTTGATTCTGTTTCATTTCCAAGTTCCAACAATCAGATCTCAATGGCATCATACTATAGAGTTTATGTAAACTCATTGAGGGTCCATAAAGTTGTCAGAGTAAACCAAATATTAAATCAATATAAAATTTTAAATACTTAACTACAGTATCCAAAGAAAATATAATTCTAGAATAATAAATATCCGATATTTGAACTTCATAATGAAGCAAACTACAATACCAAAGTATCATTGTACAGTTTAAAAAAATACAGAAGTGACCAAATCAAAAGTCTTTCAGTGCAGGTAGATACCTTTGTTAACAATTTAAGTTTTAACTGGTTACTCAAGTGGTTCATTAAGCATTCAGTATAAATCCAATTTTGCTAGGCTAGTGAGGGGAGGCACAGCAGAACATATAAGGGAAGACGGGTAGCCAAAATGCTCATTGTTTCCATTCACCACTAAATTCAGATTTTCAAAATGTGGAAGGTTTAGTTCCTCTGGAACATGGGAGGCCCAACACTGTACAATAGGGGGAAGCTCTATGGATCTATATGTTTTGTTTTTAAATTTTAGGTAGATATTATATTAAGTTTCTGTTTGAAAATTTATCTAATTATTTGAGCATTTATTTTATGTCTCTTTATTTAACAACTTGTCTTGATGCAAATTTCCTTTTCCGCCAACTTTAGGGTGTACTTCGATGGGTAATTTTGGGTGAGGAATTCAATTTTTAAGTGAGTTTTAAATATCATACATCAAAATGACTTGTTTGTATATTAAATCCAAAGAATTTATGAAAGTGATGATAAGTTCATAGTTTTTTTGAGCAAAATGTTGCAATTTTTAATAACACTTAAAAGTTAAGGAATTCTACATACCTCTTTAAATTAAGGAATTTCAAGTAACACATAAAATGATTCTTTCACAATTACTTTATTCAAACAAAAAAATTGGAAAAACACAAGAAATTTAAATTGCTTTGTCTAAGCAAAATATTGTAAAAACGAAAGAAATTTAATTCGAGTAATATTATTCCATGCATTTTAAATTCCTTGGAATTTTGAAATTCAATATCAAACACTATTCTACATCTCATTTCTGTGTTTAAATGTTACTTTTACATTGCATACAAATCCTTTGCTGTAGATAGTGTTTGCACATGTCTTGCAAATCTTCTTTTTCAATCCCATTTACATAGATTTCGCCTACAAATGCTTACATTTTCATATTCATTGACATTTTATACCTTGGAGCAGGATACTCACCTTTTGCTCACCGGGGGAGTGGAAAAAATTCTCCGCATCTATGATATGAATCGGCCTGATGCACCACCCAGAGAAGTGGATAAATCCCCTGGTTCTGTCAGAACTGTTGCCTGGCTTCATAGTGACCAGACAATATTGAGTTCTTGTACCGATATGGGAGGAGTCAGGTATATTTTCCATTTAGTTTTTAATGCTGAAAGTTTGTCTGTGTTGTAAATTGTGTGCTAGCTTTCTTCTTTCGTTTTAATAGTATACATATCAGCATTGAAAATATATTGCACTGAATCTAGTTGATGTTTCACAGGTTATGGGATGTAAGAAGTGGTAAAATAGTCCAGACACTTGAAACAAAGTCATCCGTGACAAGTGCTGAAGTGAGTCAGGATGGCCGTTATATTACAACTGCTGATGGTTCTACTGTAAAGTTTTGGGATGCTAATTAGTAAGTATAAGCCATGATGGTTTAGGTTTTTTCCCAAATCTGCTTATATGGTTTATCATCTTAGTTACTTTTGTTTTCAGCTACGGACTGGTGAAGAGCTATGATATGCCCTGCACCGTGGAATCAGTTTCACTGGAGCCTAAGTTTGGGAACAAGTTCGTTGCTGGAGGAGAAGATATGTGGGTTCATGTTTTTGATTTTCATACAGGCAATGAGATTGGTGAGCTACTGACCATTATTAGTTCTTTGATCTTTTATTGTGTATTTTGTTTTGATGATCAATCTATGTGACAGCATGCAACAAGGGGCACCATGGTCCTGTACATTGTGTTCGTTTTTCTCCTGGTGGAGAATCCTATGCCTCCGGATCCGAGGATGGAACCATCAGAATATGGCAGACTGGTCCATTGACTCTCGATGACTCGGAGGCTTTGTCTGCAAATGGATCAATTGATAAGGTGAAGGTAACTGCAGATGAGGTTTCACGTAAGATTGAGGGTTTTCATATTGCTGATGAGGGGAAATCTAAAGCAAAGGATGAGGCTGTGGAGGAATCAAGCTAATAGTCGTGCATTTTGTCTGGCAGAGTGTTAGAATTAACTAGATCAAGTGCCTACTTATGTACGTGATTAGTAAAACTAAATTTTGTAAATTTTAGTTTGTTTGAGATTTTACTGAATTGAACGAGCTTGTTGCAGCTGGCTGAAATAAGTTCTATGTTTGCTTTCATTTCAATTCTGACATGGGAGTTTATGGAATATAGGAAATGACTTGGTATACTTGTTCAAGAATCACGGGCATCATTTAAGCGGCTTTAATCTATACATTCTGGTTAGTCCAAATTTTTCCGGGACTTTGTACATTTTTTTTCTTGGTTCTAGGTGCTATCTAGTATTTTAAGTTAAAAAAATGAGTTGAACAAAGCAGGCTGAGGCCTTACATGTTAGATTTCGCTTTTAGTACGAACGTGCATAATTATGTAGAAATCTGAAATATCATCTGCTCAACTACTCGAAAACTAGTGCTCCTTGTCTGGCCATTTTCTAATTAGGTTCAAAACTGAGTAGATAGAATTATTTTTAGGAATCATTATGAGGAGGTTGATCTTTCGTGTATACCAAATCTTAATATTTAAAAACTTTTCCAATGTTTATAGAGAATCGTGCTTAGCCCAACAGGGAGGGTATGGCTATAACTGTAAATTTGCTGTTTTACACGATTTTTCTTTCCAATTTGAATGGTTTCTTTTATAGGTGCGGTGGGAATATTTAGTGAGATTCTTTTGGGTGCGTTAATAAAAGTTCACACAGTAGAGGGGTTGAATGAAGAAGCTGTCATTTCTGTCATTTCTGTTTTTGTAGGGAAGACGCATTCTATAATCTTATTGAAAGAACTCTATATACAGAGCACATAAGGCTACAGTTTCATGCTTTATTTTAGGCATAATAAACCTTAAAAATTCATACTTCGTAACTCCTAATAAATAGGAAGGGTTGCACTGTTATTAGTAACGCGCACTTGGACTTGAAGCGTTAAATATGAATAACCAAACTAATGTGAAGGTAGTGTAGTGACCGTGGAAGGAGAGGCGGGTTTTGGCGAGAAAAAATATAACTATATTTTAGTCTGTATTAATCATATTAATATAGATTAATTTTTTTTTAAAACCAATTCAGCTACTCTTAATTTAGTTAAGTTATATTTTTTTTTTCTAACACTCTTGAAGAGAATGATAAACATAATTTTACTTATATTTAGATAGTTTAATCATGACTTTCTTGAACAGTAATCAATAATAAATTTATTATTTTAATTAAATTTCATATCTTAAACTATAATTTATGTTAACTTTTTATTTTATTTATAGATGCAATAGACAATTTAATAATTATATATAAACTATTTGACTAGACAATCTCGTGATTATATGGAGTAGATGGTCAAACAATATGTCATAGAAAAAAAATCTTAACAACATCAAGACGATAATGTAGAAAGAGTCTAATGCAAAATAACATAGACTAGACGGTTTGATAACTTGTTTGAAAAGAAAGAAACATCTATTATTACAAGTGGACTTGGTCAAACAAAAGTTCAAGTTGCTTCTTTGAATTAAAAAGGAAAACAAAATCCAAGTGAAAGAATTAGAGAATAAAATCTAGAATATCTCAAAATCAAAATTGGAAGCAAATCATATGCAAAGATACAAAGAAATAGAGTTCGCGATAAAATTGGAAACGAAATCTGAGAATTCTGAAAAGTTGAAAACTGATAAAATGTAAATATAATTCCAAAATCCTTTAAACAAAGAAACCTATAAAAAGATACAAGTTTCAAATGAGAAAGATTAAGCTCTGTACTAGAACATGTTCCAAAAACAAAGAATCATAATTTCTTTGTTGTAATTCTTTAGTTTTGCTTTTATATAGAAGATTAAATTCTTTTGGGTTGATTCTCTTGTGCGCAATGAGTTATGAGAATTTCATTCAATAAAGTTTTGTTCTTAAATTCTCTGTAACAGTTTATGCTTTACCGTTGATATTTTTGAGATCTAGTTCCTATAATAAGAATTGTTTTTTAAAGCTTGTTGAGATTTCAATTGTTTTTCTTTAATTAGAATTTTTAGTTTGTTCGTTTAGTTCTAATGGATCCCTTGTTTACTTAGTTAGAACATAAACATTTCATGAGTAGAGACTTGACGACAAGTGACTGAATACATTAGTAGATATTTATTTTTCTAATAAGATTTTGTTGAATTTGATTAATAGATATTTGATTAAGATAATCTTAAGATAATTAATTAATGACACATTCATTATTGAACTGAATTTACTATTAGATTCATTAAATGATAATTTAAGATTAATTAATCCTATTTATAAGATCATCATCTCATTGGTGCTAGATGGGATAGTTCTATATTAGATGATTTATACTAAAATTCTTTTAATTTGACTATGAAATGACAACAATAAAAGAACTTCTCAACTAAAAACATTTTGCAATTATCCTCTAACTTCTTCAAGCTTGATAGACAAATATATAAATATACTCAGGGAGGATCTCGACCAAAAGAAATTTAGACACTTCGTGAGGAACCCGTCCTCCAATCTTAGGGGATAGAGTACGAATATAGGCATGAGGATCGTTATAGGAAAAACACTTGAATATAGGAAAAACATTTCATTTGCTTAAATTCTTAAAAATACCCACAAACACTTGAATCTACAGAGCTAGTGTACAAGTATAACCGATAACCTCTTAGCTCTAAATAGAAAATTTTCGATCTTATATAGTTTATGCTACTCAAAACACACACTAACCCTACATTACACATAAATAATATAATAATCTAAGAATAACTATGATAAACACTCGATTATGGCCTATATAAATACACTTATTAAAATAATATAAATAAGTGTAAATTTTAAGATATACATTATTCATTAATTATATATTTATTATCTTAATATATTTTATATAACTTGAGACATTTACGAAAGAAAATATTTTAATAGTACAAAAGACATCCCAACAAAAAAAATAAATACAGGTGGATCTTACAAACAGACTCGGTCCTTGTAAGAAAAAAAAAAAAAACATGTACATGAGGGAACTCGCACTTTGCATTGCATAATAACAGTAGATCTCTCCTGTGAGTACAATTGGAATATTTATTAATTTACTTATAGTTTGAACGAGAGTTAACCAATATGGAATTATGGTTAACATTCATATATATGATTGTTCAGATAATACTTAAAATGTTTTTAAGAGTACTTGTTCAATTTCTTACTGAATGACAGAAAAAATCTTTGACAGTCTTTGAACATACATTCTTTAATTAATTATATTATGTGATATGAGTTGTTTTGTATTGTGTAGTTATGAGCTGGGAGGATCCACCGATTTTAGAAGTCAAGCACGATGGCTTATGGTAGGGTGGGTGCCACAGCTGTTATTTGCTATGCAACTATCTTAGTATATATGTGCCAGCAGAAGTATTGGAGTTGACTAAAAATAATATATTAGGAATTTAAATATGAATTAAAAGTCTACCTTGAAAAAAAAATGAGAAGAGTGAGTAGTATATAAGAAAAAAAAAACAATTAAAAATACTACTTTTTTTTTAAATTTTAAATTGTTAGTGATGTCATACTTTTTTTATGTGCACAACTCATATTAGATCAATATGATTTCGTTCTCTACTAATTAATTTTGGATTTATTTGACTAGAACACTAGGACTAGGACTTGCTATTATTGGTTAAGTTGTTCACCATGACTTATGTTTGTCAATTTAATATGATACTTATAGCTGAGGGTAATTTCATTCTTTTAATGTTTGGAATGTTATTTGATGTGTTGGAAAATTGCATGGTAAGAAAAGAATCGGGGGCATTTCTCTTCTTGTACTTGAATCCCTTGGTAAGAGAGTAACCTCTAGTTGGGTTGTGTTTGGTACTTCTGAAAAGTGGGAAGTGTTTGATACTATTTACTGCTTATTGATGTAAGCTATTTTCTTTGTACAGATTTAAGGTCAACATCTGTGAATTTGATGGAATCCTCTTGCCCTCATTTATAACAGACAATTAGAGGAAAAAATACTTCCTCTCCCAACCTTTTTTTTTTAATATAAAAAAAACTTTTCCATTCAAGAAGACAATTTAAGTGTAGAATATTCATTGCTTATCGACTCATGTGCTATGTATAAGAATGATAGAAAATTAGAAAATAGAAGATTTTTTTCTTCACTCATTTGGATAAATGAAAAAAATGGTAAAAATATAATTAATTTTATAAAATATTAGTTTAACAAAATATTTTTCATTCTAAAAGATTATAATAAATTTCCATTATCAAACAAAAGTGTAAAGAGGGTGATAATTTTCCTCTATCGAATGAAAATATTATTCATGCTTTTGGTAACTTTTCCTCTTTTCAATATGTTTTACTTCATAAATGGTAATGGTAATTTTTAAAATTTAATATTTCTGTTTTACGTATTTTTCTTTCTCTTTCACTCATTTCTGTTAAGTGGAAACGAGAGATTTAAAAAAAAAAAAAAAAAACTAATTTTCTAAACAATAGATTTGTCTCGTAAATCTTTCAATATTCTTTTCTTCAGTTCTACAAATTTTTTTAAGAAAGTGTTAACGAGTGGTTATAATTTTTTTTTTTTTT
>Ga0123340_1006585_pt1 | contig 11098 bp, 4 predicted proteins | sample SirMexnodulemix_FD_89961 | JGI IMG/M metagenome (GOLD analysis project Ga0123340, IMG submission 89961) | Root nodule microbial communities of legume samples collected from Mexico - Siratro Mexico nodule mix | ecosystem: Host-associated > Plants > Roots > Nodule | place: Mexico: Nepantla... | reverse complement strand
TTTTTATTTTTTTTTTGAATTGTTTTTTTTTTTTTTGTTGTTTATTTTGAGAGGTGGGGAGAAGAAATTTTTTTTTTTTTTTTTTTTTTTTTTCTGAAATTCAGTTAAGTTGTGTTTGTCATTTTGTGATGTGTTGTTCTGGTATTTGACAATCATTTTTAGCATTGATCTTCCTTCAACTGATTCTCTTATCTTAAGTCTTCTATCTGGCTTAAATTAGTGTTGTAATATGAATATCATTGAATATTCCAGGTTTTCTTAGAGAGAGTAGAACATTTTATTCAGTCTGTTGCTGTTCATGAAGATCAAATATTTCAGAAACGAGTTCGCATTCAACAGGTATTGTTATTTCTATGTATTGACTATCCCTCTTTGGAATGGATAATTATTATGGATTCTTTAACTTCTGAACCGTCTGGAGTTTTGAAATAATCGAATTCAATAATAGTGATATGTGCTTGTTTTCATGATTCTGTACTTTAAGATGGGATAGCTTGCTTGATGCACTGTAAGAAATTTTTCTGTGAATATTGATGTGGAAAAATCTTCGCTTCATTCCATTCCATTTTGCATTCTATTTTATTGGCCTATTATTTTTACTGTTTAAAATTTCTAACTGAGACATCATAATTTTATTCCCTCGTCCATGATTTTTGCTTCCTATTTGAATTGACTTGAAATTAAGTTATTTGGGAAGAAGGCTTAAGACATTTCTAAATGACATTGTTTCATATCATCTAAAGTCATATTGAGTATATATGGAGGAACTAAATCGGCTTTGGCTTCAACACAAATTAAATAATTATAAAAAGGGTTTAAACTGTGTCCAATGTATCATTTGATCTGGCTGTATCATACTTTGGGAACATAGTTGTTCTATAATTTTCCGTTGACCAAGGAAATGACTGTTAAGTAGAGTTCATGGATGGGCAGATTTTTGTCAGGATGTACAGAATTCTCAGGTACCTTTGTCCAATAAAGTTCTAGAGCAGAACTCCTTAAGCCTTGTTCCATTGTACTAGGTATTGTGTTTCCCCTCTAGCACGTGACTGTCAACTTGGGTGGTTACTTGTTACGTGCCTGCAAGTTCACAAGTAAATGCCAACATATTACTATTGTATTTGTTTTGTTTCCTTTTCTCTCATTCTACTGTTTTGAAGGAATTCTGATGTGGGTTATGTTGTGACATTAGACTTTACATCCAGGAAATGTGATTCACAAATGTGTCTGATTAATTTCATGAACTGACATTAGATTTTAATATGGTTTTGAAGTTTACTTCCTGATATGCAATACTTTGGATTTGATTGTTTTTTAAGGCTACAGAAATTAATGAAGAGATGAAAGCTAGAGCAAGAGGAGAAATGCCTGAAGAACCACGTGCATCAGTTTCGGACAAGGTTCAATAACAATATTCATTTCTTGAATTTTTAAGCATTTGGCTTGAATTTAGTATTTTTTACGGATTTTTTAAAGTTGTGTTTGGGAACCTTTCTCCATTTTTCTGGACCCCAAACTACAGTAATTCTAGTGGCTTCCCAAACATACATTGAGGGTAGCATGTCTGGGTTGTGATGTGGTGATTAGTTTTCACATAGAATTATGATAGTTAGAATTTTCTGACTGCTGACTTGCTGAGTTGTATGCTTCTGCCTTTGTGGAAGGCTTACCATAATTCCAGCTCAGAACACAATATGCCGGGCTTGCTGTGAAATCACACCTATTTAGGAATTTAAATTTAAGGTCTGACTCAATCTCAAACAAACTTATGAGATAAGGATTGACCAAGTTTTATAAGCTCTATTTAAGTCATTTCTAGGGCAATGCAACTACTTTGAGACTAAACACCTCCTCAAGGCTGCAATTACAGCTTCCCTGAAGTGGTCACTATTAAGGTGGCTTTCCCATTGCAACGTTTGTGTGATTAAACGTTTGCTCGGATGTATGTCATTTTTGTGATTGAATTTTTGGTTCATCTGCTTATCTGTGAGTGAAATCTGGGTAGGCTGCTTCGGCAATTGCTACCTTCCTCTGTTTCTGTCGTCTTCTGGTTTGTGGTTGCGCACAAATTTTTTCTGCCCAGCTGGTCTGTGGGTGACATGGTTCCCACTTTCTGCACATAAAATTCTTGATAGAAAGCCTTGTAAAACTTGTAGTAACTATAAGATACTTAAATGGTAGTTATGAATGTTATTTGTTCTTGTTTTTCGCTTGTGTTAGTTTTTTATGTACAGATATATTCTTCTATATAATTAATAATTTTATATATAACAGGTAAGCTATACCTCTTTTGTTCTATCCTATAGGATCTACTACTTTGGCAACCTTGGGAAGTAAGGCTGAAGTGTTTGAAATTACTTGTAGTTTGTGTTGTTGCATTTATGACTAACCAGTTGAGGGGAATTCTGATAAATTTTAGCAGCCATGTTCAAGGGTTTATACTTGCACTCTTTTTTTATTTTTTCCATTATTTAAAACGGGAGCACGTGGGTAGTGCCTGAGACAACTTCAATGTGTTCTCTTTGAGTGGGGGAACGACTGATGAGAACGATCAATTTCACAACTAGAATTTTTCTTTTTTAAATTAAATGTTCCTTTTGTTTGTTGAAAGTTGCTAGAAGAGATTGCATCTTAGGAGTTATGTATTTGTTTTGGTCACATACAATTCATATTAAGAGTGATCCCTGAATGGGAAACTTGGCCTATGTCGGACCACGTGAAATCCAATATTATAAGAATTTTTATTAACTACATAGTGTTTGTTATTTTTTCAGGTTAAGTTAGGAGAGCCTGGATACAAGGAAAGGTATTATGCTGAAAAATTTGGTGCGTTGGGTCTGGAGGAGATTGACAAAATCAGGAAAGATACAGTATGTGCTGTCAGTATTCTTGAAATTATTTGTTGTCACCTTCTTTACCATACACAGTCATGGTTTATAATGGAAAAATTTACAAATTTACAAATTCAATGCTTAAAAAAGTTCTTCATTACAAAAACTTTTTGAGTATCATGTTATTGACGATAACATATTTCACTTTCAGAAACGCCTTAAATGAGCTTATAACGACCTGTTTACTTTGTGAAAGTGTTTTCTATATTCATAGTTAATTACAGAAATGTTGCCATATTTTCACATGATTTCCTGTTTTTGAAAGTTTTTTTTTTTTTCACTGTTTCATATATAAACTTTTTAGAAAGGAAACAAACTGAAAAGAAGGTGGCATTTCTGTAAGTGGAAGTGAAAACAGAAAATAAAAAATAGAAAACAATTTTCTCAAACCAAAGAACACGCAACCTACTCCTTTTCTTTTTAAATGATACGCTAGGTTCATACTGTTACAATGTTAGGCACAAGCCGTTTGTGTCTTGAAATCTTGATGTTATTATCAGCCTGTGTTTCATAAGAAGAGGGTGTTTGCTAGTACAGTTCCTCAATATGTTATTTTGTGTGTTGGATTTAATTTGTTTTCTCCTTGTTGATGGCTATTTTACCCAACCCTTATAATTTATGGTTTTCATAGAGGATATGTGATAGTCTTGGTCTTCCTTGTAGGTCTTGAAATATGTAGAAGGCCTTTGTTGGGTTTGTCGGTATTACTACCAGGGTGTCTGCTCATGGCAATGGTTAGTTGTTCTTTTACTGGTTAATATATTATATTTGAACCCATTCCTGCTATTTTCTGTTTGTAGATTGATAATCTGGCTTAATTGTGGCCTCTTTGGGATCTGCCTTAATATCAGCTCCAAGGGTGGTGCTTAATCTACGTCGACTTGATATATTACTTAACTAAAAGCTTATTAAGCTTGGGTAATCCTCATCTTACATGCAGAGTTTTATGGGGTTTTAGTTAGGCCATATCCCATATTCTAAGAAATTCGAGCGGGATATTATACTGTAATCAGTTTTGGTGAAAAACTTACTTTTAAACTCATACTGAGAAAATAACCCCACCCTTGGCCTGATCCCTTGAAGGATCAAGTGTCTGGATTTAGTAGAATATGTACTATAGGTGTTCTGCATATCTCCCTTATATAGTCTCTTGATATACTCAATGGAGAATATTTCCTAGGCTACTATTAATTAAGTGCAACTTCCTATACACTGCTAACCATGAGTTCTATCATGCAATGCATGAACATACTCTTTCCTAAGTAATTAAATATCATTGTTTTTAACTTTTTATTAGTAAATATTTTGTTGTTGAAGTAAAATTTGATAGTGGTGTGACGAACCATTAATCCTGTCTGGTTTTTAAAATAAAACTAAGTTCCTCCTAATGTAGTAGAGGCCAACTTAGGTTGAATCTCCAAATAAGCATCTCATGTACATTTCCCTTGTTTGATATTCTCCTTAGACAAATTAAAACTGGGGGAAAAGAAATGAGTTCGTAAAAGTGATGAACAAAGAAACCGAAAAAACAGAGTATTACAAAAACGAAATATAGAAACTGAAATTGAATGGAAATGATTGACAGAATTGAACGAAATCTGTGAACAAATGAAATTGAAATATAAAGGCAAAGAAAAACTGGAATTAAAATGGCAGAAATGAAATTATAGTAAAGAAACGTGAAAGAGTATGTGTTAGACGTCAAAACGAGAACTACACAAAATGAGTAAAACAATACATAAATGTAAAACAAATTGAAACTACAATTGAAAAAGTAAATTTCGAATGTATTTGTTAAAAGAAAAGGCTAAGTACACCCATTATAGTGTCTAACGGACAATGGTCTACTAGACCATCTAATGGTTGTACTAGACCCTCTAATGAAAGCTAGAGGACAAGAAATGTAAATTGCAGAACTAAAAATGTAAAGGACCAGAATTGTAAAGGCAAGAAACTTAAAAGTACATGAGTAAATGGGCAGAAATTTAAAGTGCAGGAATGGTTGCAGTAAACGAAACCCAGACAGAAAATAATATCTATCATGAACCATGGTCAAGTTCTCGTCATTCTTATACGCAAAGAAATCAAATCTGATCTCTTTGATTGTGAAGATCATATAGACCAATTGGTTTACACATTCCCCATTTATCAAACTTTTATCAAAATCTGAATACTGGAAGATAATAAGAGTAGAAGTAAATTGATCAAACCCATGACAGAATTCTTCATTTTAAGAGTAATAACGGATTGCAGAATTCAATCAAATTAAAGACAAAAGGACAGAAATGAAATGATTCATTCAACTGTAAAAACAGAAACTAAAGGACAGCATCTGAAAACTGAAACTAAACTACTCAAACTTCTAAGTCAGCATATCTAATTCGTGAAACTAAGTTGCTATTTATAAAGTCTGTCACAAGTCATGATGCGGACCAAAGAAACTAAAGTGAAAGCTGGTCCACTTAAACTGCTACATGTGAAAAAACAAAATTGCCATTATGTTCTTTTGACCGTCTAATAAAAAATGTTGACTTTGACCGTCTAATGGTCTGGAACTGCTGCAATCTTCTACTGCTTCTTTCTTTAAGTCCAAAACTCCAATCTTCATGCTTCCAAGGTCTTCTTTAATGCTCTTAAAATGAGAAGTCAGCTGCAGCAAAAATCAGCTCAAAAAATCTACAGAAAAATCAGGATAAATCAATGGATTTGATGGTCCATTCAAAATTTGACTGAAAAATGCAGAAAAATCTATATGCAGAATTAATATAGTTTTCACTAAAGTACTTATTTCCTATGAAAAATGCAAATCTCTATTGAAAACAAAGAATAAGAAGAAAAAAATAAGAAGAAAAGAAACACTTAGAAGATGCAATTAGCCTATAAAAATATAAACAAAACATGTGCTATCATTGTGCACCCAAAGCAATGCTTGTACCAGTGACACAACAAAACTGTGTCCTTTCGTACACAGTTTTAGTAGAATGGAAGGCTTGGGCATCGTTTTGTTGTGTGACAATTATTCCTCATTGTGAACATTGTGAATAACACTATCTTGTGTTCCTTCTCGGCACTGTAGTTAGATGATCTGAAAATTTTATGGGTTGATTATTTTCTTTCTTAATTGTATTATGCTTGAAGAATGTTTTGCTTCAGATATGTTCTTTTAGCAAGTTTTCCTGCATCTTTATATTCTGTTGGAACCTTGTATTGGTGATCAGAGCTATTGAGCTTCGTTAAATTATGTTATTATTCCAAAGATATTTGCTAGCAGGAACTTCTAATCATGATTTTATAAGGAATTATTAATATATAATATGGACTGAAGGCCTTTAGACCTGGGATACTGGCTTTTTCATGTTTGAGTAGCTTTAAGATGATTGAAAAAAAAAATTGAGACCCCTTCAGTTTGGTTGAAATTATCATCCCATTAATATTCTTCAATTTTTTTCATTATTGTTTGTTCATTCAGGTACTACCCATACCATTATGCTCCTTTTGCTTCTGATCTTAAAGATCTAGCTGATCTGGAAATAACTTTTTTTTTGGGAGAACCATTTAAACCATTTGATCAACTAATGGGGACCCTACCTGCATCAAGGTTTCTTCATCTTTCCTGTCATTAGATCTATCATATCATGCATCCTGTGCTGATGCTTGTTAAGTTCTTGTTACAGTTCAAGTGCACTGCCTAACAAGTACAGGGATTTGATGACTGATCCTTCATCACCTATTCTTCAGTTCTACCCTGCTGGTGAGTTCACCTGATTGTTAGTGATTCATTCTGCTATATCTCTCAGTTTCTGAGTTACCTGTTTTGCTTTTTTGACAGATTTTGAGATTGATATGAATGGTAAACGATTTGCATGGCAGGTAATATAGTTTATGTTGTCGTCTCTGTGACTTAATTTTTTATTAATATTAATGCTTTATAATAAAGTGGGGGTTAAGTTTACTGTTGCATTTTTTTCAGGGTGTTGCCAAGTTGCCATTCATAGATGAGAAAAAACTGCTCTCTGCCACAAGCAAGCTTGAAGGCACATTAACGGTCTGGAATTGTTTTTTATTTTACTTTTACAGTCTATTACATTTCTGACTAACTGTAAAGGATTACTGGTCCAAAATTGTTGGACTTGAAATTGCATCAAGGAATAAACAGTATAAGAGGCTGATTGTTAAGTGATAACCCTCTGTTAGTACTGTTTCTTTTGCATAATTATCCCTGACACTTTGCTGTGTATTTGCTGGAATCTATTGGTTTGAGCTGGAGTACTTTTAACTTTATATTTTTTACCTGAGGAAGTTTATCTGGGTGCTTGATTTCATTCAGATTTTTTATGTGCAGGTGGAGGAACAGCTCCGAAATAGTAAGATGCTTGATTTGTTTTATGTCAACAGAGCGCATAATTTGGCTCCATATATCTTATCATATTACCAATATGCTTGTCAATTGTCTCTGCATGATAGAACTCCTCTACCTATTGACCCAAGTGCTAGGTTAGTGAATATTATTTGGTAATAGTCATCAGTCAAAATCATAAATATATTTGGTAATTGTCTTGGAATCTTTGTTAGCAGTGATGGCATGAATGGACACTTCTGGTGGTATGAAATAAATGTGCTCAGAACCATTGTATCCTCTCCCATCAAGGGATTGCAAGACATTGAGTTTAATCAAGTTTTGTAAGTTTTGTCCTTTACACTTTCCTGATACTTTAAAATCAATGGATGAACTCATGTTGAGTGTTTCAAATTTCAGAAATATTACTTATCTTAATCCTCGTAAACATAGACATATTCCAAGACCTCCCGACGGTGTACTAATACCCAAAAAGGTTGGTATTTTGTCCTTCAAAAATTAGAAGTTTACTTGATATGCTACTTTTTCTCATTTGAACCCTGATTTCAGTGAAAAATGTGTTTTAAGTAGTTTTTATCCATTAAGTGTTGATGGGACAAATATTATATTTTTGTTTAGTTTTTTCTAGATCTATGGTATACATCTCATTTACTTTGACATTGGTTATGCTTGCAGATATTAAAAGCCATTGATATTAAACCTTTTCCTGTGTTATGGCACGAAGACAATAGTGGTCGGCGTCATGGCAGAGAAAGGTTAGAATCTATTCCTGACTTGTAATTAGATTGGTGTATATAATTTTACATATTATTTATGTCTGGATAAATAAACCCTGCTGCTGGTGACATTTAAAGTTGAATATGGTTGTGGTACCGGTATTACTCACTGCCGTATGTGGGCAATATTGTTTTTAGGAAATTATCAATATTTACCTTAAGCAATTGTCTTATCGAGAATTAGAAAATTCCATATTGAGTGAAGTTCTCAATGCCTTTCAAATTAAGCACATGAAGTTTTCCATGCATGAAATATGGTCTTTATGCGAGAGATAAGATAGAAATTTGTTAGAGCTCTTACCTTTCTTGTGTGATGCATGCGACAGACAACAGCTACATGGAGCAATGGCTGGGCATCAACTGGGAGAAGCAGCACATCGTCTTGTGAAGAACTCTCTTAATATTAAACCAAATAACGCACCACATGGATTCCCAGAGCAGCTTCCAGGCCATCATGCAATGAACAGGGGGCTTAGATCAGCTGGACCCTCTGGACCTGGGAAATATTATGCTGAGGACACAAGTGGTTATTACGGACATCATTACAATCACCAGGGCATGATAACTAGGCCTAGATATCCAGTCTCATCCAACGGTGGACATATTGACAAACAGAATTTTAGGATACAGGATAGGTCACAGCATCATGAACAGCAGTACTACAACGGGAGAACTGGGTTCTATACTTTGACCGTGGAGGAAGGCCCAAGACCAAGGCCATATGCAGTGCCTCCACCAAAGACACCTGTGGTGTTGTTATCGAGGCCACCCAATTCAGGGCCAACAACTAATCCACAACAGCAATTTGTGGGTCCTCCTGTACCGCCTCCAAAATGGATTACTAGAGCACCAGATACGAACGGAATATATGCGCATCAAGAAGTTGCAATCGGGGGAGCTTATGATAATAAGCACATGAAGAAGGTGTACCAAGTTAGAAGTCGGCAACCCCAAGATGTGCCAGAGTACGGGAATCAATAGTGATTGTTGTGGAGTTTATTTGCCTTGTCACCCAAGTGCCTTCTTCCATTCCTTGGGCTGTTCCTCAAATTGGTGCTCATCCGTTCAACAATGCCAGAGTACGGAAATCATCTACCATCGAAATGCAATGCAGTAGGCAGACAAAGGCTTATCAAAGCTTTGGATGACACTCAAGTAAATCTGCTGCTGTGAAGGTGCTGCAGCCTGCAAAGAATTGGCTTCCCTAGACAAGGGCACTTGGAAAGGTTAATATTCTTGCTTTTCAAACTCTAAACAAATACTCAAAAATATTGTAAAAACTTGTAATTGCTATGAGTAGGGTAGCATGTATAAATCCCGCTGCGCTCAGTGGCACTTGTATTATCATGTACCACATCCCCCGTTAATGGACAATCGTAAATTTGTAGTTGAAAAATAAGATTTGTTTGATTATATTTTCTTTTTCCAAAATTGAGTTAAAAACGGTATACTGTAAAATTTGTCAATCAATTAAAAAAATTGTTAATATGAGTGTAATTGTGGTAAAAGTTGGTAGATTCAAGAGTTATGACGATTTATGATTGGATTCGAGTATAAAATAACTATATTATTCCAATTGTTATCTTTTCTCCGGTGAAGTCAATATACGATAGTCTGATTGGATTGATTTTACACCAATTATACGATTTTTATAGAAGGAAATTGGCCATCCAAGTTTTGATTTAAATGTATTTTGTTTTATTGAAGTATTAAAAATGGAAGTTTTGTATAAAAATGAAGTATTAAATTTTTGCATGTACTCAGGTTATTTTGTTAAAATTAAATTAGAGATTAGGCTTGATCTTTTTCTATAAAAATCAATTTAGGATATCATATGTATTAATCTTTTCACATAACTATCTTCAATTATGAAGGGTTTTCCTTAGTTCAGTACATCATAAGTGGAATACACGAATGTGTTTCTCTTAATATGAAACTTCGTATTTTTTAAAAAGCATTTTAAAAACTTTATTTTCACTATTCACGTGTCTATAAATAAAAAAATTTAAAAATGAGAAAGATTAAAGGAATTGAAATTAATAAAATATTTAAAAAAGTAAAGCGTCATTAGCAACACGGGATATTTTGAAAACAATAAAACATAAATTTAAGACAAATCAAAATTATTGCAACTAAATACAGTGACTTTAAGTATCCCGATAAATCAGTTGATTAGGTCTTGGATTCAATTTAAGATTTTTATTAACAAAAATATTTCAAATTTATCTAAAGTTCTGTTGTTCTAGTAACCATTCTCTGATCGCGATGTGGACTAGGAAGCACAGAATATGCTGGTCCTTTCCAGTGTCTTTATATAAGAAGATAAATGTTATATGAATAAGAATCACTGAGGACAAATATTTATAATTGTCTAGAATTATTAAATTGAACGATTCACAGAAAATCGACACGAGGATGCACTGCAGATTAATTAACGGAAAAAAACATTTACGATACTTGATATATCATAAAAGAAAAACCCTGCAAGTACCCATAAAATTACACGTATCCTTGTGAAGAAGTAAAAGAATAAGACTACAAGCAATTCTTCATCCTCTTCGGCTTGAGCTTTTGAGCAATTGCAACTATGCAATCAAATTGTACAAGATTTTATCTAACTTAAAAAGAACATGAAATAAAATAAAATAAAATAAAAGAAAAGAAATGAAAAGAAATAATTACTCTTGTGAGAATCTCAAAACAGCTAGCTAACTGTATGTGTGTATGCCTTAAATCCAACAGGTAAACGCTATGAGTCACAACTCAAATCCTAAGCTTTGGAGAAGGAACTACTACCACTTACACCTTTTAAGATTATCTGATAAGAAAGTGGAGTTTTATTGATACAATACCAATTGTATAACTCATCCAAAACAAAAGGGAAGAAACAGGAAGAGCACATTCTTAGTATTGAGTAGTGACTACATACATACAATACATACATACATTCACATAACCCTTCATCCATAAGTACATATCCAATCCAACATAACCCTTCTTGATAGAAAAAAAAAAAAAAAAAAAAAAATACCCTTAAACAAAAACAAATGAGGGAGGTAACCACGAAAAAGGGG
>Ga0123340_1006584_pt1 | contig 11099 bp, 5 predicted proteins | sample SirMexnodulemix_FD_89961 | JGI IMG/M metagenome (GOLD analysis project Ga0123340, IMG submission 89961) | Root nodule microbial communities of legume samples collected from Mexico - Siratro Mexico nodule mix | ecosystem: Host-associated > Plants > Roots > Nodule | place: Mexico: Nepantla... | reverse complement strand
GAACAAGTCATCAGAACAAAACCAAATTTCAGTATAATCTTAATTAAGTTGAGAGAAATACTTTTCTCAACTGTCCCTACTAAGATTGATGACAAAAACATAAGGAAAAACAGAGATTAAGGGGTCTTTAGAGCAAATATGGACTTACTCTGTTTGAAATTTTGATCGGTTATAAATGATCCTTAACTCCTCAGGTACTGCAGAGTGTAATCAGATTCTAAAACAGATGATGTATAGAGGAAGAAAGTTAAAAAAAAGAGAAAACTTGGGAGAGGGAGAGAGAGGAAAAAAGAAAGAGAAAAAAAAATACGGAGGTGCAGGGGCATTACAACCTTCCCTTTTCATTATCAAGAAATTTATCAATACTTTTAAAGCGATTTTTAACAAATACTTTTTAAAAACAAATCAATGTTACATTGTTATATGAATAATAGATAGATCTTTATGACTTTAATTTAATTTGTGTAGTTCCAAATTACTAACTGAGATGCAATAAAAGAAATTATAATTGATATTTTAAAATATATGATTTTTTTATGTTTTAAGAGTTTATTAATTACATAAAATATATAATACTGTATACCCAAAAGTATAAAATATTACAAAGATTACACTAGAAGAAGAATTTAACATAATTTTAAAATATAAAATATTGCATAGGCTATAAGGACAATTTAAGATAAATTTAAAAATATAAAATATTACTAAGACTAAACTAGAAGAAGAATTTAAGATCAAATTAAAAAATAAAAGATAGCTTTGGGGATGACAGTTCTACCACTTTTTAACACAAATAAAAAATTGAAAATGGTTCATTATTGTATAAGAGATTAGCTGAAGAATGTTTGGCATAGTTATTATTAAATTTTTAATAAATATAAAATTAATAAATAGACATATTAAACCATTTCAAGTAATTGTTCTTTTTTTTTATTTGATTTCAATTAATTGTTTTAAAATATGATTATTGAAGAGGAATATAAATTCGGAATTTCGTTTATAAGCAGCGCAACGCGAGAATTGGGAGAAAGAGAACAGAGAAGAACAGACGCAACGTAGAACAAACCGGTTGAAGAATATGGAGCACGAGGAAGACGAAGAGGCACCTCTTGCTGTTCAGATTCAAGGAAATGATGAATTCGATTCTCAGAAATCTTCTGTAGGGGTCACTCTCATCACTGGCTATCTGGGTGCGGGCAAGTCCACTGTAAGTTTTTTTAAACCCTTTCCATTTCTTCTATGCCATCATTCCAAGCACCCCATCATTTTCTCTGCTCATGATTCACTCTAAATTTTCCATTTTTCCAATTTTTGGGCAATAGGGCAGTTTAAAGTTGTGTGCTTTTTCACTTTGGTTGCGTTGCTCTTGTTGTTGCCTGTTGGCACTAGTTCATTTGGAATGGTGACGATGTTTATGCGTTTTGTGGTGTGGAATTTTGATCTTGTGACTGAATCATTGGGTTTCAGCTAGTGAATCATATTTTGAATTCTCAACATGGGAAGAGGATTGCTGTCATTTTGAATGAGTTCGGTGAGGAAATTGGCGTGGAAAGAGCCATGATCAATGAAGGGGATAAGGGTGCACTTGTTGAAGAATGGGTTGAGCTTGCCAATGGGTGTATATGTTGCACAGTCAAGCATAGTTTGGTTCAAGCTCTTGAGCAGCTTGTTCAGAGAAAGGAAAGGTACGGCAAGAAAATACTTCTATATTTGTGGTGAATTTGAGGCATGGAAAATTGAAGCAGCAGTTATGTCACTTCGGGTCTGTTATGGAGTAACTGTTCCTTAAACACTTTTTTAAAAGAGAAAAAGAAAGAAAGAAAAAGGAAATCACCTCCTCCATAAGTTAAAATTAGTTTACGCTTAATTTCTTGAAGATATTTCTTATTAGCTAAATAAAGCTAATTTCAGTTTCTTGCTTATTTTTCTCTTCTAGAAGTGCTTACGGAAAAATTTTCTTCAAACAAGCCCTTAATATTGTCGTTCACTTTACCTTATTTTCGTTTTATCATGATTTGGTATAGTGGACCAACTCTGCTGCATATTTTGGCACGATTAATTAGTTTTCTGTATTCTGTGTCTTTAGGCTTGACCATATATTGCTGGAAACCACTGGATTGGCAAATCCAGCACCTTTGGCATCTGTTCTATGGTTGGATGAACAGTTGGAATCAGAAGTGAAGCTTGATTCTATTGTCACCGTAAGATCCTTTTTGAATGGAGTTTATTATTATTTGTCTCCCTTTTTTGGCATGAATATGCTCTAATTTATAGACATGCTTATAGTTGTTTCATTCCATGTCAAATGAAGCAAAGTTCTTTTAATTATTGTCACCTCTAGCAAAATTGTCATTCTTTTGTGTTTGTGGCTCTTCCACTTATATAATGATAGATGTTATTCTTTCCTTGGTATATAAAAGCATGCTTGTGAATTATGGCCTCTTTTTGATCGAGTTTCTTCTCATCTAGGTGGTGGATGCTAAAAATTTGCGCTTCCAGCTTGATGAGCACCGTGGCTCATCTTCATTTCCTGAAGCATATTTTCAGATAGCATTTGCGGTAATTGTTTATTATATTGACTGGATATTGGATTATCAGTGCTTGTTGATAACATATTTTTCATTTGCCCATAGTACCTGCCAGAATTTCAAAGATTGATGAGGGGGAAATTATAGGAGGAAACATTACAAAATATATTTCATTTGAGACTCTTAAGTAGTTGTTATGTATAATACTGATCTTGTACCCCTTTTTATATTGATAATTTAGGTCAGGTATTGGTGTAATATATCTAGCACAAGCATTTAGTGGAATCGGGTATGGAATAGCTAATATTTTTTGCTGCTTGTTTCAGGACATTATAATTCTTAACAAGGTTGATTTGGTATCTGCAGAGAGCTCTGGAGCTCTGGAGGAACTTGAGGAGGAGATACATAACATTAACTCTCTTGCAGAGATAATACATTCGGTCCGGTGTCAAGTTGACTTGTCTAGGATATTGAACCGCCAAGCTTACGATACCGCAGTTAATAATACATATTTTTGCTCTTCATGCTTAGCTTTTCTTCCCACTCCATATGACTACTACTTACCATTGCTATATTTCTTTTTAGCGTGTCACACATTTAGAGGCTTTGTTAGAAGAAAGTCGTTCTTTGTCTACCAAAAAGCTTCATGATAGTGGTGTGAGAACCATATGCATTTCTGGGACAGAGATGATTGATATTGATAAGGTATATATGTAATGAGACTCATCAAATGAGAAAGGTATTTCTGTAAGAGGATATTGACCATGAGATCTTATCATATGAATGATCAAATATAAAATATAAACAACATTTAGGATGATCATGTGACTTTAACTATTAATCTCAATCGTTCATGTATAGTTTGTATCCAAAGATTTGCTCCTCCTTTGTAAAAGTAGTTTTTTCACTAAATACATCTGCACACGCACCCATGTATATTGTTTGCCCTTTTTCTACAGCTTCTAGTTGAGTATCATTGTAGTTTATTCAATAACTACTGGTTACTCTGCTTGTTTGTGACAAGCTTAAATTTAGGAATAATTGTTTGTTTTCAAAGTTCACTCAGAAAGCTAGCAGGGTTAAGTGATTATTTCTTCAAAATAAGCTGAACCAAAACACATGTAGTGTAGGGAAAAAGTGGAAAACTGATTAGAACAGTTTTTCCTGTTTATTGACCATTAAATCTTAACGTGAATGATTAATTCTAAAATATAAAAGACATGTGATTTTGGGATGATCATGTGACTTTAACCTTTAATCTCAACCATCCATGCATAGTTGTGTATGGCCAAGTTTTGCTCCTCTCATTTTTGTGAAGTTATCCTTTGTACTAGATGCATCCACTCACATGTATAGTTTTCCCTTTTTCTATAGCTTATAGTTGAGTATCATCATAGTTTATTATATAATTAGCGCTTTAGTTATATGCTTGTTTGTTATTAAATTTAGGAAATAGTCACTTATTTTAAAAAGTTCTCTCAAAAAGATAGGAAAGTTGTGCATTTATTTATTCAAAAAATATGTTGAATTATGTGTCCATTATTTTTCCACTGGCTCCACCAGAGGCAAAATCATTGATTTCTTCAAGGCATAAAATTGCTGCACTCTTTAACTTAGTCCATTCATTGTTTCCTACTTCCTGTAATGCATAGCAGCCAAAATTTTTTCTTGAACTCACTGTTTTTCAAGTCAGTGTTTTGTATAAGCCTTTATCCGTCTTGTCTTCTATTTATATATTGTTTACAACCATGATAGACTCGAATATGGCTTGAGGAGATTCTCTGGGAGAAGAAATATGATATGGATGTATACCGTTGCAAAGGAGTGTTAAGTGTTCAAAATTCTGATCAACTGCATACTTTGCAGGTAAATTACACTTCACACGATTTAGATTTTCCACATGTTTTCTTGTGCTATTACAATGTGTAAGACTTCGGTCGCTTTATTCATGTTGTTCTGTGTGGTTGGATATTTAAAATTCTGTTTATATTATATTATGAATTGTACCATTTCATTCACTATCACTGTTTGATAATAGTATTTAGTATATAAAACATCATCACCTCCATATGATAAACTGGCAAGTAAACTTTGTGATCACCAACTACCAGCTATGATGCCACCTACCTTCAGTCCCTAGATTGTATATTCTGCAGCACTTAAATATTGTGCTGGCACTATGACATGGAAGCAGAAGGATCGCCTTGAAGAATAATCTGCCAAATTCTCTGCCTTGGAAGCTTACAAGAGGTTCCTATTTGTAGCTTAAAATAAGCTACCTTTGAAGTGTAAGTAGTGAATTTTCACTAGGCATCAATTGCCCATTAGCCATTACTCTCCACTAAGCATTTATTTCCAACCATAATTATTTCCCATTAACTATCATTATGGTTAAGGAAGTTAAAAACAGACGCTTAATCCTGGTCAAGAGAATATCAGAAGACACCTAAACTTATTCCAACAAAAAATAATATGAAAATTGGTCCTAACTGATTATTTAGCACAAAAGATTCACCCAAATAAACTCCAGTCCACAAATGCATCTTGAGTGTAAAGCATTGGGCTCATTGTGTTCTTCAAATCTTTAGCTTTCAGCTTCGTGAGTAATCTTTTAAAAACCCTTTTAATTCTTTTGGTTCTTGCTTTTAGTGAATGTGTGTTCCATCCATTACAAAGGATATTTGAAATTCAGACCTTAACAGATTCATATTACACACTAACTTCTAGTGTAGATTGATTTTACTTCCTTATTATTTATTGTCTATTTTTACCTCTTGTAAGCATCAGGATTTGAAACACCAGATCCTAACCTGATTAAAGGGTTTGTATCATTCATATTAATCTATTTGATATCCTCATGGATTTGTATATGCTATTTAATTGAGATCAATGCAAAGGAGTTACATTGTCTTATTGATAGGTTCTTCTATTTATTTATTCTGTATTGTTTTAAAACCATTTATTCATGAAAATCTTGCAGGCAGTGAGGGAACTGTATGAGATTGTTCCATCTCGCAAGTGGGAAAAGGAAGAGAAACGCATAAATAAGATAGTCTTTATCGGTAACTTGATGAACTTTTATTGTTTTAGCGCAAATTTGGGGTGTGAATAGACCCTCTTCACCTGGTTAACATACTCATTCTTTTTCTTCTTTGTGAATGACAGGCCATAATCTGAAAGAAGATATTCTTATTAACTCTTTTAGAGATCGTGCAACCGTGTAAAGCTTTGTTCAATAGTCGATGATTTGGTGAATGATTTGGAGTTTCAACCAAATCACAATGTGTTTGAAATCATAGGCCAATTTCTGAATTACCATCTTGCTCTATTCATAGATTTGACAAATAGATGATGATTAATACTCCTTCCCTCCTTCATTATAAGATATTGTTTTGTGATGTCTTTTTTATATATTTTTTAATAAAACTTTTTTAATTGACTTTTAATTGAATAGTCTCTTTTCTTTACAATGATTGTGGAATTAAGGAATTTGGTTTTACAAATTAAAATTTTACTTCAATAATTTTTTCTTTATACATTAAATATTTGAGTAATTTTAAAGAAATACTACAATTATACAAAATTAATATTATTAATTAAATTGATCAATTTTTAATGAGTAGGAATTAATTATGAATGTAAGAAATAGTCTCTAAAAATGTGTCGAGATAATTCTGAATTTGCTAATGTTTTATCTTTACAGGTTGATTGATTTGGAAAAATAGGTCTTCATCTCTTTTGCCTTTCTCTTTTAATCATACTTATCTCTCTCTATATCTATATATATTAATTAATTAGAAACAAGCAATAAGAATAAGAACTACTTTATTAGTATCAAACAATAAGATACATGCAATTTTAAGTAAATGTCTGTTTTTCTTTTTCCTATAAATTCTAAGCCAGACACTATGTTTTTCCAGCACTGAAGATACAAATAGTAAACCTAATAAAGAACATATTACTCATGATTTTAGAGAAAAGAATGATATATCCACATACTTTTTTTAAAAAAACATAACAAACCAAACTAGTAAATACGCAATGCTATATTCTTAGTTTCAGGATCATGGAGTTTTCTATATATTATTCCAACATCCAAGAGATATCATCCTGCATAAACCGAACATAACAAATCAAACTGGTAAATATGTCATGCTATATTCCTAGTTTCAAGATTATGAAATTTTCTATATACTATTCCAACATCCAAGAGATATCATCCTCCAATAATAGCTTTCATTTTAATTTCATTTTAATATATGCATGAAATCTTTTGAGGCTTTGTATAGTTGAAGATGCATAACTCTCTTGTGTGGGTATGGGATAGGTAAATCTAACATGCTGCTAAAAGAAGAAAACCTTTAGAGTTTGAGGAAGGTGATCATATATATTTCTAAGATTTTTTTTTTTCTTTTACTATTGTTGGGAAACAAGCTAAAAGTTTGAGTCTAAGATTTGTTGGTCTATTCTAAATTCTTGACAGAGTTGGTCCAATAGCTTATAGAGTTGAACTACCACCATCCTTCTCTAACATTCATAATTTTTTTTTTATGTTTCTCAATTTTAGAAATATATTCTAGATCCTTTACATTTTATTGAACCGAATATCCTTATGTTGATGTCCAAAACCTATTCAAATTGTTAATCATAATATTAAAACACTTAGAAATAAGACAATTTCTCTAGTAAAGTGATTTGGAAGGGGTACTCCATAAAGGAAGCTACGTAGGATAAGGAAGAAGATATGAAATTTTACTATATTCATCTTTATTAGTGATACTGGGACAAGGAAGAAGATATGAAATTTTACTATATTCATCTTTATTAGTGATACAAGTATATCTTTTCATTTTTTCGAGGATGAAAAATTTAAAAAAAAAAATATTGTAACATTCAAACTTTACTTTAGGATACTAGATAGGGGAAACATAGATTCAAAGTGTCTTTATTGGAAAAAATCCATAGGCAAATTCGACTTTGTTTAGTGAAATTATGCAAAAGAGAGTTTTGAAAATTTTCTGCGTAATTTTGTCAGCCATTTCCAAATTCGCTCAATCATTTTTATTTCGTTCATTACAGATCAATTACACTCAACTATTTTTAGTTTGGCTTAACCAATTTTTCAACATTGCTCCAAACTAGCCTATGGAGCAAACCCGCTCGGCGCATGAAGGCTACACTCAGTAGAATCTTCCTGGTGAATACCTTTTTTCCAACTTGGCTCTCGGGAGTGAATCCACTCAGTGCATAAGGGTTACACCCAATGGATTTAAGGCGATGACAATTTAAGTTTGGGCAATTTGCTAAGCGGATGGGGTCCTGCTCTGACAATTGAGTATAAATAAGCCGAAGTTGTCACTTTTACATACTTTAACACAGAACAAAGTTGAAAACTAAGAGAGAAAAGATTCCCTTGCCACCTAAAGCACAAGAAATCAAGAGATTCTTCTTTCTTCCATCTTTCCTTAATTTTTCATCACTTCTTCTCCTCATCCTGATATAGCCTATTATTGTTCTCTTTTTCAACATATTTTTTATTTGCATTTCTTCTTCAATGGAGGTTGATGAAAGTTTGCAGAAGCATGTGGAAATGTAGACTAGGATTTCGGTAATGAAGTGGAATAGAGATTAAATCTAGTGTGAGGTTGGGCCAACACAACTAGGAGGAGTCTAGAAAAGAGTCTATGAAGAAGACTAAACTAGAGAGAACTCATGAACAAGTTGAAGAATCAAATTGCATCATTTCCTTACTTATTCAAAGTTAGAAATTACAAGACTGAACACTCTTATTTATAGTGCTCTAGAGTCCAAGCTTGTAGAAGAAGCTTCAAACCCTAACCCTAGCTTGCATCACAGGCTTCAAGCTAATCGTAACTTGCATCACAAGCTTCTCCTAACCCTAGCTTGGTGCCTAAGCTTCACATGTGGATGTCCTTGTGTTGCATTGACCTTAAGGAGGCTCAAATGTAACCCTAAAATCACTAGACTATGTTATTCTAAACCTAATCTATTCATGTCCCAAATACAACATCCAAAATAAATTACTAAACAACACTATACAAATTTTACTGATAGAGGTCATGTGTCCTTGATGCTCCATATTCTCTAAAGTGATCTCTTCAAGATTGATCTTGGGCCAAAAAGACTGATGGGAAGCCCAAACAAACTTAAACAAGCCTAAACTCTTGGAAAGCTCTTGATCAAGTCTTGAACTCTATGATCTCTTTATTGTGTTACTAAGGTGGTTTGATGGTCCTCCGTCATACCCTCTCTCTTGAAAAGGATTTGTCCTCGCATATGATTGATGCTCAACAACAACTACCTTTATTTATTATATTCTTTTAATTTTCACTTGAATAAAAAATTCATCTACACGACACAATAAACATAATCTCAATAATTCTTTTTATTAAAATATAGAAATGTTCAAAGAAATAATATCAATTGTTTTATTTTTTAAAAGAACTTTTAGAAAAACCATGAAGGACATATTTTTTTCCACCTTATTTTTGTCATTGTTTCGTATTATGTAATGACTCAACATAGTGATGTTTGTTTAAATTTTTGAAAAGATGAATTAAAATTTTACCTTTTGGCGAGGAGGAATTTAGAGGCATGTATATTCTCTTAAGATTTACTTTTCTATGAATTATCCTAAAACATTGTTTCAACTTTTCTTCTTTTCTATTGTTTTCTTTTTCAATTTTCTCTTTTATTTTTATTGATCATCCCTCACTTGTTGAGGTGAAAAAAGAATTAAAATTATTTTACTTCCTTTGTTGTGAGTGAAAGTTATTTTGTTGATGTAGTCATCATGAAAAGTTTTATTCTCATATTATCATGGCCTACCAAGTATAATATATCCAATTTTCATAGGAACAATGTCAAATAAATCATCTTCAAAATAATTGCCCAAGGATGTTGCTTCAAGAGGAGAAAACATTTAATACATGCATGGACCACATTTAATGTCTCATATATGTTTAAGATGATCAAACTAAAAGAAAACCTTCATATGAGTTGAAGTTGTTCAACAACTAAAAAAAGATTTGCAACGACTCTTTTCTCAACACCTATTTAAAGACATCCTTCGAGAAGAAGAATAAGAATTTAAACTATAATTTGTAAAGTGTTGAAATGCTACTAAAATTATTTTTCTAACACTAGAAAGCTTTTTAAGAACATTGTTGTGTTCATTAGCAAACTAGCAGATTGTATACATTAAAGGACACTACTCTCTAATGAGCAAGCCCAATCATCTTTTAGATCACATTTTAGACAATTCTTTGTCTTTTGTCAGCTTTGTTTAAAAGAATATTTAGCCGGTTAGCTAATAGTGGTTATGTTCCAAAAGAATACTTGAATTTTTAGCCAAGAGTGATTAAGTGCTTAAAGAATACTTAATGGTTAGCTATGAGTGGCTACGTTATGAAAGAATATTGGATAGGTTAGTCAATAGTGACTATGTTCCGAAAGAAAACTCATGTTGTAACATGTATCATTAGTTTGCACAGTGAAACTCAATTAGTTGATTGAGAACTAGATATAGTCTATACTATAAACGAACTACTATATAAATTGAGAGTAAATTCTTCTTTCCTTAATCTTGTTAACATTGTATGTTAAGATTGCATGTTGTTATATATATGTTTAAGAAGGAGAGTTTTTGAAACTAAGTTTTTGAAGATCTTTGATACATCGTCTATCAAGTTAAAATCTATAGCTTGACTGTGCAATTATTAGATGATGATTGTGAAAATTTACAAAAGAATTTAAAACACAATTCAACCCTTCCTTTATATGTTTTAACCATTTTTCACACAACATGATTAAAACCACAAATTAACTCAAATCAAGATCAAATACAAGATCAACATCTTCAACACTTGAAACATCATCAACATAATAATAGTTGGAAGCATTAAATCTTTAAGTAATCATCAAATCTTTAAACTTGAAGCTTCTATATCAACATTTTATTTATAATTATTTATAAGTGTTATAAAAAGCATCATTATGACCAAGTGATTTTTGTTGTCCTTTGTATTAATACAAAGTTTTTTAAATTGTCCATGACTTTATATTGACAACTTTTATTATTGAACTATTTTTGTTTGGTGAAAACTTTCACTATTCAGATTTTTTCTTTGAAGAATGTAAGACTTCTTTCTTTGAGTAAGACGATCAAGCATGTATAATAGGTCTAAAAATATTTATGTTTGAAAGTTATGTTATGAAGTCAGAATATAAAAAGAAAAAAAAATTACTCAAGTAACACACTTTACACTATAATTCCCAAACCTGTATTATTTATTTTACCTGTGGTATTTCTCGTTTATTTTTTTTATTCTTAAATTTTTTTATTTACACAATCTTTTATTTGAATTATCATTTATTTTTTTTTAATTTTATATTTTAAAGTTATAATTTATACAGTTATTTTTTTATTAAACCAAATGATATATTTATTCACTTATTTTCATTATCATCATATACATATCAATGAATAAATTCACTTTTATTTAGAATTTTTAAAGAATTTAATTAATATTTTATTTTTAAAAAATACTT
>Ga0123340_1006583_pt1 | contig 11099 bp, 5 predicted proteins | sample SirMexnodulemix_FD_89961 | JGI IMG/M metagenome (GOLD analysis project Ga0123340, IMG submission 89961) | Root nodule microbial communities of legume samples collected from Mexico - Siratro Mexico nodule mix | ecosystem: Host-associated > Plants > Roots > Nodule | place: Mexico: Nepantla... | reverse complement strand
GAAGATATTTACTTGTTGAGAGAGTGGCACACTTCTCAGAGGCTGTGAAGATGTTACGGAAATCCTACCCAACATTAAAACTTCCAGAGAAGTGAGTATAATTATTTTGGTAGTTTCAAGATTCCACATACGTTTTTCTTGTTTTTGATTTTTCTAATATGGTTTCACTCTGTCAACTACATTAACAGGTGCGAAAATGATAATCCACCTGAGCCAGTATTTCAGGTTTCGAAGGAAAAAGCAAAGAGCTTGGGGATTGAATATATTCCTTTGGAAGTGAGCCTCAAGGATACTGTGGAAAGCTTGAAGGAAAAGAATTTCGTCAAATTTTAAGTTGTTACCCTTAAAGAAATGTGGAAACCTTAGTTGTTCACTTGGCTTCTTAGGTCATGCTTATGAATAAATTTATTGTAAAATAAGACTTAATTCAGAACTGATAAGTACTGAAATAAGTTATTCTTGGTGTGGTTTGTACGAGTGACAATTAAGTTTGCATTGTAGTTGTATCTTTGTTAGAAATGTCTGTTGCAATTAATGCATCATATTTGTATCATTTGTGGTTCTAATGAAAAATTGAGTTGGTGATTTCAACATCGATTGCTAGTTGAATATTGTAAACACATGAAAGTAGGATATTTTCAATTTGGGATACCCATGTGTGGGAAACATAAGCATTTGAAATAAAACTCCGCATTTATCAATTTTGGTGGTTGGAAAGAGGAAATGAGCATCTCTTTGTATTAGGTGCTCAAGTAGTCATCAAAAGAAGGGTATTTTGATTGGCCATTGAACCATTGCAACGACATCTTAGAGATACATACATTTCTCCAAATCTTGCATGTATGTTAGATGTTCTCAAGACTTCAAAGATTTGCAGTTTTCATTACGCATGTTTTGATGGTTATGTTGAGGTTTTACTTCTAAGCATTATGATACACAAATTATGCAAATTTTTAATTAGTTGCTATAATTATGCGAGCTTGCATATCGTTTTGATAGTTGAGTGTTATTAATGCCATCGCCCATAAATTCATAACAACCTTTACATGGACTTTATTTGACCGATATCCAAGAATGATTGAACTACCATTGCCCTATAAAATTAGATAAAAGGTAAAAGTATATACCTTAACAATGTACAATTAATTGTTTGTGTATGATCGTGTCAAGGGTGATTAAAGTATGTATTTTGTTTTAAGGTATGTATGTTTTACAATCCAGGAATAATGATCATGGTGAATTAATACTAAAAATGATTTACGAAAGTATCTTATACGAATTAATATATCAACATCGAAGAGATCAACTAGTGATAATTGGAAAAAACAATAATTTCAGAAAAAATTGCAAACTAGTTGAACTTCACTCTCTAATAAAATTATTTTGTAGATAGATATCCACAAGTAATCCTCTATTTTGAAATTTACTTTACTCCACTGAATTCGGCAAAATGTTAAATTTGGTGCAGTAAAATGCATAACCTATACTGATTTCTTGGTCTAAATACTACATAATGATTTTATTATAAAAGAACGAAAACTCATACAAGTCACCACCAAATGCTTAAAGTAACAAATGCATGATGCACTTGCGCATTATAGGTTTTTCAATACAGTACAATAAAACCCATGCACATATTTTTATAATATTTGATGCAAAATGGTTATATAAATTGCCAATCTTTTTCTTTGGTTAATGAAGTTTCATAATTTTACAGTGCTGTAAGCATGGCGCTAAGGTTGATAAAGATAAACAATGAACGAGAAATGTTATTGCTTTTCTTGTTCTTGTATATAACCCAAATATAGATTTAAATAGAGTAAAAAGAATGTAAACGGGCTTTAATAGAAAAACGGCCCAAAAGAAAACAGTTCTCTCTTTCCATTTTATCATGTTGCCGGTATAGTGTTAAAGCTCCTAATAGCCTTCCCTCAAGCTAAAGATATTCAATACAGTAAAATAAGTCTTTGCGATCCTTGTTATTATGCAAAACAACATAGACTGGTTTTTCATACACTATAAGAATTTAAAGATCAATTTTTAGCTACCAAATAAAATGGTTACTAATTATGACCAAAATAGTCATTAAATTAAATTTTGGTTGCTAAATAACTATAAAATATGATTTAGTGACTAATTAAGTCAAGATAATTGGTATCCAATATTAGCTACCAAAGTTTTAGTGACCTATACCATTAGATTCTAAATTGGTATCTAATTAAGTTAGAGACTAATTTAGAATCTAATAGTGTATGTCACTAAAATCTTAGTAGCTAATGTTAGATATCAATTATCTTGACTTAATTGGTCACTAAAATAATCATTACTTCTATTTTGTAATTATTTAGCAACCAAAATCCAATTTGATAGCTAGTTTAGTCACAATTAGCAACCATTTCATTTGTAGTTAAAAATTGATCTTTAAATAGCTTTTTTCTTGTAGTGATTCTGTTACTCATGATTCATTTGATCTGGTACATATAAACAAATGTGGACCTTGGTATTACTTCTATACGTGGTTATAAATACTTTCTTACCATAGTAGATGATCATTCTAGGCAACACCTGGATTTTTTTAATGAAGAACAAAAGTGAAACTAGATCCTTGCTCGACAGTTTTGTCAATTATGTAAAAACACAGTTTAACAAATGCGTCAAAATCATGAGAACAGACAATGGAGCTGAATTTGACTATAAGAACTTGTATAATAGTTTTGGTATATTACATCAAACATCTTGTGTAGAAACACCCGAGCAAAACTCTATAGTAGAAAGAAAACATCAACATATTTTGAATGTAGTTAGGAGTATTATGTTTCACTATAATCTTCCCAAGCAATTTTGGTGTTATGCTGTTTGTCATGCTATTTATATTATAAATCGCTTGCCTTCCGCTGCCATACATTTTAAGGTGCCTTATGAACTACTTTATGGACAAAAACCTGATATGTCTATGTTGAGAGTTTTTGGATGCTTATGTTTTGCTTCTACCATAGCCAGAAATAGAGATAAACTTCATTTCAGAAGTAGAAAATGCATTTTCCTTGGTTTTAAAACTGGTGTTAAGGGGTACGTAGTTTTAGATATTAAAATAAGAGAAGTTTTAATCTCCAGAGATGTGGTTTTTCATGAAGAAATTTGTATAGAACCAGAAGACAATGATGAAAGACTTGATGATATTCTCGAACAAGATTTCTTCTATTTACCATATGAAAGCACATATGATTATGCTAAGGAAAATATGCAGCCAGAAGAGAATGAGCATGAAAATAATGATTTAAGAAGATACATGAGATCAAGAAAGGCTCCTGAGTATTTGAAGGATTATCATCATGGGATATCCAACATTACGAAGACCAAACTTGAAAAACCAAAAGTTAAGTATCCCATAAGCTCTGTACTTTCCTATGATACTATGAACCAGAAACAACTGCACTTAGTTTATTCTATTTCTTCACATGATGAACCAAGCTCATATGAAGAAGCTGGTAAAATAGCACAATGGAGAGATGTTATGGAAGCTGAAACCGAAGCTTTGAAGGCCAACAATACATGGTTCATTATTGAACTTCCTTCTGGAAAGACACTCATAGGTTGCAAGTGGATTTTTAAACTAAAGTTCAATGCAAATGGAGAGATAGAACGACATAAGGCGAGACTCGTTGCTAAGGGGTAGACACAAATTGAAGGTATTGATTACCACGACACATATTCACCTGTTGCCAAGATGACGACGATGCGATTATTGATAGCCATTGTCGCTGCCAAGAACTGCATCTTGATCAACTTGACATGAACAATGCATTTCTGCACGGAGATTTGAACAAGGAAGTCTACATGGTTTTACCTCAAGGATTGCATGCAGAAAAACCTAACCAAGTTTGTTGTCTCAAGAAATCTCTATATGGCTTAAAGCAAGCTAGCCGAAAGTGGTGCGCAAAATTGACAGGTTCCTTGTTAAACAATGGTTTCATTCAATCTTCATCAGATCACTCTCTGTTTATGAAGGAAGTTGGTTTTTCATTCATGGCATTGTTGGTTTACGTAGATGACATCATACTGGCTGGGAATAATGTGAATCACATGAATGAAGTAAAGCATTTCCTGAATGAAAATTTTAGAATCAAGGACCTTGGACAATTAAGCTTCTTCTTAGGCTTGGAAGTAACAAGATCAAGGAAAGGAATTTACATAAACCAAAGAAAGTATGCTCTACATATATTGGAAAATCCAGGTATGCTTGCCGCAAAACCGTGTTACAGCCCTATGGAAAAGAATGCAAAAATATTGTTTGCACAGAATGGTTCCATCTGTGAAGAAGAATCATATTGTCGATCTATAGGGAGGCTTCTTTATCTCACAAATACTAGACCCGACATAAACTACACGATTCAATTCCTAAGTCAGTTTATGCAAGTTCCAAATGAACATCATCACAAAGCTATCAATCGAGTCTTAAAATACATTAAAGCGTCTCCCGCACGTTATGTTTTCTTCCCATGTGAGAATAATTTGCAGTTGAAGGCTTTCAGTGACTCAGACTGGGCATCATGTGATCTCACACGAAAATCCACCACAGGTTACTGCATTTACATTGGAACATCCTTGATCTCCAGGAAAACGAAGAAACAAAACACCGTTTCACGTTCATCATCAGAAGCAGAGTACAGGGCTCTGGCAACGACTGTTTGTGAATTACAGTGGCTCACATTTCTTCTCCGTGATCCTCAAATTGATACGGTAACACCAGCCAACTTATTTTGTGACAATCAAGACGCACGACACATTGCAACGAACCCTGTGTTCCATGAAAGAACTAAGCATATTGACATAGACTGTCATGTGGTTAGGAAAAAATTACAGGCTGGTTTATTCCATCTTCTTCCAATTAAAGGAATTAAGCAACCAACATATGTTTTTACAAAGGCTTTGGATCAATCTGCGTTCAATTCAGCCGTAAACCAGCTTGGAATGAAAGATACCTATCTTTCACTTCCTTGCATCCTCCATCCAACGCCTCCACGGCTGCCATGAAATTTCCATTCTTGACTATTGATGTTGTTAACTATCGTTTTTGATTTGTTCAATTCTTCTCCTCTAATAAGTTGGCATTCTTGTTGTTGAACGAGTGAAAACACACAATTTATAGTGGGTAGCGGATCCATGAGTAATATTTGGGTTTTAACATTCATATATACATCTCCAAGCCCTTTCAAGAATGAAATCACATGTTCATAGTCTATATAGCTGGTAATTATCTTGGTAACGTCACAACTACATCTGGTCTCGCACGTGCAACTAGGTATGGGTCTCAAGAACTCAAGTTCTTCCCACAAGACCTTAAGATCAATAAAATATTCGAAGACGTTCCTTTCCCCTTGCTTGCTTGAATTAATTTCTTGAAGAATATCAGAAATTCGGAAGTGATCTTCCTTTGAGAATCTTTCCTCCAAATCATTCCAAAGATCAACCACATTGTCGATGTATATGCTGTTGTGTGCGATCTCTGCGTTTAATGTGCGAGTAATCCACGAAATAACCATCATGTTGCACCTTTCCCATGCATCATGGAACACGTCAGTTTTCGCCCGTTCTTGGATTTCACCGTTGACAAACTTGATTTTGTTTTTCGAAAGAAGTGCGCATTTCATTCCGCGACTCCACGTGTGATAATTGGTGTCATCAAGTGGAAGGGTGACAAGAACCATTCCTGGATTCTCTCCCGAGTGCAGATAGTAAGGATTTGTCGGATTTTGCAGTGAATTCATCACAACTACAATGAACAGTAAAGAAAACGCAAAACAGGGTAGAATAGAGTGTAATGAAAACGTGAACTAGGAAAATTTAATTCACGCAGGAGAAAGGAACAAAGTGGGATCAACCCGCTCTGATACCATAATGAAGTTTCATAATAGGTTGAAAACGTAAAATGAATTACGAATTCTCACAGTGCTGTATGTGTTCTACGTAAGGTTGATGAAGATGAACAGTGCACGAGAAATGTTATTGCTTTTCTTGTTCTTGTATACAACCCAAATATGAATTTAAATAGAGTAAAAAAAGTTGTAAATAGGCTTGAACATAAAAACGACCCAAAAGTAAACAGTTCTCTCTTTCTGTTTTATTACATTGCCAGCACAATGTTAAAGCTCTTAATATTGGTTTACAATCGGATAAACAGTAATTGTAAAAATTGGATGTAAGCAAGGACATAAGAATTCTTGCTACCATCCATATCACACTCACTTATCACAAAAGCAAGGACAAAAAAATAATAGTGTTATTTTGAAGTTATACGACAATAGATGATAAAATTAAATAACGATTGACAAAAAATATACTCAATTTTTATCCATAATATTCAAGGATTGTCGATATTGTCTGACTTAGCAACCACCTTAAATCTTGTGTATGGTAACTATATGAGATGATACACTACAAGAAAACGACAAAATAGCGTGGGCCAAAAACCCACACAAAGTACCAATAGCATGGACAAAGGGCCCACGCTAAAATTCTGAAGCAAAACTATCGTGCGTGGGCTACTGAATGCATAATTAAATATAATAAATTATACGCCGGTCAGATCCACGTAAAAGTAGTAGAAGCTTGTGGGGGTCAGGCCCACGCTTATAATAATAAAAAAAACATACTTTTAAAAAATAAAAACAATCTTATTATTATTATAACAGGAGGGTAAAATATGTTTTGGCCAAGTTCAAGAGGGGGTGAATTGAACACTTAAAAACTTTCACAAACTGTTTGGAGAATGAATTATTTTTATAGAAAACTATTCAAGATGATATATAAAGCAAACAAAAAAGGTTCAAAAATAGTTCCAGCACAATATCAGTCAACCAGATACAATAAACTAAAACCAGAATGTAGTTCTTGAAAACACAGTGTACAATAAAAACAGTTCTTGAAAATTAATTCAAGAAATCAAAGAATTATATCAAATTCAAGTTTGTAATGAATTACTGGTTAAAGAACTTTTTATCAAATAATACAAACTATGTTTAGTGTATGAAAGCTGTTTTAATCAATAATTGTGAAAGATTAACTTTTCTTGAAAACTGACTGATTAACAGTGAACCCAGTAAGTTCTCAAAACTGCAGATTTATAGAAAACTAATATACTGGTTATTAATCAGATTCAAAACTGTCAAGAGTAGATTGTGTTGTATATGTTTTCAGAAGTTACTTAAATGTTTCCAGAAAGTTGATGAAATTAATCAATTAGCAATGTTTAACTGATTCTAAAAAATTCAAGAAACACAGTAAGATTTAACAAGAATAATCAAGAGAGAGAGCAAGAGAGATCAAGACACAAGGATTTATCCTGGTTCACCCTTCCTCAAGGGCTACGTCCAGTCCCTTACTCCACAGTAAGAATTTTCACTATAAAGAGATCAAACTAGATCAGGTTACAGAAAAACAACTTGCTTCCCATAAGAATTCACTGCTCCCCACAGAAAAGAATCTGCTGAACCTACAACAGAACTCAGAACTATACAGACTCCACTGTATATTCCAGAAAACCCCTTACTGATCTCCTTAGCAAGTTACAACCTGTACAGAGCCCATTGTACAAACAGAATTACCAACCCAGGTAACTCACAGCAAAATAACCTTCAGTACAATGAAAAAATTATCATAGACTCAGCAAAACAAGCACTTCTATACAACATATTACAAAAGTAATAAAGAAAGGGTATAGAAGGCTTAGTCTGATGATCAGATCAGTGATGAAACTGTCTCAGTCAACTCAAAGCTCAAGTAATAGTTCGAGAAACAGTTCTTGTTGAAAATGATTGATTGATCTTGATCACTAGACAAGAAGACACTTTTTCTCTCTTTTAAAACACAATGTTCTTGCTCAGAAAAAATGTTTAGAATGCTTTCGTTGTAGTTTTCGAAAACGCGCCAACTATTTATAGACAACTGTCTTAAAATTCAATCGATTGTTTTGTCAAACAGTCAATTGTTTTTGTCGAGTTAGTTAAAACAATTATTTAAAATGCAAGTTCTGATTTTAATGATTTCTCAAATCCTTTGTTAAATCAGAAAACACTTATGGAGCTTATCCTTGATTAAGATTGCATGCATCACTAATTTGAACTCAAACTTAACACACAACACACATTTACGTTCTAGACCGAGCTCTTCAATCTTCATGAAATCTTTATGCATTTCATATATGATCACATGGTCTTGAACTTCTTCACATGGTTGGCTTCATCAAATCTTCACAATAACCCACTGGTGCTAACAAGGAGAGAGTCAAACCCAGAACCTCTCAGCACCTGGAGAGAACCTTTAACCATCAGATCAGAAGATTTTTTTTGTCATGTTACGATTATTATTATACTTATTAAATAAATATACTTGGTGTGTGGGTCTGGTCCCCGCTTGGTTTTAATTTTTTTTTAATTTTCTTTTGCGTTTTGCGTGGGTCTAGTCCACGCTGATTATAATTAATTAATTACAAATAATATTTTGGTGTGTGGGTCTCACCTATGCTTGGTTTTATTTTTATTTTTTGAATTCTTTTTTGTGTTTTGCGCTGGTCTATCCCACACTACTTGCTGCTTGTAATTAATTAATGTGTGGGTCTCGCCCCGCTTGGTTTTATTTTATTTTTTATTTTAATTTTCTTTTGCGTTTTTCGTGGGTCTAGCCCACGCTACTTGTAATTAATTATGAATAATATTTTGGTATGTGAGTCTGGCCCCGACTTAATTTTTTTTTAATTTTCTTTTGCATTTTGCGTGAATCTAGCCCACGCTACTTGCTTGGCCCACACTTTTTGCGTGGGCTATTAACCCACGTATCTTTTTGACAGTTGTTTTATTGTTTTCTTATAGCGATATGATACATTCACAACTTTTTCTTTCACATTTCCTTCTCTTATTTCGTTAAATTTCGGATCAAAATTTTCTCTACTTAGTTTGTATAATATAGACTTGAATACAAATAGCACGTATAAAGATAATATTAAAAAGAAATAAATGATACTCAACTATTTTTTCTAAAAAGAGGAAAAAGTATAATTATTTTCACAATTAAACATTATAAATTTTAGGAAAAAGTATAATTATTTTCACAATTAAACATTATAAACACAATACAGAGCATTTGTCTTTTAAAAAGTTATTATCTTCACAATAAACATTATAAAAGAGATATAAAATATTTTAATTAAAACTTAAAAAAAAATAACACTTGGAATTTTCGTATAGAACTAAATCTGGCAAAAAAGTAGTTATTAATTTATGCATAAAAAACATTTAAAGCTAATAAAATGTTTAGGGTCAAGACTCCTTTAACTATAGAAATAAATCATTCCTGTCTCAAGAAGTCTCTATATGACATGTAAGTGAATATTAAGTATTATTAATATTTGATGGTAAATTAAAAATCAATTACATGTTACATAAGACTATTAAACTTAGTTTAAATTACCCTTGTCAAGTGTACGTACTCTGTTATGTGACAAGACTACAATAAACCTACAAGTTTAAAATGTGTAGCAAAGGAGGTTAAAATTTGTTGAGAGGAAAAGCATGGTCTTATTAGTTACACATAGTAATTCAACAATTCAAAAGAATTATTTTGATAATGTTAGAATAAGTAACTAAAGTCCCAAATCAGGGAAAGATAAATCTTGACTACAAGATAATTAGGAACACGTATAGAATGACCAAGAGCGTAAAAAGATAGTAGTAAAATGCATCAATTTCAAGATTACCTCAAGATTTGCAATCCATATGCTCTATTTTCTTTATGAGTGAAACATATCAGAGTGTTTTCTTATACAAGTAATAATACCTTGAGAACACCATGTGCAGATAAAATCTTTTGGCTGCAGATAAAAATAGATGCTACTAGCTTCTTGTTTTCGAAGAAATGCTTCACCATGGCAGTGACTGACTCATTCAAATACTCAAGTGCTCGATTTTTAGGGATAACTGGTAACACTTGGTTGATACAATTTTTTTTGTTTAATTGCATATTTTAAATGTTTTCTCTGATTTTACTATTAGTTTTTCATAAAGATTTTTGTTCTTTTATAAAATTTAGATACTTTAGGAAAAACGTGTTAATTTTTATTTTTAGACAGATTATTTTTTAGTTACTTGAGCGAAATTTTAACTTATATTTTTGTTAAGTTTTCATTTTTAGAATTTAATGATCTAGCTTAATTGAAAGCATAAGAAGAAGAAGAAAATTTTAAATTTTGAAGGAAGACTGGAAAAGAGGATTCTGTTGATAATTGTTTGGAACTGAAGGGGTAAGAAACCGTGTTGAAGAGGTATAGTAAAACAAAAATGGATAATTAATTTAGTTGGTTAAAATTTAATTAGTTGATTTAGTTAAAAAAATTAGTTAGTTTAGTATACTTTAGTTACTTTAATTTAGATATAAAAAGAACCTATCTCGGATACAGAAAAAAAAGGAGGACATACATTATTTTTTATTGTCCAACTGTACTTTCGAGAAGAATAATAACATTTTTTTACAATTTTATTATAAAGAATAATTGTACTTTCGAGGAGAATAATATATTCAATTCGTTTATTTGTATAATTTTTACTTTCATTTTATTGTTTTATTTTAAGTTTAAGATGAATATATAGTGATTTAATTTAGATTTAAGTTCTTGATTTCTTCTTTTCATTGCTTATTTGAGTACTTCATTTTATTGTTTTGTTTCACAATTATTTTGTTGTTTTGATTTCTGTTTAGTTAAAAAAAAAATGATGATGTGTTTTAGTTTATACAGTTATTTTAATTTGCAACTTATCTTACATTTCAATTTTACAATTTGATTTTTTTTTTCTTTTACATTGTTTATCTTATTTGATGGCAGTTACTTTCAATAAATGCTTCCTGCACTTAATAAATTTTTAAAATATTAATAATATTTTTGTTATTTTATATATTAAATAATTTTTTTATATTTATATAAATATTTTTTATATTTTATTTTTCTAATAATAATAAAAATAATGTTGAATGTTGTTAAGATATTTACATTTTAATATTAATTTAAAAATTTAGTTTAACATATTATTTTTAAATATTTAGTATTTTAT
>Ga0123340_1006581_pt1 | contig 11099 bp, 13 predicted proteins | sample SirMexnodulemix_FD_89961 | JGI IMG/M metagenome (GOLD analysis project Ga0123340, IMG submission 89961) | Root nodule microbial communities of legume samples collected from Mexico - Siratro Mexico nodule mix | ecosystem: Host-associated > Plants > Roots > Nodule | place: Mexico: Nepantla... | reverse complement strand
TTTTTTTTTGGTTTTTCCTTAGTTTTTCCTTTAATAAATTATGGTGGCGACTCCTCTGTTTTGAAAATTAAAAATAAAATGATTTTTGTTTGCCGTCCCCGTCGTGATCCCGGTTGCGACAAATATCATTGCAAAACATTTGATTATATTTGTAGCCCATATAACATCTACAAATAATTATACATAAGAAAAGTAAGAGAATATGCTTAAAATTCAAGTTTAACTAATAATCTCAATTAAGGTCTAAGTAATCCTGATTGGGTAAACGTTATTTAAAACAATGGATTTATTCTCAATTATAGTCTAAGAAAATCAAGGTTAAACACTATAAGTATGAATAAAAATACACTCAACAATTGCTCTTTGATGTTTTCTTTCATATTTGCACATGTGCCTCATAATCTTTACTGACAAAATTTCCCTTATCATATTTCTTCATAAATTTATTTTCAACTCTTTTATTCACTTGATGACTTAGTAATGAACTCAGTGACTTCCTTTAATTTTTGCGCTTTGTTTCCTCTTGAACCAACATATCGTATAATTCATGGACATTTTGTATATCCTTTAAGATATTATAATTCGTTTGAAACATGACATGTTTATTTGTTAACAAGTTAAGAATAATATCGTATAAAAGAAATTCTCATTTAGACTCATTAAGAAAGAATGCATGCATGTAGAAAATATCATCCATGTTTATTATAGAAGAAGAAAAAATGATAGTTCTACACCAGACTTTCATCCTTTCAATTTAGAAAGAAAGCCACACAAAAAGAGACAAAAATTAAGAAATATTAAACCCTTTATGATTGCAATATAAATAAACAAAATCTATTACATATTTTTTTATTTAGAAATATTTTTGTTATCATTTTATAAATTTTAGTGATTAATTAAAAGGATAAATTTTATAACACATGTTTCCTTAAGCTAAAAAGTATTTATTAATTAATCATTATTGATTATTTTCCGTCACTATGGCTGAAAAACGTTTCGATCAAAATTGCACATTTGAGTTAAGAAAACACGAAAATGTGTCTCAGGTATAAACCAACCCAACATGACTTGGTTTTGCATCCAAAACATCCTAACATCATCTTTGGTTAATTTGTTACTATCTCCCAACAGTACGACTGAAAACATTTCAGTTAAAATTTCATGACTCTTTTAGGCACAGAAACTACCAAACAAGGTTGAGCTTCGGTGCTACAGATCACACTACTGGTAATAATTTTCTTTTCTCTTCTATGTCTACCTTCGATTATTTACCCATTATTACCATGCCTAATGGCTCTAGGGTTTCATCTCAAGGTGTTGGCGCTATTCATCTCATTTCTTTATCTATTGATAATATTCTTTATGTCTATGGTCTCCCTTTAACTTTATCTATTAATCGTCTCACTCATTCTATTGATTGTGTTATTTATTTTACCAAAGATTTTTTTAGTTTACAGGACCGAAGTTTAGGACGGATAATTTGCACCAAATGTGAGTCTCATGGTCTTTATCACCTACAAACATCTGCACATGTTGACACGACCATGGATTCTCCATCTCTCCTTCATGCTCAGGCGAGTCATCCTAGTCTTGTCAAGGTGCAACAACTTGTTTCACGTTTGTCTATGTTATCTAGTTTGTCTTGTGAGTCGTGTCATTTAGGGAAACATAGTCGCAGTTTTTTTCCTATTAGTATTTAACAATATGCTTCGTCCCCCTTTGCCTTGGTTCACTCTAACATTTTGGGATTAAGTTGAGTTAAGTCTAATTTACAATTTCAGTATTTTGTTACTTTTATTGATGATTATTCAATATGAATTTGGTTATTTTTAATGAAAAATCATCCTAAGTTGTTTTCTATATTTCAATCCTTTTATAATGAAATAATAAATCAATTTGGAGTTTCGGTTGGAACCTTACACAGTGATAATGCTCGTGAGAATCTTTCTTATTTTTTTAACACTTTTATGAATCCTCATGGAATTCTTCGCCAAAATTCACATGCTTATACACCTCAACAAATGGGGTGGCTGAGCGAAATAATAGACATCTTTTTTACACTACTTGCACTCATTTAATTCACAGTGGAGTTTGACGTTGGAACGTCGTTTGGTCACCAATCGTGGTGAGTTTACTAACTCCATTATGGTGAGAATATCCAAAAAAAAACCATGTTGGCTAGCTAGCCAAGGATATTAACTACCTCTTACTCTTAAAAGAGATAATTTGAAGAAAATAAACACAATTTATATTATAAATCACTTTTTATTCAACTCGTATTAAAAGATTTACATGAGTACATATTTATAATAGCAGGGGATGAGAAACTTTTCTAACTTTTCTATGTGGGACTTAACATATACACATGCTCCTGCATCATTCTCCCCAGGTTGGAAAAAACTAAGCGTTTTCTTCTATCAGATCTTTGTCTTCCCCATAATAAGGTGATAGATCAGCTACATTAAAAGTATATGACACTCCATAAGTTTCGAGAAGCTCAATCTTGTAAGCGTTATCATTAAAGCCCTCCAAGACTTTAAATGGACCATCTGCCCTATGAGACAACTTGCCGCGAGACTGAGGAAATCGCTCCTTTCTTATTGAATCCAAACCAAGTCCCCTTCTTTGAAAATAACTAGTCTTCTGTGTTTGTTGGTTTGGTTTTGATATTGCGCATTCTGACGTAATATCTTTTGTCTTACATCCTCATGAAGCTTCTTGATTTGCTCAGCATGTTCATCAACATTTAAATTTTACTCTTGGAGAGTAAACAATGAGGGAATGTCTAATGGACTAAAAAGACGTTAACCCTAAACCACCTCAAATGGGCATTTTTCTATTGTCTGACTGACAGATTTATTGCACAAAAAACTCAGCTTGTAAAAGCACAAGATCCCACTAGTGAATATGTTTGCCATCAAAACTTCGTAACAAATTTCCAAAGCTTTTGTTGACCACTTTTGTTTGGCCATCTTTATGTGGATGACTAGCAGAACTAAACTGCAAACGAGTTCCCATTTTCCTTCATATAGTTCACCAAAAGTGACTCATGAACTTCACATCTCGGTCTGAAGTAATTGTTTGAGGAATACCATGTAAACACACAACCTTCTTGAAGTATAAGTCAACTATGAGAGAATCATCATCTATCTTATGACAATATAAACCCTAAACCCTAAACCTAAACCCTAAATTAACAAACTTGAACTCCAAACCTCAATGTTTGCATTCCTAACATCATACTTATACTGTCAACATTCAATCCTAAACCTCAACCTTTAAATCTTAAATCCTAAATCCTAAAGTTTTAACTTTCAAACGTCTCATCTCGCACCTCCAAATCTCAAGCCCTAACCCTAACACCAAACCTCAAAATCCAAACCTTAAAGCCTTAATCAATAATGAAGGAACAAGATTTCAATTGTTATGGCCTTAATGTTAGTCTCGTTGTTCCACAACTACATCAATATAAAACTTCTACAAAATTCTAATGGTGATCTTGTCGTTGTTTCCTTTGTGTGTGTCTCTAAACTTGTCTATTATCTTCTTTTACATTTCTTATTTTAGTGTTCATCATACCTTCTTTCAATTCCATAACCTTAAACCTAAACAAATAAAAAAGGTATTTGGGGCAAATGAAAACAAGCAAGAAAAACAAACCCCTATAAAAGAAAATACTCGAAGCCAAAAACTCATCTTCAATTTGAACAACTCCAACCATGGCAATAATATTTAAGCAAACATAGAAGAAAGAGGTTGTTCCAAATTCAGCCATCCTAGTTCAAATTGTCTTAAGAAAAGAGAGAAATATTAGAATTTTTTTAATAAAACTCATGTTAGGTATCACTGTGAACATTGACATCTCAGTTAGGTTGACACCACAAAAGTCATCAATCACATGTCATTACATGAAACATATTATTAAAAGGCAAAAAAACAAAAATATAAGGGAGGTAAAACCAAACCCATGTAAAAGGGAAAACAAAATAGACTCCCTACAAGACTTATTTCATAAGAAGTTGAACCCTATTATGAAAAAAAAAAGTCAAGACTAATGCTAGAAGGCATAATTTTGTACCACCTAAAATCTAACTTATTAGCAATGCCAATAAAGACGAACTTATTAACATAATGATTCTTTCTTGGAAAATATTAGAAACTTTGAACTTCATACCCTAACAAATCTACATACAACGTCTCCATCTCCCTATCAAAAGAGAGAAACATAGTTAAGATGGAGAAAAATAATACTTTAGCACCTAACATATTGGTAAGGTAGTTAAAATCGAGATTATGAATAGGATCGTGAAGAGCTCACAAAATCGTAAATCATAGAATCATACACATGGATCGTAGATTCTACTTTGGAATTTGTTTTAAACTTTAATTGTCTTAATTTTAATTGGGTTTATATTATAACTTACACACACCTAACTAAATACATCCACCCTGTCAACACCCGATTCTGTCCGGGTAAATAAATTAAAATTAAGAAAACAGAAAAATGTGTCTACAATTAATTGAATAATCAAAATAAAAAAAATAATAAAATAATAAATAGAAAAAATATATACACTTGATTACTTGAGGTTTTTATTAAAAAATTAATAAATAATAAAACAAATAAAAAGAGGTTTGAATTTATCCATTATTTTTACAAAACATAAAAAATAATAACAGTTAACAAAACAGAAAAACAAAGTAAATAAAAAAATAATGAAGAAAAGAAATGAAAAATCAAATAAATAAATAACATAAAAATAAAAACAGAATAATAAATAAAATAAAAATACATAAAAAGAAATTGAAACTGTTTTAAAACTGCTTCTTTTAATTCATTTTTAAAATAATAATAAAAAAAGAGAATCAGTCAATCTTAAAACTGTTCTGAACCACCCATATTCTCATTTCACAATAACAAAAAAATATAAAAAATAAAATATGACCGTTCTCAAACTGTTTCATCTCACGTTGAGTCAGTCTTTCGAAACCGCTCTAAACTACTTTCAAAATAAAAATAAATTAAATAATAAAAAAAGAAGATTCACTACTATTGATCACTTTGAGAGATACGAAGAAAAAGAGAAAAAAAGAGAGAAAAAGTAGAGAAGATTGATTCTCCTGTCTTACTATCCACACTCAGTTTAAAACTGAGAACCAAGAAACTTTTGGAAAGGAGGTTATCATTTTTGAAGAACGCTCACAGGTATGATTTGTAAGGTTTAGATTTTCATATGGATCTTGAAGTTTGAAATTTGTAAATCATGTGTTCTTATCTTCCTGTGATGTTTTTTTTTATTTCTTCATCATTTCATTTTCATATAAAGATAAAAAAATAAAAAAAAAAGGTCATTTTGCTCTTTATGACATTTTGTTTTTTTCTTATTTCTTAAATAATAAAAAAATTCATCATCTTCTATCTTCCATACATTATTCTATGTATTTTGTGCTCCCAAAACCACTCCAAAACAGTCCCAAACACAACCTCCGCTGTCACCCACCGTTCCTTCCGCGCCGTCGCCGCACCGCCTGCCGCTGCCGACGCTGCTCCTCTTCACCGTCACCGCTGCCGCTTTGGGTTGGTAGACCTAACATGAGTTTGGAGTAAGGTGGTGGTGGCTTAGGGTTGAGGCGATGATGGCCTAGGGTTATGGAGTTGGGGCCTTCCTATTCGCACCCCCATTAATTAAGATCTACACTCCAATTTTTCTTAATCCCCAAAATGCTCTCAACCCTGGTTGGATTTCTGATTAGCGGATCTACTTCCTGCACCCCTATTAATTAAGATCTACACTCCAATTCTTCTTAATCCCCAAAATGCCCTCAACCCTGGTTGGATTTCTGATTAGCGGATCTACTTCCTTCCCCCCATTAATTAAGATCTACACTCCAATTCTTCTTAATCCCCAAAATGCCCTCAACCTTGGTTGGATTTCTGATTAGCGGATCTACTTCATGCACCCCCATTAATCCAGATTTGCACCCACACTCTTCTCAATCCCTAAAAAGCCCTTGATCATAAGTGGTTTTTGACTAGTGGAGCTGCTTCCTGCACCACCCCAATTAGTATTTGCACATGGTACCTTATTCAAAGCCCAGGCTTTAAACCTGACACCTTATTCAAAGCCCAGGCTTTAAACCTGACATCATTTCTCAAAATCCAGGCTTTAAACCTGGCACCATTACTCAAAGCCCAGGCTTTAAACCTGACACTGTTGCTCAAAGCCCAGGCTTTAAACCTGACATCGTTACTCAAAGCCCAGACTTTAAACCTGGCATCTTACCCAAAGCCCAAGCCTTAAACCTGGCATCTTACCCAAAGCCCAAGCCTTAAACCTGACACTATTATCCAAAGCCCAGGCTTTAAACCTGGCACTAGTGTTATTCACTTACCTTATTTTCAAACAAGCTTTCTAAAATTAAAAAAAAAAAAATCAAGACAACCAACAATCTTATCAACAAAGAACTACGTAACCCTGATTCTCAATCTCTGATGGAGATACGTAGGAGTAAGGTCAAACCTTGTCGGGCTCCCTAAAATCAAAAAAATATTTTGTTTGTTTTATCTTAATCTTTTTTTTGGAAAAATAAATGCTTTAAAAAATCACACTCAGATTACTTATTTAATTAAAGGTACGTCTTAGGACGGGCGTTGTGGGGGTGCTAACACCTTCCCCACACGTAACCGACTCCCAGACTCGAAATCCGTTTTCGCAAACTTGTCTTATCTTGTTTTTTGTTTTCCACAGTTTTTCCTAATAACTATGGTGGTGACTCCTCTGTTTTGAAAATTAAGATAATTTTATTTTTGTTCGCCGTTCCCGTCGTGACCCCAGTTGCGACACACCCAAAAAGGTGATCTAAAAAGTAAATATCACAACCACACGTTTTTAAAATTTTGTTCGACAATCGTTACGATAGGGAATCCAATTTTAAAATCCTAAATATCACAATTTTTTATTTAAAAATTTACCCATCACTTCCAATATCTCTAAAGACGAAAACAGATATTCAGTCTTCAATTTACTATGATAATAAAAAAAACTATTTATAATAAAATTATCATAATCAACATCAAGTCAACTTACACACAACCACATTCAATTTTATGAAGCTAAATGCCACAAATTTTATTAGAAAACTTATCCATCACTATCTTCAACGACAAAAATGAAAATGAATATTACTCCCCCAATTACTATGATAAAATATAACTTATATTAAAATTATCGTAATCTTAATGTTTCAATCCTGTATTGAAGCATTGCATTTGATACATTTATTCGCTTTGAAACTTATACTCCTTTTGTGACTTTTTCTTTAGAAAAGAAAAAATGTTTTGATGAGTTGAGAAAAAAGATACATATTTTATCTCAATTTCTTAGTATAGAAAACTTTTGAATATGATACAACATTTAACAAATCTCTAACATTGTCAAGTTAACATTTTAGTCAAACAATAAATGTAATAGCAAAATAAATAATAATTATTGTTGAAAATTGGTAACATAATGAATTGGGTGTTTGACTGAGAACTTTGTCGTGCCTCATGGGACGCGACGAAAAACCAGGACAACTAAGGTGGCATTTCTTGCAACCACTTTATGCCAATATCATGTGATTGACTTCGAGATTGTGATTCAAGCAATACTCTAGCAACTCATGGCATGCAGTAATTTGAAAAAGAAAAAAAATATGCACTCATAATAATTTGCATTATCAGACTTCTGAATCACATATTGTGTAATACTAACTATCATGGATCTAACAGCCATGACCGGGTCTTGAAATAGATTTTATAAAGGTTCATATTTCTCATCTCTCTAAAAAAAACTACTAGGAATGGCAAATTAACATTACAGGCTCCTTAAGAATGCATGCAAGCTTCAAAGAAGCCTAATTTATTTTATTTTTCTTTACTAACAACTAAAAGGTCTGTTCGGATTCAAAGTAAAAATGCTTCGAAAAACTTACATATTTTCCATAGAAAAACTCTGAAAAACACTTCTACGTCTATGAAAAGAGGCCGTAAACAGCATTCTACAGTTTGTGTAAAATGATGTGAGCCCCACGCTCAGGCTGTAGAGTAATAATAAAGGACGGGGCATGAGCATAAGACGGAGAAAACTCGAGGGAGAAACGTTGCAGGATCATTGACACAGCTACTTTTGCTTCTAACAAACCAAAGTTTTGTCCTATGCATAGTCGAGGACCCCATCCAAATGGGAGGTATGAAAGCTTGCCGTTTGTTGCCTTCGAGACACCTTCCGAGAATCTTTCTGGATTGAATTCCCCGGCATCATCGCCCCAATACTCCCTTTCCTGGTGTAATATTGACACAGGTACTATAAGCTCCACTCCTGCGGGAATTGTAAGGTCTCCAAGTTTTGTATCTTTACGAAGATACCGAGCGAACATGACCACTGGTGGATATAATCTGAGACTCTCCTGTAGAATCATTGACACCTGTTCGATAAAGAGTGATTAGGGCGAAGTGAAATGTTATCCCTCTTCAAACGAATGAAGTCAAGACATTGTGCTAATTATATCAAACTTACAATTTTAAGCTGCCCAAGCCTCTCATAATCCGGCTTTTCATTACCGAACACCTGGAAAACCTCCTCCCTCGCCTTTGCTTGCCAATCAGGATGCTTGCTTAACAATAACAAAGTCCAGACCAGTAACTCTGCATTCGCTTCCTGCCCTGCCAAGTAAAATAGCTTGACTTCTTCCACTACTTCCCTTAAACTCATTCCTCCACCACTCTTCTTTTCAGATTCTCTGTAATTTGATTCCAACAGTACGCCTAACAAGTCATTGTTCGTAGGCTCCCCTGCTTCCATTGCTTTTAATCTTCGGTTGATGATACCCATAAGTGATGTTCTTATTTCCTTGTCAATTGCTTTCATCCTCCTGTTGGTACGCGTTGGCAGAAACCTACCAGATAACAACCATTAAAAGTGTCATTCACCATTAGACCACCGAAACCTTTTCAACTTTAATAATTTTTTCACGCCATAGTACAACATGCTTTCCCCTGGAACGGATATGCTCTGTATAACCAAATCATAAATGAATTTCAGTTCCAAATGTTATATTACCTGTAACCTGGAATGAAAGCAAACTTAAAGAGCGTCATTGTAAGTTGAAGCATTTCCCTTTGAAGTTCGAATACCCTTTTTCCTTCTTGGTAGCTACTTCCAAAGCCTGCACGAGCAAGGACGTCGCTTGACACGTTTTGGACAAAAGGCCACACATCTAACTCACCCGACCCATTGGACGAAGATAACGCACTCTCCAACTGGCTGACCAAATCTTCGCAACTCTGGCAAAATATTGGTACTAAGACCTGTGGCGATTTTTCATAAATCATAAAAACAGACCATGTTATAATGTGTTAACATCACTCGAAAGAAACATAAGGGTTTATCATACATGAGAAAGGAGCAAACAACACTAGAAATGTGAATGGCTTCTCTTGTGGAATACTAGTGCCATTCTTTAGAAATACTTTCAACGTTTGACACGCTCCACTCATCCAATATCTATGCATAAAGAAGTAAACACGATATTTTTAAATGTCATAGTGAAAATTTCACACTGAGAGGGTTCATTCATTCCCAGTGAAAGTAATGTAGTCAATTCCTTTTGTTTATTTGGCCTGTTTGCATGCTAATGCAAAACATTTTACGAGATAACCTGCAGATCATACAAGTGAACTGATATAAACGACAAACTAACCTTCAATTTCTCTACATTAAATGCTGGACTCACGATCTTTCTGTGTTTAGCCCACTTGTCACCGTCATAATTTGCAAATCCTGATGCTAGGAGCTTGAAAAGCGGACTCGTGTCGGGCTTTTGAAAGTCATAGACCTTTGTAGCCATTTCTTTGAATCTGTCCGGATCCAAGATGAATACCCTTGGTCTTGGTCCAAGCCACATAAATGAATTCTTACCTGTATTTAATAATGTTAAAACGTTATTAGTAAAACTTTTAAAAGGAAAAGGCATACATAGTTGATCAGGTGCTGTTCATTCCGTTTTCTTATACAAAGCTAATTTCAATTTGACAACTGACTGGATAAAGGTTTGGCATTAAGTAATGAGTAGTATCAGAATTGATGTGGTATGTGAGTGACTCACCATATTTTGCGATGGTGTGGACAACGTAAGGCAATACACGAGGCGCAATGTCATTAGAGTGAGGATCCATGGGTTTGGATTTGGCTTGCTTAATCATTTTAACCATATCCCTGATATCTCCAACCATGGGACGGTAGGAATTGCCTTGGAATCCCTGCTCCTTGAGACGCCTCTCTATCCTCTTAGGTCTCAGCCATATCCAGTTGAGCGCATTCCAAAACCACCATATCAGCACCGTAGCAAGCAAAGTAACGATAGCACATGTAGATGGGGTCAAATTCAGAGATGATATTCCTAATACTCTCATGGTGTGACTAAGTGTGTCTGATATAGACATGAACGTAATAGCCAAGATGCAGCTAGCTAGCTATCTCACACTCATGAATACCGCTTCCAGTATAACAATATAAAGGAACACACTGAAAATATTTTCTTTTCGAAATAAAAACAGAGAATGCGTCCCACGAGCACCACGCATCTTATAATATAATAACAATAATGGAAACGAGGGCACTCTTCCTCAGAAGCCACCTATTAAAAAAACACAAAACTATGGTAGCATGACATCCTCGCATTCAGCCTGACATAAATGGTTAATCACAATCTGGACTCCTGCTGCAACCCCATAACTTAGGCCACCCAACCTTTTCTAAATTAATGTTATAAATTTACTAATATTCAATTAAATTAATTATAATATATAACATTAGTCTATTTGATTTAATACTTTTTAATAATTTTCAATTATCAATAATACATTAATTTAAATTTCCAAATTTTATTATCAACAATTTTCCAGCAATGATTAATTTATTGCACTAAATTGAAATTAATTTTTAAATTTATATTTGAATTTAACAGTCTTTAAAATTTTAATTAATCTTAAAATTTTGCATTACGTTTATTTCGAAAACAAAATTCATATTGAATTCAACCATCAATTTAAATTCAAT
>Ga0123340_1006579_pt1 | contig 11101 bp, 4 predicted proteins | sample SirMexnodulemix_FD_89961 | JGI IMG/M metagenome (GOLD analysis project Ga0123340, IMG submission 89961) | Root nodule microbial communities of legume samples collected from Mexico - Siratro Mexico nodule mix | ecosystem: Host-associated > Plants > Roots > Nodule | place: Mexico: Nepantla... | reverse complement strand
TATATATATATATATATTAATAAAATAGTATACTTAGTAGGTTTTACCTACAATGATACTTATGTGATTGGTCACTTGAATTAATATTATTTTAGTGAGTATGTGAGGTAATGGTTATGGTAGCAGTCTCTCTCACACAGTCCATGAAACAAAATTATTAAGGAAAAAGGGGAGGAGGGAATGTTGTACGAGATATAGATCCAAATACACACATAACAATAACCATTTAACGACAAATTCCACCCATTATGTACTTTTATATCTATGTCTTTTCTGTAGTTTCTTTTTGTCACATGAAAAGAGGAGAAACGTGAAACTATGTTGAGTGTAATTTAAGACAACATATATTTTGTTTTAAAGCAGTGATACACCAGCCACCTCAAATGGAATGAGTGGCTGAAATTGAATCAGGGATATTTCACACATCCTTCTTCGTCTTTTGTTTTATACTTATGTTAATTAATCATCCCATCCATTTATTTGGACCAATTTTGTAGTGAATATATAAAAAGTTGAATTAAATTAACTTTTTTATAAGTTGTGACTAATTTATATATAACTTAAGGTTAGAATGTTTTATAAATTTCAACTTACAAAAAGAGTTAGTTCTTTTATACTCAAAAAACAAAATCTTTTATAGAAGCTCGTCTGTCCAACCACACGTTATCTCTAGACCACAGCCACTCATTCATCTCACAGTGCAACGAAATTATGTTGTGGTCCACAGGGCATATTTTTATATTTTTAAGACAATTCATTTTTAAATAGAAACAAAAATAAAATAAAAGTTAAGCACAACATGTTTTTATACTATTAACGAATTTGCTTTATTTTATCTTAACTTTATAAGATTTGTTTGGATAATTTTTTTCGAAAGTACTTTTATGAAAGCACAATGAAATTAAACTAATTTATAAGTTCAAATTAATTATTACGTGGCTTAATTTATAGAATAAATTTCATATAAAGTTTTTATATTCTTGTTTTTTAATATGGATAAATATATAATTCAATTTTAGTTAAATAAATAAATATTTTTTCTAAAATGGAATGATAGATTATTGATCACGACATTGTTTTTCCCTTTTATCTCCAATAAATTTTGTGATATAGGTATAGTTCGTTAGTATGTAAAGGTTCGTTTCTGTTGCCTTCATACAATGGAACAAGAGTAAAAAATAAATAAAAATCATGGATTTTGTTAAAATGAATGGTAGGCCCAACTCACTCTTGCAGTAAAGCCCAAAAATGATAATAGGTAGTGGTAATTGCTTCATGCACCTCATCAGAATATGTGAATAGATATTTATAGTCTTGTTAACGAAGATAAAAGAGGTTAGGGTATTTCGAAAAGCATTTTCCAAAAGAGATTGGATTGTGGGAGTGTGAAATCTCTTACGAAAAACATTTTTCATAAGAAGTTTTTATATCATGGAAAACATTTTTTGTAAAAGGTTTTGTATTATGAAAAACATTTTTCGTAAAAAGTTTTTGTATTATGGAAAACATTTTTCGTAAGAGAGTTTTGTATTATAAAAAACGTTTTTAGTAAGGGATTTTTGTATTATGGAAAATGTTTTCCATAACAGGATTTTGTATTATAGAAAAGTTTTCCGTAAGAGGATTTTGTATTATTGAAACCCTCTCTTACGGAAAACCTTATCTGTAAGTCACTTTTCCACTTTTATCCCTACTAGGAAATAATTTTTTATAAGCATTTTTCCCACTCCTGCACCACTACGAAAATAGTTTTTTGTAAGACGATTTCACATCCCTGTAGCCTCCTAAATATTTTATTTTCCATAATAAAATCTCTTTCAACCTATTTCAGCAATCCCTCTACACTCTTACAGCAACCATTAAAACACTCAAACATAAACTCACTTACCTTAAAATGCTGCCAGACAACCTTCTCTTTCACTACAGTGTCCGCCATCACCGCTATCGCCGAAAAATGCAGTTGCAATAATTTGACAAGGACAATCATGATATATTATGTTACTGATAGGGTGCAGGAAGCAATTACCATAAGTAGTATTTTGGCCCATTTTTCCTGCACCTCCAATTCATGCATTTTGTTAAAATGAATGGTGGCCCAACTCACTATTGCTGTAAAGCCCAAAAGTGGATTATAGGTAGTATTTTAGGCCGATTGTTCCTGCACCTCCATAATTTCATATTTAAAAAATATTATAGAATGATGATTGTAATAGGAGAAACTGTCGATATAAATAATAAAATATTAATTTTTGTAATATTTATTTTTTCACTTTATTGCAACTTTTTTAACTTCACCAGGATTTCATTTGCCTTTTATGTCTTTACTCTGTGCTTTAATTTTAAAATGTTCTTAATCTCACCAGGTTAACCACACTATCACTGTGCCGTAATAACACCTTTACTTTACCTACTACCCTTTTCTAGTCTTTCTAACAAGGGAACACTTCAAATTTTACATTTTATTAATCATATCAAAACTTTCATTAAATCACACCACAAATCATATTATCATCAAATATATACTAATAAACTTCTAAAATTTTTTAATATTAACACCAGCTACAACAACTAATTCAGCAAAAAAATTAAAAAAATCATATTTATACTTATAGGCACTAAAAAATTATTAATATGATTATTTTCCTTAATTTACTCATATTTTTTCAGTCCAGTTAAAGTTATACATTATACTTTTTTCGTTTTTCAACACTCTTACAAAATCGTAACATTAACATAAAAATGTAAATACATAAATAAAACAATCAAACAAATTTAATATTTTAAGTAATATATTCTATATTTTTTATCCTTTTCTTAAAAAAAATTATAACTCAAATAATTCTATAAAACTATAAATACTATAATTTTTTTAAAAAATAATAAAATAATTATATATTTCTAAATCTTAAATCCTAAACCTTAAACATTTTTTAAATAAAATTGAAATCACATCCCCTGTAGAAATTCTGCTTAGAAATACAAATTGTATCATATCCTACCAACTTTAGTTTAAACGAAAAAATTAACTCAATATTACATTAAAGACATTCTTCCACATGAAATTGTGATTATGATTCATATATATCGAAGTTGATATTGTAATTACAACTTTAGTTAAAGGTAACATCTGAACTTAAAGTCATATTTTATAAATATGATTTCTTTACAATTAACAAACATGACTTATTAATAACTATAAATTTTTAAAAAATATTTACTTTGAGTAATTTGTAACGAAATTTGTCCTACTTTTACAGAATTATTCCTATTCTTTAACTTACTCAAAAATAATTTTAACAATTTGAGTTTTATATTTATTTAATTTAGTTATACAGAATGGTATTAAAATTAACACATTATGTTCGAAACTTAGCTTTATATTCAAATAAATATTCTTTATTCGATAAACACTACGTGAAAGAGAGCGTGTTTTTTCAGCATATAACAAATCTTCCGATATTTAAGGAATATAAGGAAGTAATATAAGATTAATCTTAATAAAAAAGGAATAAAAAAAAATGTACTAAATCTCTGTTGACCTTCTCCCACTTGGTCTGTGGACTGTCTTCTAGCTGGCACACTGCATTTATCTCGTGTGACTCAAAAATCGTTGACCTTCTTTTCTTTATGCGAAAAAATGTCAATGAAAGCAAGCAAATGATAACTTTTTTTTTATTAAATCAAATACTAACGAATAATGGTACATGTTTCTAATATTTTTTTATTTATCCTCTCAAATTCATATAAAAATAAACAAAAAAATGAATGATTTTAATACCTTTAAAATGTAAAATGTATATTTTTATTTATTTTTGTAACTGAAAAACAAGAAATATACTATAAGAACATTGAAAGTTACTTTGAGTGGATTTCATATAAAAAAATTGGGCATTGATTTAAAATTATTTTCAAATAATAGCGCCCACGTGACACTCTTTCTAAGTTTTGTTTTTTAAATGCCTCATACGAGGAAGCAATACTTTATTCCACAATCTTTTAATTAAATGTTAGTTTCACGTTAAAAAAAACCATATGCAAGTTGAAGGGTGTCTCAACATTTCATTTTCTTAAGTAAGTCCCAACTTGGATCTAATAGTTTGTTTTCATTTCCCTATTATTCAGCTGATAACTAGTGTGTTATGTTTAATGTATATCTTTATTTTGATACTTATTAAACATTGTTTTCTGACAGTGATCTCAGGTCAAACTTAAGATGAATTTACGTAAATAAGAGGAAATTTATCACTTACGCAAAATAAAAGCTTCACATTACAAAATAAAGTAATTAAATAGCAAAATGTTCTATCCAGCATATATGTGTTAAAAAAAATTGAATCCTGATTCAATTTGATGTGATATTTAACTCTTTTGTGGCGATACTTTTGTTAGAAAAATATCACTAACAGTGTACAACGACCATTTTCGGACTATCGACACCATTTCTACATTAATATAACTCATTACCATTATTATAATTATCTCCCTCTTAATTGCCTGATATAAAACAAAACATAGTTAATATACATGATATATATGCGAGAATAATGTGCTAACAATAATAATTTATATTTAAAAATCAACCAGTCATTAAATCATTTAAAGCCATCAATTCAAGCCTTAGTAATTAAACGATAATATAAATAATTAAATAACACATACAATAATATTAAAAATATATAATATCATAATCTAAAACAGTAAAAAATAAAAAAAATATATATATATATATATATACTTTTCTGTAACCTTCATGTTAAAGATAAACCGCACCGACTTACGTTAACAACTTGACGGCATATGTCCCCATTGTTCAAAGAAAAAGAGTTGAAGACTGATATACGTTTTCTTTACAAAAAAACTGAACTTGTTTCCTTTGTGTCTGTATATATACTTTTAAAATCCCTGTTCATAAAAAGATACAAGAAAATAAAAGGAGATAAAGATAATTACATTTTTGCAATAAAAAATTACATTTTTTTATCAGAAAGATAAATTACATACAGACAATTAAACGATAAATTTGTTTTTTTATTATTATTATTATCTGTCCTTGTTAGGTGTATATGGAGAAAACACTTATTAACAATGATTTTGTTTACACTACTTATTGGATTATCCGTTATTAGTATGATTTATTTTCTAATATATAAGTATTGAGTATCTATGTTAATGATGTCATATAAGATATTAATAAATGATTTTATCAATGTAGATTATTGATATATCAATAGATCAAATGTTAATTCGACAAATTATACTATAGTTGTGAATCTTTTTGTTTATGTTAACATTTATATTTAAAGAATAGTGATACTAACATTTATATATAACTGCATTTTGAAATAATTAATTTATGACTTTTCGTGAAAACGACGATTCAAGTTTGTATCCTAAAGTATACATTTTCGTATATAATAAGGTTGTTTTCCTATGGTTAAGTTTTATAATAATAAATTACAAGGCTCGTTTGTTAAGTAAAGAAAAAGTATTTATATAAATTTCATCCTGTATTGAGATTATTGTCTCTATACAAATACAATGAGTTTGTTTTATTTTTTATGAGAATAATTTAAAAAAATGTATTTAAGCTGACTTTAATTAATTAATAGTGACAATTTACATTAACAATGTATAAAATTCTGTATAATTAATTTAGTATAACATATTTTTTTTACAAATTCGCTTTTAAAATAATTAACTTGTGACGTCTTCGAATAGCATATTGATTGTAAAAATCTCAAAGAAATCACATTTGTAGAAATGGTACTTTTTATAATTCAATATAAGAGATTGACATAAATTGATTTGAGTAATGTGATGAAAAAAAATATAACATAAACTGTTATAATATTATATTTCAATATGAATTGGCACAGGTGGAAAAAGATTAGGGTAATTCTTTCTCAGAAAAAAAATCTCTTAATGAGGCTAAAAAAAATTTATATATAAATCATATACTTTATTTACATATTAAAGTTAACTTAACACAAAGAGTAAAATTTTCACTTTTATCCTTCTTTCAAATCGTGTACTTTTAATTTAATATTCAGTATTATTCTGCTAAATTTCCGTCAAAATTATTAGGTCCTTTGCAACTTATTATTTACATGTACCATATTTCATGTTTTCAATGATTTATTAATACATTTTTAGTTAAAATAATTATACAAGAATTTAAAATACTTATTATAATTGTAAAATATCATTTACATTTAAATACAATTTTTTTCATTAACAAAGAAAGTCGAATTAATATAAAATATTGAAATTTACATTGTATATAAAAATGAACACATTGAACATAATGCCTACGAAATAATGGTTGAATATGTGTTTTTTTTCGCAGAATCAAGCCTGAGTGGTGATATTGTGATGCTTGCAAATAAAATATAACAATTTCAACTAATAATTTTTTAATCATATTTATTTTATCTTTTAATTTAAAATTTTAATATATATTATTACGGTGAGTCGTAAGGTAGGTATAATATTTTTAAATGTTAAAGTATTATTTTCCTTCAAACACAGTGTCAATGACGATTCGAGTTTGCCCTATAAATACCAGAGCAATGACCACCTTGGATAACCACACTTACACATTAACCACCTTGGATAACCACTTACACATTAACACTCTCATTCTCCTCCTTCACCCTTTGTTTTCATACATAACAAACATGCATACGCAGCCAATTTCCACTATCGCCTTCACGCTCCTCCTCCTCCTGTTGTCTCCACCACGCGCCGCCGCGGTAAGGCCAACACCAAATCCACTTCGTTCATCGTGCGCGCAGGCCAGGTACCCCGCTCTCTGCGTCCAAACCCTCTCCAACTTATCCAACCCCGCCGCCAAGCCCGTCGACATGGCCCAGGCCGCCGTCAAGGCTAGCCTGGTCCGTACGCGCGCTCTCTCAGCCTACCTCGGGAAGCTAAAGGCCGCATCGCAGGGTGTTGGGCTGAGGCAGCGAGTTGCGGTGAGTGACTGCGTGCAGCAGATATCCGACTCGGTGAACGAGTTGAGCCAGACGCTGAACGAGTTGCAGCATCTCCGCGACGGAACCTTCGAGTGGCAGATGAGCAACGTCCAGACCTGGACCAGCACCGCGCTCACCAACGACAACACCTGCATATCCGGCTTCAACGCCGCCGCTGCCGCCGCCGCCGCCGGGAATGTCAAGTTGGAGCTGAAGCAAAGAGTCACCGACGTCGCCATGCTCACCAGCAACGCGCTTTACCTCATCAATCGCCTCGCTGATAGCGTCACAGGGAAGCCTCGCTCCAATTCCGGAAACTGATCCTGTCCGTTCATATCGGTTCTCATGTGTGAATATCTTAAGGGTGTGTTTGGAAAGATGATAGAAGGTAGAAACCACGTTTTAGCGTTTTTTCTTCCAAACCCACACACACATACACTATAGTATCAATAGTAAGGATCTCTTTGCGGTATAAGCTTTCGGTATTAGTTTTTTGCTACGCTATGTGTGTAAAACGTTTGAATCGTATTGCTACTAATATAAGATGGCTATACTGCGTTTTTTGATTAATGAAAAATGTGTAATAATTTTTCATTTTCTCTGAATTAATTACACTTCCATTCGCAACATTTCTTTCTAAACTATAACCATTTAATAATTCCTTTTATTAATCTAATAATAATAATAAATAAATAAAAATTTAAAAATTTTACATAATATTTTAATAAAGGGTTAATAAATGGTTGTATTTTGAAAAGCGCACGTCGTACTCTAGAGTGTTGATGAATTTCCAATTCTGAAATAAAGATGGATACGAGAAATGACTAAAAGTACAGGAGAAAGTAAATTAATGCAAACTCTAACTTCTTAACCATTTGGCACATTATAATTTTTGCACAGAAAGTCATGAGCGAAATCTTATACGTTTCTCTATCAAAATAACAAAATCTTGCGTTTAAAGAATTCAATCTAAAGTATTTTATATATGAGATTATCATTTAATCCATCAATACACCGTGCGAATTTATGTTGAAATAATATTAATATATTTTTAGAGTTTAGGGTTTACACACCAAACTTATCAAAATGACTTCACATCATAAAAAAATATAAAATTTTAGAATACTAGTATGAAGCTCATAAACATATATCATAATTATTCACATGCGAATATCTATTTTCTATAATTGCTTTAATACAGTCTTTTTATAGTCAGCTTGCACATCATGCAAATTAAGTGAATTTCACTCAAAAGGATTATTTAGTATCCACACATATACCTCCTTCTTTAAACGTATTTAGTAATAGTAAATAATTAAATCGTTTTAAGCTAATAAACTGTTTAAGTCGTGGCTTGTTGATGACATAGCGACTCATGCAGACTCATACGTTCTATTTTTTTTTTTTTATGAAAGTTTGGTCACGTGACTTGTGTTGTATGGTTGTGTTTATGTATATCTCTTAATAAATGTCGCACATGACACTGTATTGACTACACTCGTAAGTGCTGACAAAGCCATGCATGGGAGAATATTTAAACTGGTTTGCCATGTGAAAGCTATAATTCAAGTGTATTCTTCTTGACTAACATGTTGAACTATTTTTTTGTTATGTATACATCTTATATTAATTTTAAGACACCCAGAAAGAGGAAAGAACACTAAAAAAGAGAGAAATGTTTCAATAAGATATTTGCACCATGCTAGTGTTCAAAGATCACACTGTGTTAACAAGATCTTATTCATCAGTTTTCCTTTTTTTTTGTCAACTTGTCATTCCAAAGACGTGAATAAGTTGATCTCTTAGTATACGTGGACTAACGTCTCTTTTAATTTTCTTAAGCCGACCTTATGACAATGTACGTGTGCCAGTTTCATCTTATTTCAGTTATATCAGAATGGACAAAGGAAATATTAGGTACATTACTATATAGATGAATTTTAGAATATCTTGCTATAGGTTTTGATCTTGACAGAATTTTCCGCTTATAGGTTTGTAGTTTATTCTTGATTTTTCTGGATCAAGTGAAAAGAGTAGTAGGGCGTGAACCCTAATGTTGCTTCGAACCAAATGCAGTGGCAACAAATATGAGTTCCATACCTTTGTATTTTACATGACATATGCCTTTTCTTATTTGTCACTTTAAGAAGTTCAATACTTGTAATTGTTCCTTAGGACACCCTACGAAAATTTAAGCTATTGGTACATCATCATCATCTTTGTTTAATATTTATATAATAGAAGTAAATACTTCTTTTAAAATTAAAGTGTAATATAATTTTTTCTGTATTGAAGTTTTTTTCTAACTCATTAAATTATAGATATTCGATGGTAATAGTTATTAACTCGATCAAATTCTGTACACAATGAAAATTATATACAAATTCATTATAATTTTCATAATATGTGAATGTTATTTAAAAAAATCTTAAAAAGCAATAATAATTTATTTATAACTGAACCATTCAACCTTTTGCTTATTAAAAGTAATTTATATAATTTAAAACTTTAATTCTCATTTTTTATAATTTATATTTAAGTTTTAATTAGTTTGTTACTTTTAAATAAGATAGCAAAAGTGAATTTTGTTTTATTAAAAATATAAAAAATAATAATATTATTATTAAAAATATGTAAAAGATAAGTGTAATTTGATTAAAAAATAAGAAATATATGTATTTATTTTAAAAGCATGCAAAATAATAATAAAACTTAATGACAATTAATTAGGAATTATGGGGCTCGATGTCTGCAAATAATGTATTCTATAATGGGACGAACTTTAGTTCCAACCAAACGAGTATATTATTTTTTCTTTACAAATTGAAGATTTATAACAATTTACACTATTTCGTCAATAGAGATCAGCTTTGCTCATAAATAAAATACATTATCAACATTACTGAAATAGAGGAATTTCATATTTTTGTATTTGAAAAAAATGATAATAGTATAACAAAAATACATAATGATTAATTTATATATTATTTAATATATGCCTACGTGATTTAAAAGATGTCAAGAAAATTATGACAAAAAATAGTCATAATTACACAAAATGAAATAAAATATAAAAAATGTGTATACTAAATCAACGTCTCTTCATAGTTATAAATAAAGGGTCGAACAATTTCGATGCACAATGTTAATTGAAATAAAATTATTTTATTAGCTTATAATATAAATAAAGACAAATGAGAGATCATTTCTCTCAATATAAAAAAGTTGTTATTAAAATTATATGAGGCCATTGGTTGGGTCAGGCTATCTATGTTTATTAATTTGAGAAATAAAATCTTGTAATTGGTACGAATCCGTCGATAACAAGTCAAATTGTGGTACAAAATAAAGGTAAAATTGGTTTGAACCGTTGTATTTTTAAATTTTTAATATTAAAATTTAATATACATTTTTAAATAAATAAAATGATGTATTTAATAAAAAATATAAATTATTACTTTCATTTTTATTCTAGATACAAGCCATTACTGTCAGTTAATATAGTTATATTTTATTCAAAATTTAAATATGTGTATTGCGTTATGTCTGCCATTTTATTTTAACTTCTATATAGATTGAATGTTAAGAAGACGTGGAATGATATATATATTTTAAGGTGTACATATTTTGATATAAATTTTGATATCTTATTTATTTATTTATTTTATCTAATAAATATTTAATTATGGTACTTATTTGATTGATGTCGATTTGATCAGTTTAATAATTAAATCATTAAACCCTTTAATCAGTGTCAAGTTGAATAAGGTATCCAAAATTTCAAACATGGAAGAAAATGTATTTGCTACATTGAAAAAGTCTTTTACTGATATAGAAAATGTATTATAGCCTATTTATATTTCTCTTCCCTTCCTTACATGGTGATATGGAAGTCTTTCCCATATAATTATTGGGCTTTACGGTTGATGAGTAATGATAAATTTTTGTATGTTTATATAATTTTAATTTATGAAAAAGTTGTATTAAATATTTATAGTATATAAAAGCATTGAGATAAGTGACAATTATAATATTGTTATTTTAAAGGGGTTGTTTAAATTATTTATAGTTTTATGTTTTAAAAATATATAAAACCTATAACATTTTTCTAATTTTAATAATAATTT
>Ga0123340_1006566_pt1 | contig 11110 bp, 6 predicted proteins | sample SirMexnodulemix_FD_89961 | JGI IMG/M metagenome (GOLD analysis project Ga0123340, IMG submission 89961) | Root nodule microbial communities of legume samples collected from Mexico - Siratro Mexico nodule mix | ecosystem: Host-associated > Plants > Roots > Nodule | place: Mexico: Nepantla... | reverse complement strand
TATATATATATTGCAAAATAATTACTGAAAAGATAGAGGAAATTATGGTTGTGTATACGAATTTTTTATTATGTTATCTTATTTTAGCATGTTAAATTTAATATTTATCATTACAAGAAATTTGATTGTTACTTTGTTGATAATTACTTACATATCTAAGTTTGTCGATAAATTAGAATTTTATATATAAATATTATGTACAAATTAATATTTATATTTTAGATTTTTTTTGTATGCAATAGTAAAGTAGTTTTGTGTTAACTTTTTATAAATATAATCTGTATGTAATTTTGACACATTAGGATGAGAATTTTTTAAAGAATATTATCCATATGTAATGGTAAGGTCATTGAATCATTAGATAAATAAAAACATGCATTACGTATAAATTTTACATATGGATTTCAATAAACATTGAGTTTTGTTAGTTCGCACAACTCTTCCATTGTAGTTGTAAGCACTCCAAACAAGTTTGGCTTCCTAAGACATTGTTTTATCCTTAGCCTCACTCTCCTTCCTCGTCCACCATTTCCTCACCTTTATTACAGGGACCTGACTTTCCTTAGCCTCAGTTGTTCTAAGCTTAATAATCAATTGTTAAATGCCTTAATTTTAACATTTTTGGTGTGCCCTAACCTCAAATTGTGACATGTTTTCTAACCACAAATTAAACTTTAATCGGAGAATGAGAAGCTCGATTGATAATCACGAGTGAATCTAGTGAAAAAGGTCTTTGTTTTAAACTCGATTCTTGATCTTAAACCTTTATTTTTCTTTAATTTAGAGGGGTTTGAAATTTTTGAGAAACAAATTTAAAGCGACACTTAGAAATGGATTTAAAGTTGTTGAGAAAGAGAATTTTATTCTCTATATAGAGATAGATCTATTAAACTATTTTCTTCACATTCGTACCTTAACTTTAATTTGTTGTCGTCGATGATCACTTATATTTTTTCTATATCATTTGATTTCAATTTATCATTTCTTAAATTGTTTTGAAATCTTCATATATTTCATGTGATCTTGTTTTGGTCATAATCCATTTTTTTTTATTTTGTTTTAGTTGGGTTTAAATTAAATGTTTGAGTTAGAGGTAGGATTAGTTGGCCAAAATATTTATAGTTTTAAATGGGGAGCAAGCGTTTGGATTGTTTAAAAGATTGTTTAAAGTGCAAGTCCCTGTTTAATTATTTTCTTTTCTAATTTGATTGTTTGTTTAATTTGTAAGATTTAATTAACGCTCTGTTAGCATTGATTCAGTCTCAAAATCCAATGTAGAAGTTTGATCTTGTGTATGGTGATGGTGAGTCTATCCATCTTTTTCTTGTTCAAAATTAGTTAGCCAAGGTGGATTTATGTAAAATAAATGTTGACTCTATTTCGTCCATGTCTCCCTTGGTCCTTCAAAAGTCGTAGGGTTTAGCATCCCTCTCGGAATACCTTCATTGATGTTGCTTTAAAAGATTTCTTGGTTGCTTCTTTTGTTAATGTTATGGCTCTACGTGGACATGTATAAGAAATGAAGAATCTTTAACTTAAATTGGACAAATGAAAATAAATAGCTGAAATTGAACTAGTAAAGTTGAATAAATTAACCCAATCCGTGATTTCTACCTATGTTGCAAAGGATGTTTCCTGAGCTATGTAATGTACCTATACATGCCTTTCTACAGCTACCATAACTTTTTTTTTTTTTTTAGATTGTTAGTAAATTCAATTGTACCAAATAAACCCATTTAAGGGTGTCAAATGCACTAGGTTACTATTTTTTTACCATTCCCAAGAATTAGATTCGAGATTTTTCTGATGAAAAAACAAACTTCTTACCACTTGAAATCAATCACGTTGGTAGCTAGCATAAGTTATGTTCATGGAAATTCAACTTTCTCAAATTACCAAAGAAAGAAAATACAACTTAATGTAGTATAAAATTATAAAAAATTAAGATAAAATAACTAAATAATATACTTTATAAAATAAAATTTACAATATTTAATAAAATAATTGATTTTTATGTGTTTTTTATTTACTTTAAAAATTACTTTTCAGAAAAAAAAAATAATGTTACAAATATGTTTTCTCATCTTTTATGTAACTGATTGTCACCGAATTGACATTACTATAGACACATGGCTATTTCTTTTATCATTTTCATTCTTAGAAGATGATAGATTAACTCTTCTCAAATAGTCTTGAACACTTTCTTTGTCTTCTTCTTGAATAAGGGTTTCCTCTTTTACAACTGAAACAAGTGGCAGTTTGACTTGAATTATTAACGTTCTTTTCACTCATTGCAATGGTTTGGTTCTTATAAGTTGAACTGAATAATAGATTTTTTTTTTATATTTTGTAAGACTTTTCCTATAATTTTTTTATGAGAATGCATAAAAAATAAATTTCTTGCAATTTTTTATAGAGTTTATAAATCCGCGTGAAATATTGAAAATTATAATTATGCATTTTATAAGGACTTTTTTCATATATTTCTTTTATATCGATCCTCGTTTCTTCTTGGATATGATGTGAATCTTTGTATATACTAAGAAGAATTCATCTTCATCTCATGTTGCTAATTTTAACTAATTTTATTTATTAGAAGGTTCTTCTATTTGGAAGGCTTTGGAACCGTAAACAAATATCTCTTTTAGGATTTCATATCTTCATCCTTTTATAGTTCAGCCTTCTTAATTAACTGCTAAGAAGTTGTTTCGAGGCAGAGTTTTGAATTCTTTTTACATATCTTTAAAACTATTGCATGTGATAATTTGAAGAAAAAAAAATATTGGTAATGTATCATAAATAATAATAAGTTTTTTCAAATATAAATAAGCCAAGGTAACACTAATAAATTTTTGTCCAATAATAATAGATTGATATTGATTTTCAGACACAATTTTTACCATACATCCATGAAATAATACGGTGAATGCAATCATTTCATAAATTGGTGAATACAATCATTTCATAAATAAATTAATGTATTATAGTATAGATTGTCTAACACAGTGTTAAATGTTAAATAGTCTAATAGTAAAAAGATAACAGTATAAATATGTACAAGTTGACATTAAGTGGTCTCCCAATAAATCAAATAGTAAATTCAGTCACTCAATGTTCAAAATTTATCAGCAAGCAAAGGAAGTTAGTAATAACAATAAAATAGATAAAGAGGGTTTTGGTAAAAAAATATAATAAGTGATGTAAAATAATAAATATTCAGGTTGACTCTCAACCTCATTCACAACCAATTCTTCATAGCTTATCTTTAGGTCATTATTCTTCAACTCTCTTAATAAAGTTAAACTTAATCAAACAAGGGTAAATCAAATTTAACAGAATCTTATCAGTAAAATAGACTTTTACTAATGTATTCAATATCTCCCTTCATCTCCAATCCCAATCCTTTATTCAATGAGATGTTGATCCTTTACTTGTTGACTAAGCGTAAGAAATTAATTACGATTAAACGAATTAACCAAGAACTCTACTTAAAGAAAAACAAATTAATTTTGAACATGCATTCAAAAACAAGAACTCATTATACAAATTAACTCACAAATATCTTCTTTCTAACTATATTATAGATTATTGTAGATTTTTGGTTCTTATAATCCCTTACAGATATTTTGTTTCTAATTCTAGTTCCTAATACGTGTATTGAATCTTTATTCACTCTAGCTCAATATAATCAAGTATGTTACGATAGATATTGTAGAATATTCAAATGGGATCTTGCTTTGTTCAATGCCTCAAAAATAAAGTAAAAAAGAGGATATTTATTTGCAGAATTTCAAGAGAAAATTTTTACAGAAGATATGTATAGAGTTAAATCTTGCTCTCCAATCAATGAATCAATATATTTTCTTTTCAGAATGGTGCATCCCGATGTAGTTTCAAAGGGATCAACTTATGGTATAGTCTGGAGAGAGTGTCCAATCTATGTTAAGTGCATCAGACTCTTCCTACACATTCATCTTCATTTCACTTGATGCTTCCAACATGAATCTTGTCCAATGATTTGCTGAATTATCTATTCCATATAAACTCTTAGGTTGTTTATTTAAATTGTTTATTACGAAAACCTATTAGATCATTTACTGTGTGTAAATGTAAAAGATTAGTAAAAATAACACTTAAGACAAAATAAACTTAATTTGATTTGATGTATCTTAATTAAAATAATGAATTTATGATTTATTACAGTCCAATAATATCATAATTAAAGCATCTAAGTAAAAATATTTTCGCCAAACAATAACATTATACTTTCTATTCTGAAATATAAGATAATTTGAGGATGTGAAAAGATATTATTATTTTATTAAGTGTCCAAATTATATAAGAAAATGAAGGTGTGCATGTAATATTTTTTTAAAATTATATATAATAATGCCTATCCAGTCAAGTTTTTCATTAAAATGAATATTCTTAATTCTTCATAGCTCAAATATTCTTTACAGTTAAAGCACTAAAAATTTGTTCTTCTCTTGAAAACTATTGATCCTATACTCTCCAAGACCTTTTTTTGTTTTTTTTTGTTTTTAATAGAAAACTATTGTTAGAAGATATTGATCACAACAAAATGATAACAAGTAGGTTCTCCATTGAGTATATACAATAAATACACACACAAAATTGAGAGTTTGCAAATGAGTGTAAATTCGGTTTGTAAAAGATATTTATAGCTTCTTTTTAATAAATGCACATTAAAAAATTGTTCATTATATTGAGGCATACAAAAAATGTTTTATATGTTTTTTGTTATAAATAAATATAGATAATAGTAAAATTTCCGTTTTTATGATTGATGTATTGACATTCTCCAAAGTCTCACTTATTTTATCTGGTGCTAAGGGTAAAACTTAATTTTTCTTCACAAAATTTAAATCGTGATCTTTTTGTCTTGTTTGACGAAAGACATTCTTAAATTTGGTTTCATTATAAGACAATGTTTCCATAAGACCATATATGATCTTTATATATAAGAATGTGGGGTTCTATTTAGTTAATATTTCTATCCATAAACATATTTATCCCATTATTTTGATAATTCTTAAAATTTTAGAATCGGCTCATTTTTTACTCATAGATGTGGCAACTAAATGCTTGAGAGTTTATAGAGTGAATAATGCCACCCATGTAAAGTTACGTGGGTAAATTTCAGCAATATTTACAATGAAACTATCTTGCTAACAAGTTGTGGTAAATTCAAACTCGAGTACTAACTTTGTAGGACTAGTAGTTCAATCATGTTACTACCATCAACATGAGCCTTGTACTTTGTTATTTCAAGTCCATACACGATTATTTATGCAGTTGTATACTACGATCATTACTCACACAAATGCCAATGTTTCTGCAACATAATCATTGCATGAATTATCATCACCAATTTAAATTGGAATGTGGCAAACTTAGCATACTGAACAGCCTTATTCTTCACTCTTCTGTTCTCACGCCCTTTGCTTGAGGCTAAAAGTTTCTAAATGTGGCAGTTTCCACTTCCAAAATGGTAACATTAGCAAACTTTCTGATTTATTAACGGTAATTTCTAATCCATAGTTATGATTTCATCTTCTCTGCTTTCAAAAGCACTTTTTGCACTTGGCTTAGTATCATTGGCTGAATTAGTAAAACCCTTTAGTATATGTGAGTCTTTTTGTCACTTGTAGCCCCACACCAAGCTAAGATACTGAAAAATTGTTGTCATCAACCAATGGTCCAATGCTGCTTCACCAAGAAATACTACCAAGGCTATAGCAATAAATGGTAATGAAGACAAAGCAAAAGCATTCCTTAAATGGGATTTTAGACACTCAAACATACCTGCCCTTAAGGTTAAATCATAATGTTTCCAATAACATAGTTTAAAAATGCTTATAATAATAATGCTTATAATAATATTATAGATATCCATAAAAAATGGTCCATGCATTTGGTAAATGAATTCAGTGGACACCAAAATCACAGAAATGTAACTTTGTTTTATGATAATCACTGTGATAGCAACCCCATTTATTGTTTAAGTATAAAAGACAGATTATAGGGGGTTGCAAAACAAATCTAAGTACAGAAAAGAATGTAAAACACATGACACTCAAAGTGAAAGACAAACCCAAATCACATCCACACAAGTGAAAGCACATGGTATGGTAGTTAGTTGAAGAGTTCCCAGTTGAACTTTGGAGGACCTGAACTATTGGCCACTGGGGGAGTTGGGGAAGGGGATGTGGATGGAACAGGGATTAATGGTGGGGCAAAATCAAACAATTCCCAATTTGTGGTAACTACAACTCCTGAGGTGAAATTCCTTGAGGGTTGTTGATGTTGTTGTTCATGGTAAAGTTCTATAAAATTCTCATTTGAGTTCCTTGTTTGTTCTTGTTGCTGCTCCTGAATTGGTGCAAGGGCTAATCTATTATGTCCATTTGAATGCTTTTGTTGTTGCTCCAAAACTGGTCCCAGCCCTTGCCCATTTGAATGCTTCTGTTGAGGCTGCACTGGACTACTAGGCATGGAATTCTTAACCTTCAGCAAATCCAGAGTTTCAACATACTTTTGAACTCTTTTTACCTTCAAAATCAATGTTTCACTACCATTAGAGCTAAACAAATGCAATTTGAGATACATTGATAACACAAAATGAGTAAAATGCATGCTAGTATCTAGCATTACCTGTATTTTCCTCTGTGATTTCACATCCCCTTCAGCCATTATACCATCTAGTTTAAGCAATTGATTCATCAATAACTCAATCAGATTAAGCACATCTGTTTCTGCAACTCTTCCACCTTTGTTAATAATTGACTCAAATGCTGATACCTAACCAATTCCAATCACTATCAGCTTCCAACTACACAGCCATTTATTTAATACAATCCCACCTCAAGTGTTAAAGAATTTAAAATAATAATAAATGAATATCAATAGCAGCCACAATACATACCCTCCCTGCAAGCCTATCTACTTCCAAGCTGATTTCTGAGATTGATTTTGCAGCTTTCTCCATCTTAGCATTCTTCCTTTTCTCTAACAACCTCTTCTCTTGACTAATAGGGTCTTCCACTAGCACTATCTTGGATTTATCCTTCATCCCAACCATGTCAAGAAAAGCCTTTGAATCCCTCTCCTTGTCTTTGTAAAACAGCTTTTGGTCTTCATGGTGTAACCCAGTTGGCCCTGATAGCATTTTCTTCAACTCCCCTGCAAACCCAGAAATTAACACACGCCATAACCGATGCAACCAAACAAAGAAGGACAAAAGGAATACTAAAAATCAAAGTCTGAAATAACAAAAGCACAGTATACATGTAACATGTAACAAGTTTTGTCGTACAAGAAAAAGGTAACGGCAACCGACAGAGAGAGAACGTAAAGGGAAAATAATAACATTAAAACCGAAAAAAGTGAAGAGTTACCAAATGTAGCTTGGGAACTAATGTTGACTTCATGGTAAATTGAACCATACTTGACCCTAACTCTAATGGTGGGAACAAGCGCTGAGTTCCGATCCGAGTCAGAGGTTCTCATCTGAACCAGCATTCCACCTGGCCTCATCTCCCATTCCTTTGAACCAGACTCAACTCTGCCACCATCCGAACCTCCATTCATGATGGAAGAAAGACCATTTGTCTTATGATTATTATTACTACTGTAATTATTCTTCATCTTCAACATCTTCTCTCACTCTTTCACTTTCACCTCTATGCAACAAAAGGGTGTGTGAGTAACAGAGGAAAAAGAGATATTTAGATCTCAGACAACTCAGATTCTCAATCACCCATGACAGAAACCACACTGACCCAATTCACCAAAAACCTGCAAGAACACAGAAATCTCTGACCATTCCACAACAAGAAGAGCCCTTGACTAATGAACTCCAACCCCTTCAAAAGCCGAACCTTTCCAGGGTCAACGTACAGATCTTTAAACCCAAATGCAGCTGAAACTGTGGTTTCAGAATTTTGCAGCAAATTCTCTTGAACAAGAGCAAAAATGAAAAGCTAGAATAATCTGGAAGTGTGTTTTTTATTTTTGAATGATGTAGAGGAGAAGATGTTGAGGAATGATAAAAATGAAAAGGGTAAAGAATTGGAACAAAAAAGAACTGATTCTCCTTGGTGTTCTGGAGAAATAGGAGAAAGAAGAGAATGGTGAAATGAAAACGGAAGAAAAAAGGAATATAAAAACGAGTGGCCAGCTAACTATGCTGACTCTATGTGATATTCATATATACTCTGCATTTAATTAATTAATTAATTAATTAATTAAAATAATTATGTTTTCAATAATTGTCATTAAAAATATCATTGAACAATTATTCTTTTGTTTCTGGTTCCCTGCTAATAAAATTAAGCATTTCATCTCCTACTGGTCATATTGTAATTTTACTCTTTTTTTTCCTTTTAGATCACTTTGACTTAGTCTTGGTCAGACCTAATTTGTTTTAAAACAATTATTTTGTAAATTATTTTTCTTTAAAAATCATCCCCAAGTACTTACCAATTTTTAATTGGAGAAAAAAATATTTGCTAATAAAAATAAAAATTTAATTATAATGCCCAAAAATTTACTTTGTTTATCAACATATAATATTGCATCATTAGCTTTTACGATAATTATTTTAAAATTAATTCCTAATATGATCTCACATTATTAATAATGTGAAAAATATTCCCGATCTATTTGAGGAATAATACTTTTGCTCTTCCAAGTTTCAATTAAACCATGATAACCAAAGTGGAAAATGATCTCTCTTTATCATAAATTTCTCTTTTTAATTTTTTTTAATTCCAATCAGACAAAATTAACACACAGTAAAAAAGAAGAAGAAAATATTAGGTAAAAAGAAAAAGAAAGAGACAAGGAAAGCCGGCACAGTAATCTTAATTTTTTTTTCTTGAATTAATGGTTAAGATAACCAGACAGAGAGAGAAGGGGAAGTGTTTAGTATTAGAGTTTTTGTGCATTTGGTTCATGGTAAAGATGTTGTGTCCCTTGTTTTCTGGATGACACGTGTCATTTAGGGGGCATTTAGAGAATTTAGGGTTAGACCAATCATTGGTATTGAACAGTGAAGTTACAGTGCTTTGTGGTTGTGGTTTTAATTTGACCCTAGAGTTGTTCAAAACAAACAGTGAATTTTTATCAGCTTCTCATTGGTTACTCTCACTTGTGATGTCTCTAGTTGTTGGATCAAGTTGGAAAATTTAGATATTAAAATATTAGAAATTAATTTGATTCTTTATGTTTGATAAAATCAAATTTTTTTACTTAAATAAAAAAACTAAATTAACCTTGTTATTTCATGAGTAAATTGATTATTTGTCTCATTTTTAATAGTGGGTGAAAGTGAAAAAATAAACATTGGTTTGATTTGATTACTTGCTTCTAGAATCTTTTTTGTTAGCATATATACAGTTGATGTTTTTCCTAATAATTTTTTGTTAGAATGTATAATTTAAGTAAGAATCAAACTTTCCTTTTGATCCAATTAAATAGTAACGCACATTCCTACTTTTCATCACTTTAAACTACAATAGACTACATTAGGGTTAAGTTAACCACTACAACACTGTTTAAATATTGAAAAAAATAATGTTTATATTTAGTTTTCAATTAACCACTACAACACTGTTTAAATCTCTTACAAAATTATTTCAGAAAGATTATATTTTGTTAAAATGAACTTATTTAATATAGAGTACTTTTTTGAAGTTTATAGCCTATAGCAAAGAGTTTCATTTTAGTTTCAACTTTTTCTGACACTTTTATTTATTTTTTATCAAATAACAACCAGCATTGGTGTTTTACCAAAAAATATGGTGAATGACTAAAGTTTATTGGTAACAATTGTTAATATATTTAGACCAAGTGATCATCGAAGGATGACACGAAAATCTAATATTGTTTTTCATGAAACACACAAAGAAAATAGAGAATAATAATAGTTGTTATTTTCAAATTTTATACCTTTTAAAAGTATTTTCAAAATGACTATTTATTGATCTTCATCTAACAAACATATTTTCAATTTTATTCTATATTTTCTCTGAAAATTGAAATAAAAAAATACTCAAAGTAAAATAAATGATATCTTTTTACTAAAATTTGTCTAGGTCATTGTTGTTATAAAATGAAGATATTTTTTTTTATTTTGTAATATGTATTTAGAATCCTTTTTTTGCTTATTCACAATGTGAAACTTGTCCAGTTAGATTCACTTAATTATATGAAAATTATTGGATTAAAGCAAAGTTTGAACCAAAAAAAGTTAAGTAATATAAAAAAGTGGGTCTCACATACAATGAAAAATGAAAAATCTAATGTCAACTGCTTTTCAGTTACTTAGAAGACTCACATTCCATGCAATTTTCATAGTATTCATCATTTTCTATTTGAATATTTGTTGGGATTCATGATTTTATGTAATTGAGTTTTTCTTTCGAATCGGTAAAAAAGATATCCATAGTTATCATGCTGGTTTTCAAGGTTTTGATATTTCCAATAACTTTTGAAATAAGTTGTAAAAAAGTATGAAATTAACTTTCAAATTTTATAAATAGTGAAGGAATCAATAAACATACCTATTGCATCCAAAAAAAAAAAAATATAATATTAAGGTGTAATAATTTGAGTATTATGTAATGGTAGAAGGAAGTACATCATGATTGGAGGTAGGATTGCCTAATGTCACTTTAGGATTTGTTGCCCTTTCTAGTCTCTATTATATGTATAACCTAATTAAGATGATGATATCATTTGAAGTCTGAATTAAGCTATTTTCTATAGCCATGGACATTACGCACGTTTGCACTAACTCTTTGACAAATTGAGATGTCATGAACTTTTATAATCAACCCTCCTTAAATAATAATAATAATAATATAAAAAAAACTTTATATTTTTTTCTCTTTTATTATTCTGGTGTCAACGTATAGGTTGATTATTAAATTTCACTCTTAGAGAGATAGAAAAATTAGTTATTTTTTTCACAAGGGAAGAGGAAAGGATATTTCTTATTTTAAGCTTGAGATTGGATGCAAAATTCCATGAGGAATATATATATATATATATATATATATATATATATATATATATATGTATATTT
>Ga0123340_1006563_pt1 | contig 11113 bp, 9 predicted proteins | sample SirMexnodulemix_FD_89961 | JGI IMG/M metagenome (GOLD analysis project Ga0123340, IMG submission 89961) | Root nodule microbial communities of legume samples collected from Mexico - Siratro Mexico nodule mix | ecosystem: Host-associated > Plants > Roots > Nodule | place: Mexico: Nepantla... | reverse complement strand
ATGTATATCACTCTTTTATGTACAAATAGGCAATTTACTAAACAACTTGGATTTTAGTGCAATGAATGTTTGTAAGGTTTTTGGTGGAAGATCTTCATCCACAACCCAAAGCCTCCGGTGGATCCATGCTAAGGTAATTAACTCTAAATTTAATTATCTTTACTAAAATTAGTTGTATTCAAATTTATGATCATTGAACTTTAATTACAGTGCAATAAACAAAGAGGAAGTTGAGAATGTGGAAATTACATTATGCATTGGATGAGAACTATAACAAGAGCTGCAGTCATGGATTCTTGGGAGCATGTAAGTTTTTCACTTATAAGTTTATAAATACGTCAAATGTTTGTTAATTTAGAAGTTCTAACACTAAACTTTGCACATTTATTTCAGGTTTTTATGGATATAGAGCCCTTGGCCAAGAGCGACATAGAAGAAATTCAAAAAGAATGGGCAAAGTATTTTTTTAAAGTTAGAAGTACATCTTAGTATATATTAGTAGTTCTTAGTGTATTACGAGTAAATTTTAGTGTACATTGGTGTATATATTAATTAAGAACTACAATTGTTACATCATTTTGTGAATTGGAAAGAATTCTGGCTGGTTTCTGATTTGTTGCAGGGAGGTTAGTAGCTAATTAAACTCTATACTATAAAAAAACACACACACACAACGTCGGTTAAGGTCAAAACCGACGTGGGTGTGCAACCAAAATTCATATCAGACAAAGCACCACATCGGTTGGAACCAAAACCAACGTGGTGAAGAGACACACAACGTCGGTTAGTTCCCTCACAACCGACATTGTGTGTCTCTGTACCACGTCCGTTTTGGTTCCAACCGACGTGGTGCTTTGTCTGATATGAATTTTGGTTGCACACCCACATTGGTTCTGTGGTGTTAGCCGACGTGAATGTGCTCTACATCACGTCGGTTGTTTAACCGACGTCTGATTCAACGTCTCCTGCTTCAATGTCGGTTCGGAAACCGACGACAAAAGCCTCTCAAAACCGACGATGAAGGCCTTTTTTCTACTAGTGCTCGTACATTCCCCTCCTACTCCACTACCCTCCACACACTAAAAAAGCAATGTTCCCCCTCCACCGTGACTGCCCTGACAAAAGCTGGTGTGTCCTCAACAAATAACCACATGGCTTGTGTCGTTCACCCCTCACTCACAAAAAGAAAAAGATAATATACCTGCCATTTTCCATACACTCTCACGTAGACACTCACACTACCATTTTCCTCCTCATGTCGCCAACTTTCTTCACTCACCATATACATAGTACACACTCACTCACACCATTTTCTTTTTCTTACACACATTCAGCTGCACCTTCACTTTTCTTGGGGTAGCCACTCACTCACGGCTCCCTCTCCCTTTTCTAGTTTGCACTTTACCCTCACGCATACTCTCATAGCAACATCCCCTCACTTTGCTCACTACACTTACTCTTTCACGCTCACGACCCACTTTCTCATGGCGCTCACACAAAATTGCCCACCCTCGCTCTCTAACACTACTTCACAATACACATACTCTCTTCACTCATATACACATAATCACACACATCACAGGGGAAACCTGACTAAAAAGGTGAGGCACGAAAGAAAAAGATTATGCTTTTGGAGGCAAGTTTTTTTTTTTTTTTTTTGGCCTTCTTGAATGTTAGAGAGGGGATGCAAAAGGAGAAACCAGTCATGGGCTCCAAGCTCTGCGACTGACGCGGTTCACCACCCTCACGCACTACCTCTGCTTATTCCCAAAGCAAACCTCCCTGGATCATTTCTACCCCCGTTGTGCTTCATTATTATTTGGTGGACCACTACTAGAAAAATCGTTAATTGTGACCAAAAAATCAGTCACTAATTTACCAAAATCAGTTACTGATTAAAACAGTAACTGATTTTGACCAAACGCTTCAGTTGCTATTTTGCTGGTCGCTGATGTATAGTGATTGCTTCTATGACCGATTTTAAAAATATTATTTTAACATCTATTATTGACCGAATCTGTGACCGATTTCTGTGACCGAATCTGTGACCGATTCTGTGACCGATTCTGTGACCGATTCTGTGACCGAATCTGTGACCGATTTTGTGACCGAATTTGTAAATGATCTTTCCAGTCATTGATTCAGTAACTGATATTGACCAATTTTTTCGGTCACTGATTCGGTTATCGATAGTAATCGATTTTTTCGGTCACTAATTTCGGTCACTATTTAGCAATTTTCTAGTAGTGGACAAATCATGGTGAAGATGTGCTACAATTCCCCTAATGGGTGTTCAGAGTTCATCTTATGCAACTTTTGACCAAATGGGAGAATTAGGTTATTTCAGCAAATGATCATGGATCAAATTGAACCTTCAACTGGCTATTACTTGGAAGCAGATCCTGTTATTAAACTAGAGCACATGGAGGATAACTTCGAGTGTGAAACTAAAAAATTTTTTTACATACTTGCTAATGCACAAGCACCCACTACAACATTTTTTACTTTAGGCAACAATTAAAAAGTGTTGGCTAAACTTTAGGTCACAATTTAGCTACGGTTTGCCATGGAGTATGCTGCCATGGGTTTTGCTCTAATGCACAATTTTTTCAAAACTGTTGCCTTAGATTGATACAACATGAAACAATTTTCTATCAATGTTTAAGCAACACTTTTTTCAGTGTTGATTTTTCTTTAGATGACGATTTTTAACCTTAAAAAAATTATATTTACCTACAACATAAATCCATATATTATTATTAACAATTTATTACTATTACTTTTGATTTTTTTTTATTATTATCATTATTATTAACACAATATGCTACAAGAGAGAATCAAACTTAGGCTTTATAAATACATATAAAACATATAACCATTATATCAAATAAACTTTATGGTCATATTATAATAATTATTATTTTTATTAGGATTATTATTATTATGATTAATATTATTATTAATAGTAATAATATTATTAATAAGAATAATAATAATATAAATAATATTAATAATACTATTAAGAGTAAGAGTAATATTAATAAGTAAAAATAATAATAAACCTAAGTGTTTTAAATAATTTATTTATAAAATTAAGATAACTTTTTGTCACACTTTTTGTTTGTTGATTATTCATAATTATAAGTTATATTAAAAAAATGTAGTTTAAACTATCTACAACTCAAACTTTATTTGTTGAATTGATTGATATAAGACTGTCACTAGGATAGAAATTCAAAAGAAGATTGTTGTTAAATTTTTTTTTTCTTATTTCAAGACTTAAAAGTTTATCGTGTATTATTGAGAGTTACACCAACAATTGATATTGATAAAATATTAAAATCAGAGAAATTTACTCGTTAATTTATTGTTACTTACCAATTTTTTAAAAGAAAGAGAAAAAGGTTTTGTTGCTCATGAAATTTTCTTACCATCTTTTCTTTTAAATTTTCACAATATTTTTTATGTATTTGAAATATATGATAAAGTACAATTGAAGAATAATTTTATATTTGAAATAATACTTATTATAGACAAAAAGATAGGTAATTGAGTAGCAAACACATTCTCCTACCAAAAGTCAATTAGAATGAAGTCCTACTATGAGAGAATAAGAAGAGAAAATCAAAGAAAGATAACTTCATCTATTTTAACTAATTAAAAAATCCCGAGGATAAAATTTCAGTAAGGATGGGAAATCTAACATCTTAAAATTTATAATAAAATATATTATTTTTAATTGTTTTATGGTTCATAATATAATGTAATACGAAAATAAAAATATATTTAAATTATTTAAAAATAATATAATAATACATTGTATTTAAAAAAGACGAGGATAAGATAAACTTAAAGACACAACACAACACATGTACATATGAATTCACATACATACGGAGATACACATATACCCCTACACGTGCGCCTACGTCTACATACTAAAATAATTAAATTAACAACAAAACCATGTTAAGAAAAACGTTACATATATAAATTTGATAATTTTACAATCGTTAGGTCAGGGTTTCATCTATGACTGACGGTTTTTAAGTGTTAAAATTTGCCAAGGATTTCATCTATGAGAGACCGTTTTTAACTGTTATACTTTTACCTGGGATTTCATCTCTGACTGACAGTTTTTAAGTGTTACAATTTGCAATTTCAACAATCACAAATATTATATTTTCTATAATGTGTATTTTGGGATGTTACGAGTAAAATTTATAATATTAATTACAAAATATATAAAATTAATTCATATATTAATATATAACACAAAAAATTAAATACATAAATTATGGTTGTTTATGTTACATAAATATATTAATGTATATTTTAATTATGTGAAGTAACGTTTTATTATATAATACATTAAATTAACAATATATTAATATAACACAAATAATTAAATGTATACATTATGGTTATTTATGTTACATTAATATTTTTAATGATATCACATAAATAATATAATGCAAACATTAATACATTACATAAATGACATTATTTAATAGTTAAATTGAATAATTAATTAGTTTTCTTCTCTTGAATATATTTAAATAACCAGCTCAGAAAGAAAGGTTTTAAAAAATTAATTAATATTAATCCTTTTTCATTACCTCTTCATCTCCTCCTTTTCATCTATATAAACGGGATATTTTCACCAAAGAAAAAGTAATATTTTTAGAGACATCTGGTTATTAGAGTTTGGGCAAATGGCCAGCAGCACGGGCAACGATGAAGATGACGAAAACACAAACATGTGTTTTTCTAAGAGTAGATTGATCTCAAAATCAAATTAAGGAAGTACCAAAGGTAACTTTTGATTAATTAGATTCACATATTTTGATAATTCTTATATATTTGGTTTTTCAACTTTTTTTATTAGTTTATATGTAGTTATTAAACTAAAAAACCATTTCATTTACAGGAAGTTCGTGTGTAAATTTCGCAATGGAACACACGTTCTCGGTGTTTGTTTGAATCCCTTCAAAAAAAGAAAGTAAGGTTTTGGATTTAGAACTAGCATAGCCTTCTTAACTCATGCTATGTTTTTCATTTTTAGATGAAATAATATTATTTTCAATTATTTTGTTTATTTGCAGGACATGTGCCAACAATAGATCAATGGAGATGATTGAGAGACAACATTACAATGTTTCTCTTTCTGAATTTGTAATTGCATTCTCTTCAATATATAATAGGCCATATATTATTATTTAAACAAACATTCTTAGCTTTGCCCATCTGGCCATAGCTTAGAGAAGACTTTAGGACTGTAAGTTTTAGAGGAAAGTGGAATAATCCAGAAAAAGACAAGCTAGAAGGAATATATTGGAGCTTGTGGTCAAAGTGGTATTTACAATATGAGCATTAGAATGATGACAATAAGATGCAGAATTGGAACAAGTAAAACACTATAGTTGCTGTTTTGAAGCCACTGTTAAAGTGCGATTGGAGATGGTATATGATTAAAAATCTGTATATTAGAGGCTTGGTTGAGATATAACCATAAATTTCTTTGTAGTTTGTTTTGTCGTAGCTATCTGTTATGAAATAAATATTTTGGTGGATGTATGAAGGGGTTTCTAAACTATATTTTGTTGGTTTTATCTGTTTAATATATTTTTTCACTTTTTTATTTTGGTTTTTTCATTGTAGAACATTCATTTTCTATTTTCTGTTAATTTATTCTTTTTATTGATAAAAACAATTCCTAACTTTATATCATACTATAACTTTTCATGTTAACCTCTATTTTTTTATGTATTAAATATTTTTGTATATTATTGTATATTATTGATGTGATTGTCTTATTTTTAATAAAATTGACCTTTTTTCTATTTTTTTAAGTAATTCGTAAAAGGGTATGTTCTTTTCTTATGGTTTTTTTATATTGTTTACATATATTGATTGTCGATGATAATATTTTTTCTTATAATGTTTCTAGTTCCCTCATTTGTGAAAACAAAATTTCACATCATCACTCATGTATATGAAAATTTCATAAAAGCTGAAGACTTGATATTATGTATTAATAAAATTAAAGATTTAATAGAAGAAAGTAAAAATAATACTCATCGAAAAGTCAATATAAATCAATAACAATTCTAATAAAGCAGAATGAATAAAATATTTTCTATTTAGTCTCAAGAAACTAAACTATTACCTAAACATGCGTCATTGATATATTTTCTATTAAATCCTTTTCGAACATTAATAATAAAAAGCTTATAACATATTATACCAATTATAACTAAGTTAGTATATTTTTTTTTTACATTCAAAGAAATACTTCTATGTTTTGGGTTTTACAGATAATATTTTTTAGAGTTTCCGAATAAGCTTAAATATACTTTTATGTTTTGTTTTTTATGAATAAGATATTTTGACATTTGAAATAAACTTAGATTATATGATGTTAGTTTGGAGAGTAAGGTGTGAAAAAAGATTATTTTGTAATAAGGTTGATGTACCCCTAAAGTATTCTTATTAATTTTATTTTTCACTGTTAAAAGAAATATATACATAGTATTTAACGTTATACAAGACATTTTTTTCATCTCAAACACGTAATAAAGAATACACTAAAATCGAAGCACTAAATAGGATGCTTCAACCTTTATACAAAAGTTAAAAACATATGTGATCCATATGTTTTATTTGGACAGTTGTAATTTACTCTCGCCTTATCCCTGTCCTTATAGAATACTTTCATCGTATTTCCAAACCAAAACCAAACTAAACATAGGAGTAACAATTAAAAACATTAGTTCAATATTAGCTTCAATTTTTTGATTTGCTTTGTGATCACACTTTCAATTAGGCATCTTCATCTTCTTTGTATAAAAATTACACCTCTCTTAGTATCGTGGTAATGCAATTTGTTGAATAAGAAATCTCAATTCAACTTATTATAATTGATACTTTTGTGCCTAGAGCTCCATTACAAAACAATTGTTGATTCTTTGAGTCCTTTCAAAAAATATATAACACTCTGGATGACAATTATGGATTGTGTCCACCTTGTTTATATTTAATTAGCATGGCCACTTCAACTATTGCATTTATGTCTTGTCATCCTCAACCTTCCAATTATAAAGTCTGCATACATGGAAACACAAATCCTTCCTAAGTTCCATCATCTCAAACACAATATTTCCTAGTTTACATTTTCTTGAATATTGAGGCCATCTGTGGGAATCCATTCCCTTAGCTCTCAACTGGGGGCCTTGTTCTGATCGGTACACCTAATATAATCCCACATCGTTTAGGAGTTGAGGCCAAAGTCAGTTTAAATACAACTTCCTTCCTTATCCCACGAGACGCTTTTTAAAGACGAAACCATTTTTTTTAACAGCAGAATAAACTATCCTCTAACATATTACAAACTTATAACTATCTGGCCTAATCCCACAAAACATTTAGCTAAAATTATTCTTCATCCTCCAATGCCCTCCTCCAGCTTAATCTCGGGATGTCTGCTAGATTGAATATGCATACCTACAACAAATACCAAACCTACACCTAGCCTATCACCCCCATCATACTTCCCGCTAACTAAATAGTCAAATTTGATGGTCACCAATACTATATCTATGCCCACATTACCCTTCTCAATTTACGCAACAACCAATACTAATACATAAAACCCAAACTAGGTAATACTACCTAGACAAAGAGCAAGGCATAAGTACCAATTCGAAAAAGAATAGTTCACACCTTGGCATCTAAATTTAGTCCAGGACAAAGCTTTGAGTTGGGCTAATGATAATATTTCCTCATCGTCCACTACCCTGTTATTAAACACTACTCTATTTCTAGGCTTCCATATCTCCCACATTATAATCACCCACATTCCCTTCCAAACTGTATTTATTTTCTTATTAAAGCAGATAAAAATGCTAAAACTAGTTAACAATCTTATTGTGCCTCACAGATGAGACTCTTATCCATCTATTACAATTTTGCCATACTTTTTGAGCTACATCACAATTAATGAGGACATGTTGGGTTGTTTCCTTAACCTTCTTACACAACAGGCATAAGTTACTAACAACTAAGACTCCTCTTCTCTCCAAATTAAGTCTACTGAGTAGCTTTTCTAGCATTGCCCTCCATACACACATCTGAATTGGACCTTCAACCTTAAGGCTCCACATCTCCCTCCACCAATCAATGTTTGAAAGGGAACCGTATTCTTTTAGAGCCCTATGTCCAGAACCTAATGTCTAACTATTTAGTTCACCATCACTCTAAATCCACCCATCCGGTACATCCCTCTTCCACTGGATTGCAACTATGAGGTTTGTTAGCTATTGTAGTTGTTCCTTTTCCCGCACAAACAACTCTCTCCTCCATACTAGATTCCATGTATGTGTTTTTGTATTCCCTATCTTTGTCCAAACCCCTAAATCGCTAGCAACTTTATCTTTGCACGAAGATATTGAGCACAATCTAGGAAATATCTCTTTAAGCGATATATCCCAACCTACCTATCTTCCCAAAATCTAATCTTTTTCCCATCCCTCAACTCCCACTTAATCCTGCTAGTAAACCAATTACTTGGATTATCCACATCACAAGTCTTGCATAAGTCTCTCCACCAACTTGAACAATTTCGATCCCCATAGTAACTCTCATCTCTCTCCAAGATTTGTACCTAGACTTTAGAATGTCCCGTCATACTCCCAGCCCTCCCAATTCCATAGGGGAATAAACATTATCTCAGGCAACCTAAGCAATTTTCCTTCCCTCATAGCCCCACCCCCAAAGGAATTTAGCTTGTGTTTTTCTAATGGTTTTGTACACTATGACAAGGACTTTAAAGAAAGAGAAATAGAAAAGGGGTAGAGCATTAATAACAATCTTTATAAGACAGACCCTACCAGCCATAATGATTATCCTCCCCCTCCTAGCAAACAGTTTAGACTTAATCTTATCAATGTATGACTTCCAAAATGACAGAGTTCTAGGGTTCCCACCTATTTTCATACCAAGATACTTGAACGGGATTTCCATTCGGGCACAATTGAGACACTTAGGAAAAATAGTAGCTTCCATTTCATTCACCCCAACAGTGTCTATTCTGTTTTTATGAAAAATAACTTTAAGGCTAGAGGTTAACTCAAAACATCGTAGAATCGCTTTAATTGCCTTAATACTTTGGAATTAGGTTGGCAGAAAAATAATGTGTCGTCTGCAAATTGTAACAATTTTATATGGACATAATTATAGCCAACTTTAACCCTTTCTAACACTTCAATCCTAGATGGAACTTCGAACTTTAAAGTGGACAATACCTCAGATGCAATTATTGATCTTAACAATGTCATTTCAACGGACTTGAGGTCGGAACACTAACGTAGAAAAGTTTGGTAGGGCAAGAGAGGGGAAGCAACAATATGGTTGGCAAGAGTGAGCGAAGTCCAAAGTGTGGTTAGGTGAAATTGCAATTGGGAGAGGAGTGAGTCCTAGAGAAGCACCAAATTAAGGAATAGTGACAATGTCCAAATGAAAAAGATTGGGCAACAATAACATTTTAGGAGCTTGTGTAAGAGCAAGAGTGACAACAAGATAACAAGCATAACGATGACGAAAGCAAAAGAAAAAGAAAAAAAAATATTCTTTATGATGCATGTTTTGGGGTTTAAAAGGTCTTTTTATGTTGGTCATTGATGAAACAACATAAAAATTAGGAAAACTTAAAACTTAAAACTATTTGCAAAATATTGTGATAAAGTTCTTTTATTAACAAAAAAAATCATATGAATAAAAAACAAAGTATTTCAACATTTATACAAGTAATAAATACATAAAAAAGCCTAGGAGGATCGGTGATGTTAATTTCCAGAAAAACAATAGCTACTAGTGATAATCCCTATAACCATCAAACGTTTTCCCAGCATCACATGTAGAGATATGTGATGTTAATGATCCCAAAAATTATCCATTTATAGTGTGAATTCCTATAACCCTGAAAGTTGGCCAATCAACACAAGCCTCATCAATTACATTTTCATTGTACTTAGTTCTTCCAGCTTAGACGCTACTATCATTTAAAATCATCAATTTGCATGTTTCTGTCATATTCTTCTCGCAATCAATTTGAAGCCTTTTCTACAGCTTCCAAAATTATTTCAATATAAAAAAGGACTCCTCTGCTTGATTAAAAGCCTTGGAACTTGTTCTTCATAGTGGTTTTCTCTAGAGACTCCTTGAGGCTTCTATATATAAAGAGTGAATGAAGATTTCCTCGTTCTATTCCATACTTATGCATCACCAGTGGATCCCATCTCCGAGTGCTTATGACTTAGAAAGGTGCTGCAAATATTGTTGCTTTGCTGCATAGATGTATTGCAGAACCTGTGATGGACATCCATGTCTATTTTACAGTAGCCACACACCTGTCGAGAAATTTTACATATGCAGAATCTTTGCACACATAAACATAGACTATGTCCTTCAAGGCAAATTAGTTAAAAAATTAGCACATATCACTGTTAGAAAATAAATAAATTATTCCATAAGGTAACTCATGTGAAATATGACATGTATGTAATTTAATAAAACTAAAAAATATATTAGTAATTATGAGAAGTTATTTATTTTATAATTATATGATGGTAACCAACTTGATGGGAGTCAGTTATAAATATTATTGATAATAACCAAATTAATGGAAATTGGTTATTATTTTATAATAACTTATGGTAACCAATTTGATAGACATTGGTTATATAAAGATATAGGGTTTTGTCTCTGCAGTATGAGAGTTCTACACAATATATCATCAATAAAGTGTGTAGAATAAAAGTGACTGAAAGAGATAGATTGAGATAAGGAGATTAAAGTACAATTGATTGGATCTCTCATGGATCAAGGTAAGTCTCTCTATATTATGTGAGAATCATAGATTCTAAGATCTTATAAAATATTTATGATTGATTATTCCTAATTATGTTTAAACTTACATGTGGTATCAAGAGCTACAGTTATTTGAATTTGTGATTCTCCATTAATGATGTTTTCAAATTTTGATAAACCCTAAATTTGAATTATGAATTTACGAATAAGTAATTAATTTTATTTTAATGATAGTGAATTGTTTGGT